>Ga0079996_117850_pt1 | contig 11579 bp, 9 predicted proteins | sample PerSpoAPS_AMetaG_FD_69199 | JGI IMG/M metagenome (GOLD analysis project Ga0079996, IMG submission 69199) | Thermal spring microbial communities from Yellowstone National Park, Wyoming, USA - Perpetual Spouter A (PS_A) MetaG (SPADES assembly)... | ecosystem: Environmental > Aquatic > Thermal... | reverse complement strand
CACCTCTCGACACGCCTTCGCTAGTTGCCACCAACACGACGATCTTTTCGTATTTATACACGGGGTGTTCTATCATGTTTAGCAGTCCTTTTACGTAGGCGGCGGCTTTGTCTAGGCCGATGGCTTGGAAGACGTCGTCGGCGATGATGGCGATTTTCCGCCTCCGCTTCTTCAAAATCTCCCGCGTGAGGTCAAACACCGCCAGCGCCATCCGGCCCCACCTCTCATCCTCCAGCGTTTTTCGCACTAAATCTGCAAAAAGCGTCTTGACGTCAGGGTCATCCACCTCAGCCGCGAAGACCCTATCCAGCGGATGTAGATAGAAGACGTCATACCCCAGCTCCCGCAACCCAGAAGCCGCCTGCCGGAGAAAGGCAGTCTTCCCACAGCCCTCCGGGCCGAAGATTACGACGGGCCACCTTGTGCTTTTCTCAGCCCACTCTACCACCTGCGCAAGAGCGCGGTCCCTATCTATAAACTCCGTCTCGACGCCGGGCGCGATTTCGACTCTGATCCTCTTCACGTCTTTTAAATGGGCTTTAAATAAAGCTTTAGCACTGACAGAAGCTATTGAGAGCCGCAGTTGCGCCGAAGTTGTAACGCCGGTAGCCGGAGACGCTCCAGCGCCTTCAACGCGCCAAGGCCTCCTTCACCTCCTCCAGCGCTTTTTCCAACTCGTCGGTCCATTTAACGCGCCCTCTAAGGGCCTCTACCCGCCTAGCTACTTCTGCGGCGAGCCGCCGGGTGTACTCCGCCACCTCCTCCCTGTTTCTAAACTTGGAAAGAGCCATGTCTGGATCCGGCCCGTGGTACTGGTAGTCGTGTAGGTCAAGAGCTAGGGAGGTCCACGCCGCGACAGCTTCATGCCCTGCCTTCTCAAGCAGAAGCGAAAGAACAACCATCCTAGACGTGGGAACCCGCGGCACCGCCTTCGACTCAAGCCACATCTTCTCTTCCTCGGTCCTGGCCAGGGCCTTAAGCTTGCCCAGCTCAAGCCGCAACAAGGCGGCTAAAAGTGCTTTCCAGGCTTGGAAGGCCTTACACGCGGCGTTACGCGTCAACCCCTCCTCCAAGAAGCGGAGAGCGAGACGAGCCTCCCCCAAAGCCTCAAGAAGCCTAGCCTCGATATAACCCTCGCCAGAGGGCTTAGGAAGCGGTCTCTCCATAAGCTCAACAACCACGACCATGGCCGACCACCTCTTTATAAGCTTAGATACCGCCGGAACATGCAGACGCCGCGGCGGCATGACGTGAAAGGTTCCACCTCCCCGCGTCTTTTTACGCTAGACGCGAAACACACCGTCAATGACGCTTAACCCTCTACGTAAATCTGCAACAAAAAACAGGCTAACCCCCAGCCTCTACCAAGTACACGCTCAACAGTCCGCCGCTGAATCCTACGTATTGTGGGGTGGTTGAGTATCAGCAACCGTATCTGGCTAGCACTGCGCCGTATTGGTCTCTGATGATGTCGCCGAGGCCGTTGAGCGGCCTAAGCTCTGCATACCACGCTACCGGCAGAGAGCCACGCGGCGCAGACGCGCCGCCGCAAAGCGCCTTGAATCGGCTTCCGCTGAGACACACGCTGAATATTACATTCAACGAAGAGTTGAAAACCGCATACATCCCCACGCCGGTGAAATTAGCCACGCAGGTCAAGGCGCGGGTAGGCGTGGTAATAAACGGCATAAACGCCATTACCAAGCTCAACATCAGTAGGTAGTTGTAGGACTGCCAGACGTACTTTCCCGCCTACGCCCAAGCCGCCCGGCGGAGGACAGGCGCCATATTGCACCGCTAGGCGGTCCCAGTAGATCCAGAAGCCGTCGTCTGCGTAGCCCGTGTCGTCCACCGCGACATCCACGATTGCAATGACGCTTATACAGGTCGTAGCTCCCAGATAGTTGTTACCAGCGGCTATATACTGCGCTTAGGTGCACCAGCTATCCTTCTTCGCGGGCCCCAGCAGATGTGCGTAGGCTGTGGAGGAGGCAACCAGTGCGAAGAGTAGATACGTCTACTCAGCCTCCGGAATGCGAGACACAGCGTGCTTTTCTGATGTTTTGCAGAGGTTTGACTCAACCGCCAAAGATTGCCGCCCTGCGAAGCCGCCGCAGTGCCGGTGGCGAGTCTATACATCTCATGGTTCCGGCTCACCTCCTCCGTCGCTGGGGCCGGGAATGTATCCACCGGCAACGAGATAAGGCACCGCCGAATTTGCAGAAACAAACCCCCATGATCCGCCACAGGTACCGGAGCCCCAGTTAAAATTATCACATCTATACGCCCCGTCTATGGTTGGTATATAAGCATCATTTCCTCCGGGGGGCCCCACGACAAACACCAAAACTGAGGAGCCGGTACGTTGGTAATACCACACCTCCACAGAAACATCTCCGACACATGAAGAAATAGACCAACTATAAAACCGAGGGATGGTTGCCGCGGGGCTCCATCCCGTGTCTACGCTACAGCTTGGAATACGCACGTAGACACTATCGTCGTACCAAGCCCCAATCCGCAACCCACCCCAATGAGACGGGATAAAGAGTCTACCTGTGAAACTAACCGCGTAGTTAGGCCAGCTACCGCCCGACAACCAATAAGCCGCCCACTTCGGCGCCTTGTTACTACCCGCGGCAGATGTGAAATATGGGCCTCTTATGGAGAATACGTCGGATTGGGCACCAGGGGCGTTCAACCAGAAGTATATGGCTCCCACGCTCCAAGCGCCCCTGTAGACATACCGGGAATCACCCGGAGGAGGCGGCGGCGAGGAGCCGGGATGCCTGTAGACTTGTGCTTTTAAACTCCACCCCTCTGGTTATGGCACTCTCACTGTAATTGCCGCTACGGGGTTCCCGTTGCAACTGAGCTACAACGTTGCAGAGTTGCCGAAGACGTCTTTGTCCGGCCTAACCCGGAGGGAGGCGGTAACTGGATAGGTGCCTGGCGGTATCGTGGCCGACAGCGGGCCGCCGTCGTACACTAGATAGCCGCCAACCCATATCTTGACGACCTCCATAAAGCCCGGCATCGGTTCCGTGATATACACCGAGGCGGTGCCGCCGGAGACTGTCAAAGTGCCTATCTGGACGTTGTTAAGCTCCACCGTGTAGCTGGCTCCTGTGTTGGTGGAGTCCGGCGGAGTGATGCCGGGCATCAAGGCGATTCTAACCCCGCCGCCGGAGGGACCCCACGCCGCGACCCAGCCGTTAAGCTCGTTAAAGCCCGCCGCCGGCGACCCATCAGGCGACCCAAACCGCCTCCCGCTAGAAGACATAGGCGCAAAAGAACAAGCAACACCACCGCCTCCACCCCCACCACTGCCCCCATCCCCACCACCTCCGGCGGCTAGGGTGGAGGTGGTTGTTACTACGTAGGCGTATTCTGCGCCTCTTGCGGTTACCACCTTGATTACGTAGCTTCCGCCTGGCGCGGGGCTGGGAGTGCAGGTTAGCATGGTTTCAACTGCGGCTAGGGTGCCGGGGGATATGACGGCGTTGATGCCGTGTTTAACACATAGGGGGTTCAGCGAGCCGAGCGGATACACGTATATTGTGCTTACGTTGACGGGGGCTCCGCCTATGTTGCGGATTAAGAGTTTCACGGAACCGTCGGCGGCGAGGAATGCAGACTCGACCTTAAACATTTCGGCGGCCACGGCCTGTCGCTCCACGCCTGGAAATCTGCCCACGTAGCCAGAAAGCAACCAGTACACTAACACCACACCCAACACAGCAACCACAATAAGCAACACGGCGGCAATGACAGTCTCCAGACCCCTTAACGTGCCCAAACGCACATACATACTTACGCAGATGCTTAAACGTTTTTGCTTAAAATATTCGCAAAATATTCGCAACTTGGAGAAAATCGCTGGCTGTGTTCTGGGGTCCGCTAACTGACGTATATGAAGGCCTCTTCAAAGAGGTGGGAGGTGGAATTCTCGAAGACTTAATTCTGCCTACAGAGATAGGGCATGGGTAAGAGGGCCTTCGGAACCGCCGATGTCTAGGGACTCTTACAGCCCTCTGGAGCGCCGCCGGCGCCTCGGCCTCGGGATCCAGCGAATCGCTGTGTTGCCGCCGCCTTCCGCGGCGGTTTCTCTCAGGCCGTGTTTCCACAGATTTTCCGACGAAGTCGTGACAGAGGCCGAAGGCTTATGCCCCCCTCTCACGTATTCGCTGTAGCCGCCCCAGCGAAGACGCCCCTACATATATCTCATATATATCTCAATCAAACATGAGGGACTCCGCGGGGAGCATCGCCACATCTATGGTGAAGACATACTCAAGACCTGGAAACACGCCGCACAGCGCTGGGGAAATACTTGGGCCAAAGGCATACACCTGTACTGGCCGTGTGGCTCTGGTTGGCGTGTCCAGCGGAGTTTTGAGTGCTACGGCAAGAATATTGCAAGACCTGCGTTCTTGTGAGAAACAGCGCATGCCTCTGGTGTGGCGTAGGAGCCGGAGCGGCCATGGAAGTCTCGCCGCGAACCCGCTCTCACCACAATTAAGCGCAGTTCTATTTATCTAAGTGCGACTATGATCTCAGCGCATGTGCCTATACGCCGCCGGGCTTCGACCCCGCCAACACGCGTGAGACGAAGCCTTCGCCCCGTAGCTAGCCTCCGCGGAGACCACCAGACTGGAGGCGGCCCCTCTTGGACCTCCTCCGCCACAGCAAGAAGGCAACCGCGGCCGCGGCGGAGCCAGCCAACGCGGCGGCCGGCAGGGGGTTCAGCGTCCACACCGCCTCGCCTGCGACGGGGCCCGTTACCGCGATACGACGCACGATGGAGCCGTCGATGCGCCAGCCGGAGAACTCGTAGAGAAGCGGGAAGGGGCTCCACACGGCCTCCGGCTCCACCCGCGGCTCGATCACGTCGCCGACGTTAACCCACTCGGGCGCGCCCGCAACGGAGCCGTACCTCGTGGCGAGGGACACCCGGCACTGCATAACAAGCCGCGGCGACGCAGATATGGGCCTCGTCACCACGACCTCCGCCTCGCTCCCCGTCGCGTTGAGCCCCACCCACCCGGCGAAGACGTACCTGCAACCGGGAGGGGCCTCCGGCATCTTAACCCCAATCCGCACCACGGAGCCAGCCGGGTAGTAGCCCGGACCCCCCTCCACGTAGCCCGGCTCCCTCACCGCGACGTAGTACAGCCTCCTCACCTCAGCCGCCGGCTGCTGCGGCCACACCACCTCCTCAGCGGCGACCTTGACCTCCACCGCCGTGCCGTTCCCCAGCGGGCCGGAGACCGCAGGCGCGGCTCTGTAGACGGCGCGGGCCACGAGGGGTCTCTCCACCCTAAGCGATGCGTAGCGCCGCCCCTCCACCTCCCAGCCCACGGGCACCAGCCTCACGTAGCCCGCCGCGGCCGGGGGAGGAGGCGGCACCTCCGAGCCCTCGGCCATCCACCCCTCGAAGGGAGACGGCGAGATCAGCTTGACGTAGAACTGCCTCTGATAAGTGGCGTAGATGACGCCTTCCTCGGTCTTGTTGGACACGTGGACACACCGCGCCCCCTCCCCCAGGGGGATGACCTGGGGAAGCCTGTAGACCGCGCCCCGCTCCACGTAGGCCGTCCACGACCCGCAGTTCGTAACCACCCTAACCGGCGAGATGACCAAGGAGGAGGCCCCCGCCGGGGTCTCGTAAGCTATGTTAAGCCCGGCGGAAGACACCGAAAGCACCGGCGACCCCACGCTCTTGACGTAGACCAGCCTGTCCCCCTCATACACCTCTACCAGCCCCGTCGAGGTGCCATATATCGTGTAGTTGCCATCCACCGCAACAGCCGTCCTCTTCAGCCCATCCGCCACCGCCAGCCTGCATCCCGGCCCCACGTGAAACGGCACCGAAAGCCCAACCCTAGCAGGCCAAGACGCCAGCAACTCCGCCGCGCCTCTGTCCACCCGGTAGAAATACTGCGCCGCGCCCCTCACCACCGACACCACCACGCAGTCTGGCCCAGACACGGCCCCCACGGGGTAGCCGCCCACTGCGATTTTAGAGACGTTGCGCCCCACAGCCCACACATCCCCCCTGGCGTCCAGCACGTAGCCCACCCCCCTAAAAAACGCCAAGGCAAAAGGCGGAGCCGCCAGAGAAAAGCTGAATCTCCTCTCCGGGGAGATGTACACGCCGAGGCTCTGGTTGACGGCAACCACCGCGGCGCAGTCGGTGCCCACAAGCGTCGGCGTGAAGTTAAGCGGATAGAAGACACGGAGCTCGTTGCGGAGCGTTACGAGAGATACGCCGGACCCCGCGCCAAGCGCCAGACAGGTAGGTCCCAGATACGCCGGGCCGCCTCCTGCATACATGAGCCTCCCGTCGATGGAGTAGACGGCAACGCCACCCCCTCTGAAGAAGACGTAGCCAGAGCCGTCGCTAAACACAGCCACCTGCCCCCAGACAGAGGCCGCAGACAGGACAACAACGACCCAGACAAATATATAAACTGTACGACTCACGGCCCCGGCGACCCGCCGCCGTCGACTGTCGAACTTGGCGTGTAGTTCGTCCCGCGGAAATGCGGCACCGACGGCGACGCAGGCACGAAACTCCAAGCGGCGCTACACGTACCTTGTTGCGCGCCGCTCCATCTGAAATTCGCGCAGTGCCACGCCCCGTCTATCGTAGGGATATACGCGTCGTTGCCAGCCCCAGTACCAATTACAAATACCAACGCGGCCGTACCAGCTCCGTTAAAGTACCCCACCTCGACGCTGTACTCCCCGGCACCTGTACACGTCCCGCTCGTCGTGTGAAAAGCCGGAGACGTGATGTACCACCAAGAGTTGCCGGTGTCTATGCTACACAGCCTCACGTAGACGCCGTCGTCGTGCCACACGCCAACGCGGATGCTACTCCACGGCACGTAGAGTTTACCTGTGTACTTGATGGCCCAGTTTGTCCACGTCGCCGCCGCTGGATTGATCCAGTAGGCCGCCCACTTAGGCGCAGAATCACTGCGAAAAACCCTAGAGAAATACGGCGACGACAGACCAAGTGGGTCTCCTTGCCCGGAAACGTGCAACCAGAAGTATATAGCCCCCACGGACCAAGTGCCTCTGTAGGTGTAGCCAGCCCCGAAGGGAGGCCACGAGGGCGGCGAAGTAGTAAATGTGTATATGTCGGCGCGGAGGCCCCATTCGTTGGGGTCGGGCACCCTCAGCGTGATCGTGGCCGCAGGCGAGCCGCCGCACCTCAGCGTCAAATCCGCCGCGCTTCCGTAGACGGCCGAAGTCGGCGCAACGCGCAACGTCGCGTAGACCTGGTAGGTGCCGGGCGCCAGATCCACTCCCGGCGTAGGCCCGTTGTCGTAGATGTACCCGCCGGGCACCAGCCAGATTCTTACAACCTGCATAAAGCCCGGCATCGGTTCCGTGATATACACCGAGGCGGTGCCGCCGGAGACTGTCAAGGTGCCTATGTGGATGTTGTTAAGCTCCACCGTGTAGCTGGCTCCTGTGTTTGTGGAGTCCGGCGGGGTGATGCCGGGCATCAAGGCGATTCTAACCCCGCCGCCGGAGGGACCCCACGCGGCGACCCAGCCGTTAAGCTCGTTAAAGCCCGCCGCCGGCGACCCGTCAGGCGACCCAAACCACTTCCCGCTGGAAGGCGCGAAGGAGCAGCTAACACCCCCACCACTGCCCCCATCCCCACCACCTCCGGCGGAGGCTGTGGAGTTTATCACATGGGCGACGATGGGTATGTGGGCTGGCCAGACGTCTGCGGCGTAGGTCTGCTCCACGTGGAGGCCTATTGTGGTGTGGCTGAACGCGGCTACTGGGGTGCACTTGACCTCGCCTAGGTCGAAGGAGGCGAGGCCGGCGGGGCTCACCACTGCGGGCCCCACGGAGGTTTCGTCAGTGTCTGTGTCTAGGAATTTGCAGTAGAGGATCGAGGAGTCGTACGCCAGCCTGACCTTCAGCGATGTGTAGGGCGCCCAGCCGCTGGAGTTGTTGTAGAGCTTTAGGTACAGCCTGAAGGTGAAGGGGTCCATGGACGTGTGGAAGATAACGAGCCTATCCGCCGCCGCGTCTGCCACGGAGCGCCCCACGTAGACGTCGGCGTAGCCCAAGTCGCCGCTCCGCGCCACGCCGATGTATCGGTACAGCCCGGCCCCGCCTGGGCACGCGTCCGCGGGCCCTTCGTAGACCGCCACGCCGCCCCGGGTGAGTATGTAAAATATGTACGGCCCCCCCTCCAGGAGACACCGCGACCCGTCGTACACCAGCCTCACAGGCGCGTCGTGGACAACGGCTGACTGCACCGCCGACACCCCTCTCTGCGTCTCGCCTCTCAACACGTCGTAGAAGTAGAACACGGAAAACATCACCACGGCAAACGCCGTGAGGAACACCACGAAGGCCGCCACCGTCGAAAGACCCCTCATGGCCTCCCCTCTGCAACTTCACCTCTCGGGCCAGTCAGGCGGTACACCCAGCTGGGGTTGTAGCTAAGCGTCGCTGTGGCGTAGTTCACCTGTCCCGGCTCAACACGCAGGTATATACTGCCGCTGGCCACCGCGGCGCCTCCATATATAGCATAAACCCGGTCGAATACACAAACCGAGGTGCCCATGTTGTAGACGTAGATCCTCGCGTACCCGCCCCCGTCGTCTGCCACCGCCACCACCCGCGCCGTACACAGCGGCTTCGCCCTCTCCACCACAAACTGGGACTGCGTCGGGCTATACACCACGTTGAAGAAAATCGACACGACGGCGGCCGCCAGCAGTACCGTAACCAGCAGGAGGAGGACGCTAACCACAACCTCAGAAACCCCAAGCATGTACATATCGCTCTGTAAGAAATTAAAATATCTTATTGTGCCGCCGCCAGGCCCCACTTTTTATCAGTTAAATATATAAACCCAGACAAAAAAGGCGCCCATGAAAACCAAAACAAAAGGTCTCGAACCAATAGTCGCCGCGGTGTTGCTAATAGTGGTGGCGGTAATAGGCGCGGTGCTGATATACCTCTGGTTCGCAGGCTACGTAACAAAAACCACAAGCCAAGCCGAGTCAATGGCCGCCTCAGAAAAGCTGAAAATAGAAGCCGCATCACTCAGTGCCAGCCCCGCAGAGGCTACACTCTATATCCGGAATCTAGGCGGCGACACCGTGAGACTGGTACATGCATACGTACTTAGGCCTGGAACAATCAGCCCCGTCTGTTCAGTACCGATAGCCCCCGCCGTGACAATAGACCCCGGCGTGATGTCAACTACTACAGTAACTCTGACTAGTTGCACAATTAATGCTGGTTATGACTACGTGATTAAGATAGTTACCCAGAAGGGCACCGAGTTCGCGGTTACGGTCACCGCCTCGTAAAAACTCCCTCTTTTTGTCCATGTCTATTTCTTTTTTCCGAGGTTTGGAGTCGGTTGTTGGCGCTCTTTTGCTTGTTGTTGTGGTGGTAGTTGGGGTCGTTCTTGTCTGGTTGTGGTTTTCAGGTTTCTTGGGGAAAGCGGCGTCTTCTGCAGAGCTTGCTCCGGATTTGTTGAAGATCGAGGGGGGCTACGTCACTAACGTGGACGGGGGTGTGAAGGTTTTTCTGTGGATTCGTAATTTGGGTGGGGGCGCCGTGTTGCCGCGTACGGTGTATGTATACAACGGCGACGTTGTGTGTTTTGCCGATGGTCTTCCTTGGGTCGTGGGGCCGGGGCGTTTGGAGTATCTAGATGTTTGGATGCCGGTGGGGCCGCCGTCTGACGTTGGTGGTGGTGTGGTGGCTGGGTGTAAGGAGGCTGTTGTGCCTGGGGCGGTGTATGTGGTTAAGTTGGTGACTGCCCGCGGGGCTGAGGCGTCTGTTGTGGTTACTGCTAATTAATATGTGGCAGGTTAATCATGTGGCAGGTTTTTGGCGTGTTTGACTTGGTGTTTCTTGTCGGTGTGGCGGCGGGGTTGGCGTTGGCGTTGGTGGGGGCTGGGGCGTGGAGGAGGGCTGTGTATATGTATAGGCTTGAGGCGCAGATTCCGCAGGTTTTGCGTGTGCTTTCTGACGCAGTTTCTGCGGGGCTTAGCTTGAAAGGGGCTGTGGAGTCTGCGGCGGCGCTGGCGCTTAGGCCGATGGGGGATGTGCTTAGGCGGGTTCTGTCGCTGGCTGAGGTGGGCGGGCTCACGGTGGAGGAGGCGCTGTGGAGGGTGGCTAGGGAGACACCCTCGCCTAACTTCAGGAGGTTTGCTCTCATCGTGACGGAGGCGGCGCGTTCGGGGGCGAGGCTTCCCGAGGTGCTTGACGTGGCGGCGCGGAGCTTCGCCACGGTGGTGGAGTTCCGGCAGGCGGCGGCTTCTCAGCTCAGGCCCTACGTGGCTCTTTTCTACGCAGTGGTGGCCGTCTTCGCAGTGCTGGCCGACGTCTTGGTCTACATGCTTCTGCCGCAACTCGCCCAGCTCACGGCCTCGGCCCCGACGCAACAAGGCGTCAGGCCGCTGGCTCTGGATCGGGGGGATGTCCTCCGCGTTCTTTATATATCTGGCTTCGTAAGTGCCGTCGTGGGTGGGCTGATCGTGGGTAGGGTGGTGTACGGGGGCCCGCGGGCGGGCCTCGTGCATGCGGGCGCGGCGGCGGTAATCCTGGCGGTGGGGCTATGGGCTCCGCAGTGGATGAAGTTTTGAAGATCTTAGACCAGTACGAGATCTCAGATCTCGTACATGCAGTAGTATACATCGATAGAGAGGGCTTTAGGCGGTATAGGGCTGTGGAGCCTCCGCTGAGTAGAGAAGAGGTGGAGATGCTGGCGAGGCTTAAGCGGGCTATTCAAAACGTGGGGGAGGTGCGAGACGGAGTTTTGAGGCTTGCGCGGGAGAGGCGGGCGGAGTACCTCGAGGAGCTGGCGAAGAGGGCGGTGGCTGAGTTTAAGATTAAGCTCGACGAGAGGACTTGGGGGAAGATGATGTACTACCTGCGGCGGGACCTCCTGGGGTACGGGGTGCTTGACCCCCTGATCCGCGACCAGTATATAGAGGACGTCCACGTGGACGGGCCGGGGGCGGTGTATGTCTGGCACAGCAGGTGGGAGTCCCTCAAGACCTACGTCGTGCTGTCTCCCGACGACTTAGACGGCTACGTGCGGAGGTTTTCGGCGCTGGTGGGGAAGTCCGTGTCATACGCGGACCCCATCTTGGAGGGGATGCTCCCCGAGGGCTTCCGGGTAGAGCTGGCGGCGCCGCCTATCTCTCCCAGGGGGCCTTCCTTCGTGATTAGGAAGTACTTCGTAGAGCCCATCACGCTTGTGGATATGGTGAAGATGGGCACCATTTCGGCGGACGCCGTCGCCTACCTCTGGCTTATGCTGGACTACGGCCGCAACATCGTGATCGTGGGCCCCACCGGCGCGGGGAAGACCACCCTCCTCAACGCTCTGCTGTACCTCATAAGGCCCGACGCCAAGATCTTCACCATAGAGGACACCAGGGAGATCAACATAGTACATGAACACTGGCAGGCCTTAGTCACGAGGCCTTCTAGGGCAGAAGCGGTCAGAGACGTTTCAGCCTTCGACCTCTTGGCCATAGCCATGAGGTCGCGGCCCGACTACGTGGTGGTGGGGG
>Ga0079996_115191_pt1 | contig 11612 bp, 6 predicted proteins | sample PerSpoAPS_AMetaG_FD_69199 | JGI IMG/M metagenome (GOLD analysis project Ga0079996, IMG submission 69199) | Thermal spring microbial communities from Yellowstone National Park, Wyoming, USA - Perpetual Spouter A (PS_A) MetaG (SPADES assembly)... | ecosystem: Environmental > Aquatic > Thermal... | reverse complement strand
CTTAACAAGAGCAGCGTGAAAGGAAGCGTCGTCGTTGATTTGAAACTGTGCACATAGAAGCGGCAAGTTGCGGCGTCGTGGCTGCTTTGCGGGTATTGAGTGGAGAATCTATCCAAACAAACAATTCTCGTGACAGAAAGGAGGATTTATGGGTGTCACTAACCAATGTAAGCAAGGTTGGCTACTGGCGGATTGACAGCAACGATGAGGCATGGGTTGTGACCGCTTCATTTGCAATGCCCGCATGGCAGTATCGGCAATTGCTGTCTATCATCGTGCGTCGTCCGATGCGATTCATGAACGCTGTATTCCGGTGGTTGCCAGAAATTGACCCGTATGCGTGCCTGATTCAGACCGAATGGGCGGAAGTGGTTCTGTGCTGGAACGGAGAGATAGGCGCAATTGCCGTGTTAGTTCCTTCGGAACTGAGTGAAGAGAGGCGGCAATCTGCCACGCAAATTGCGTGTGAATTTCTTGCATTTGCCTGTAACTTGATAGGCAACGCATTGCAACCTTTATCGGCATTCATAGTAGGCGAGGATGATGACAACTGGGCTGTTTGCGAGGTTATGGGCGATTTGAACCAGCATTAAGTTGCTTGGTTGATTTATGGTGGGAACATACTGGGAAACACAAAAGGCTTGATTGTGCCTGATAGTGGTCAACAGTGACTAACGGGTAGGTAGATAGTTCGAAGACACCTTCGGCGATCGTAGCAGTGCAGCAATGGAGTGGTTAACTTGGAGAAGAAGACAATTAAAGTGCCTGTCATGTAGTGAGAGTTGGGCAACCGAATACCACGAAGATGAGTGAAAAGTTGGGGCGACGGTATCTATGCGTGTCTTGCGGTCTGTAAGGCAACATTCTCGAAGTCCTTGAAGCCCTTCTTGTCCTACATAAAATGGTTAGAGGGACGTTGGGATATCGCGTTCGTCCACGATTCGTTGATAAATCAGTTCTGACCTGACTTAGATGGGACGGTTAAACGGTGGGTTCTGGGTTGCTGGTCACGGGTCATCAACGAAATTCGGCAAAGTAACGGTAACTGACGCTGATATAACATCAACGAAAAAGCGACGGTGTTCCGCTCTGACTTTTGGGGGATAGAAACGCTGCAGCGGGATTGTGAGCGTTCATTGAGTAAGGCAGAGGCTACGCTCTAAGCAAGGGTCGTCTCCCGTGCGCAGGAAAATCCATCGCTCCCGAGAACCATTTTTTATTCGAATAAAAAGTGGCTCCTGCAGTAGGCATTTACTCTTCTTTTGGATTGTGCTAAACTTGCCGTCGACCTGAGCCGTTTTGAGCACCTTGAAAACAGGATAGAGGCGTGGTGGCGATTTTAGCCCAAAATGACCCAATTTTGAAGGGTCGGTTGCCGTCGACCCCCTAAGGGTTTTCGGGCAACCGAAGGTCGACTGCAACCCCTTTCCCGTTTCCCTTCGTTTCGTCGTCAAAACCCCAAAATTTGCCTTGGTTCCGACCCGACCATGAGGGGACGGCGACGCTTTGCCTGATGACTTCTCCCTCTAAGCATAAGCCGGTTCCGACCCGACCATGAGGGGACGGCGACAAGTTTTCCGATGACGCTCCCTTGCGTCGCAAAAATTCGCGTTCCGACCCGACCATGAGGGGACGGCGACTTGTTTTCAGAAGCCACATCTCCTTTCACCTCCGTTCGCTTGTTCCGACCCGACCATGAGGGGACGGCGACACTTCATTTTACTTACACCCCCTCTGTTGTGATTTCAAGTTCCGACCCGACCATGAGGGGACGGCGACTGCAGCGTTTGTCCCTGCCTTTCGGATAAGGTGGCAGTTCCGACCCGACCATGAGGGGACGATTGAACGGCTGGTTCTGGGTTAACGGCGTGACTAAAGCCCTTCGGGAAGAAGTGCTCCAAAACGAGGCACAACTTAATTGCAGTCGGAAACTCGTGGAACTTATGTGCCTCTAATCCTTTCGCGCTAAAATCTGCGAGGCATAATGAATGCTGTCAGGTAGGTTCGCAAGGTGCTGAACTGTTCCTTGGTGAGGTAGGAGGCACCATAGTGGCTGATTCTGGAGGGGTAACTATGGATGTTTTCTCGATTCGGGATGCGACAGTGGACCAGTATGCGGGCTATGTCAGCAGTTCCCTGAAGGTCGCTGACGAACGCCTGAGGGGCTGGCTTCAAGAGCAGTTGGATAAGGGTATCTTCTGGCCTCAACCTCTCCTCCAACTCAACCCAAGTTACGAATTTGGTTGCTTCCTTCAGGATTTGGTGGATGAAGGGAAACTCCACCCTCAATGCATTCACTTTTTCGGCAACATTCGCCTTTACAAGCACCAACAGGAAGCGATTGAGATTGGGTTAAAGCGGAAGCACTTCATCGTCTCCAGCGGCACAGGTTCTGGCAAGACTCTAACTTACCTCGTCCCAATCGTCGACTGGGTCTTCCGCAACGCTATCAACGAAAAAAGAGTTTGCGCCATCATCGTTTACCCGATGAACGCTTTGGCTAACTCGCAACTCGAAGCCTTGAAAAAGAGGGCTGAAGAATATGAGAAGTCAACAAATCAACCTTGCCCTGTCAGGTTTGGGCGATACACAGGTCAGGAAGGTGCTGAGGAAAGGTCACAGTTGAAGTCAAACCCGCCACATATTTTGCTCACCAACTTCATGATGCTCGAACTCATGCTCGTTCGCCCGGAAGACCGATGCTTCATTGACGAAGCGAACCTTCAGTTCGTCGTCTTGGATGAATTGCACTCATATCGTGGTAGGCAAGGCGCTGATGTCGCCTTGCTGCTTCGCCGTTTGAGGGTTCGCTCAAAAAATCCAGACTTGGTCTTCATTGGGACAAGTGCGACCTTGGCGACGGGCGAAAGTCGCGAAGAGAGGCGCTATCTCATTGCTGACGCTGCCTCAAAGATTTTCGGTGTTCGGATTGAACCCGAAAATGTGGTTGAGGAGACTTTGCGTCGAGTCATTTCCTACCCTCGTCCAATTTCGCCTGATGCCTTAAAGGCTGAATTGTTGAGCGGTCAAGTGCCAAGGTCATGGGATGAAATTTCCAACAGCCCTTTGGCTGCGTGGATTGAAGACACTTTCGGGATTGAGGAAGAATCAGACGGTCACCTTCGCCGCCGCAAACCTATAACGCTGCAGGAAGGGGCAAGGAAGTTATCAGACCTTACAGGCGTTGACGAGGCAACTTGCCTAAAGCGTTTGAAGGAATATTTGCTGGCAGCAAGCAACATCTCTTTGCCAGACAGCCCTGAAGAATTGCCTGTTTTCGGCATCAGGCTTCACCAGTTCATCTCACAAGGTGGGACAGTTTTCGCCACCGTTGAACCGAAAAGCGAAAGACTATTCAGCCTTGAGGGACAAAGTTTCGCCGACAGCAACAGGCTTCTCTTTCCTCTCGCTTTCTGTCGTGAGTGCGGTCAGGATTACTACTTGGTTGTCTTGGACGAACAATCCAGAAAGTTACTGCCTCGCCCTCCTTTGCCTGGTTTTGAAACGGAGTTGGAAGGCATCGTCGGTTATTTGATGTTGGATGAAGATGGGAGATGGAGTTGCGATGCCGAGCATCTGCCCGATAACTGGACGGACGAAAACGGTAGAGTGAAATCCAACTACAGAAGGCGGCTGCCAAGGGAAGTTTGGGCTTTGCCCGATGGAACGGTGAAGCAAGAAGGAAGTGAGGGGGTCCATGCTTGGTTCATCCCTCGCCCGTTCGGTTTCTGTCTAAACTGCGGGCAAGTTTACCTGCCTCAAGAGAAGGAATTTCGCAAATTAGCGTTTCTGGCTGCAGGTGGTCGTAGCACCGCGACAACTTTGATAATCGTCTCAGCCCTCGGTCACCTTGAAAGGGATGAACGAGTTGACGCAGGTGCTAAGAAAGTCCTCAGTTTCACCGATAACAGGCAGGATGCTGCCCTACAATCCGGTCACTTCAATGATTTCGTCGAAACGGCACTGCTAAGGTCCGCTTTGGTTGAGGCTTTGAGGAAAAACGAAGAACTCACCCATGACCAAGTCGCCGACGCTGTTTACGAAGAAATGGGTTTGGATGTGAAAGATTTCGCCAAAGACCCACGATTAGACCCAAACTCTCCTGCTGCCTCTCGCGCCAAACAAACTTTCAAGGAACTGCTTGCTTACAGAATCTACGAGGACTTGCGCTACGGTGGACGGGTGACGATGCCTAACCTTGAACAGGTAGGACTCTTGAGGGTGGAGTATCTTGGGCTTAAGGAGTTGAGTGAAGATGAAAGCAAATGGGAAGGCTTGCCACTAATGGGAAGCCTGTCCCCAACTGAGCGTTACGATCTCTTGCGCAGCATTTTGGACAGGATGAGACAATGGTTGGCAATTGAAGCCCATTTTCTGGACAGTGACCACCTGAAGCGTTTCCGAGATAGAGCGTTAGAGAATTTAAGTGAGCGATGGTTTGGCGAGAACGAGTCGCTGAGGTCTCCTACTTGGTTTGTCTTAGGTCCGACCGGCAGCGCAAACGAAAGAAGCCTCTCTTTCAGAAGCCGATTAGGACGGGATATTCAGAGGTTTGCGGCAAGGCGAGGAGTTTCTTTGGACACAGAGCGATATGAGGTTTTCATCAAGCAGGTCATGGAGCATTTGCGAAGTTATGGTATCGTCCACAGTGAAACTGGGAGGAGCGGAGTGCAACGCTTCAGGGTGAAGTGGTCAGCAATCTTGTGGCGGCGAGGTGATGGGCAAGTCCCGAAAGATGTTCTACAGGAGGAAAGGCAAATTGAAGCGCTGAGGGAAGCAGTGGGAAGGACTATCAACGATTTCTTCCGAAACCTTTACAGTGACATCGGGCTGAACTTGAAAAGGTTTTGGAGCGGCGAACACACAGCCCAAGTCGCTTACGAACGAAGGCTACAGCGGGAGGAATTGTTCAGGACAGGAGAATTGCCTTGCCTCTTTTGCTCACCGACAATGGAATTAGGCATAGACATTCGCGACTTGCATATTGTCCATTTGCGCAATGTCCCTCCGACACCGACGAACTACGCTCAAAGGAGTGGGAGGGCAGGTAGGGCAGGTAAACCAGCGCTTGTTTTTACCTACGCTGCTTTCGGAAACTCCCATGACCAGTATTTCTTCCGCCGCAGAGAGGAAATGGTGGCAGGTCGTGTCCGACCGCCTCGTTTGGATTTGACCAATGAGGATTTGATAGCGACCCACATCCACGCTATCTGGCTTGCAAAGACGGGAGTCTCTTTGGGGCAAAGTGTGGACAGCGTGTTGGAGTTGAACGAAGAAGCGAATTTCCCTATGAAGCCTGAGGTTCGCCAGCAAATCAACCTATCCGAACCGAACTTGAAAGCCTGCCTTGATGAATGTTGGCGAGTCCTTCAGGACTTATTGCCAGATTTAGAGAAAACGGATTGGTTTTCGGAAGACTGGTTGGAACGACAGTTGAAAGAAGCGCCAGAGAAATTTGACAGAGCCTTTGACCGTTGGAGGGAATTGTATCGCATCGCAGAGCAAGAACTCAGGTCAGCAAATGAGGAACTGCGGCAGGCAATCAGGGATAGGGAGAGGCAAAGAAGGGCTGAAAGAAGACAAAGGGAAGCGATCAGACAAAGGAACTTGCTTTTGCAGGTTGAAACCCGACCAGAGGAATCTGACTTCTATCCTTACCGTTACCTTGCCAGCGAAGGATTTTTGCCGGGTTACAATTTCCCTCGCTTGCCTTTGAGGGCTTTTGTCCCTTACGGTGAAGGCGAATTTATCTCCCGCCCTCGCTTCCTGGCACTCACTGAGTTTGGACCGAGAAACATCCTTTACCATGAGGGTGCAAAGTATCGTGCTGTCCGTTCCTACCTTCCACCCGGCGGAATTGAGATGAGGTTGAGACGAGCGAAGTGGTGCTTGGAATGCGGGTATTTCCATGAAGGCTCGGAAGCCGATGCAAGTGTGTGCTCAAATTGCGGGTCCGTTTTGGATGGAAGCAACAGCATCGCAACTGACAGGTTGTTTGAGATGACCAATATTGAGGCTTGGCGGGTTGAGCGAATTTTCTGCGATGAAGAGGAGAGGCTCCGCTACGGTTTTAAAGTGACGACCCATTTCCGTTTCGCTCCGGGTCACGACGGCAAGAAACGATGCGTCTCTGCGACAGTTTTTGGGCAAGGGAACGAGATACTGGCGACGATGGCTTACGGTGCTGCTGCTTCCCTGGTTCGCATCAATCATGGTTGGAGGACTGCGAGGGCAGAAGGGTTTGGAATTGACCAAGCGACTGGTTATTGGGCGAAATCTCAAGAGACGGAGGAGAGCGATGTCCCAGACCCAGAAATTCACATGCCACCGACAATGGTTGTCCGCATTTTCGTTCAAGACACTCATGACATCATGCTGTTTGGTTTACCTGAGGCTGAAGAAAGGGATGAAGAGTTTTGGGCGTCACTTCAGTATGCGCTCCTTAGAGGAATGCAAGTGGCGTTTGAATTGGAAGAGAACGAGTTGGCAGCGGAAAGAATTGGGCAGGGTAAAAATAGGCGGATCTTGTTCTGGGAAGCAGCGGAAGGAAGCATGGGAGTCTTGAAGAGGTTGGTTTCGTCTCAGGATGCCCTCGCTCAAGTTGCACGGGCAGCACTTGAGGTTTGTCATTTTGACCCACAAACGGGCGAAGATAAGCGACCTGAGTGTGTCAGAGCCTGCTACGATTGCCTGCTGTCTTACAACAACCAATTGGACCACATCAAGTTAAACCGCCACGCGGTAAGGGATTATCTGTTGTTCCTAAGTCAAAGCCAAACTCAACCTTCAAGCCCTCTCCGTTCCTACGATGAACAATACGAGTATTTGCGCAGCAGAACCGACCCAGAATCAGAGTTAGAGCGGCGCTTCTTGGATCACCTGTATCGGACGCGCCGAAGACTGCCCGACGATGTCCGCCGCTACATCCGAGAAATCCCTTGTGAGGCAGACTTCTTCTACGAGCCAAATATCTGCGTTTTCTGCGACGGTGCCGTTCATGACCGACCGGAGCAGCGGGCGAAAGATAGGGAGATCCGCACCCGACTGAAAGAGAGGGGCTATCGCGTCATCGTCATCCGATATGACCGCGATCTTGAAGAACAAATAGACGAGCACAAGGATGTGTTTGGCGTTTCAAAGTGAGCAGCAGAATGGTAGTGCCCTAAAGTGGTGACGGGTCGTGGGATCAATCAAGGAATTGACTTGGTTTCCTTTGCCGGTCTGCGACCGAGGTTGAGGAGAAATTGAGAATGAGATGGTGGTCGTCTATGAAGCGGCGGAGTGACAAATTCCTCTCGTTTGGGACACCGCGCAAGTTGATTTGCCAAAGTTGAAGTTAAGGTTGCAGGAAATCTTGGAGAGGGGTGAAGGGTGATGCCTCAATTTCAACCTGGAGCGCTGGTTTGTGTGAGGGACAGAATTTGGGTCGTGCTCCCTTCAGATAACGAAGACCTTTTGCTTTTGCGCCCGTTGAGTGGCACGGACGAAGAGATTACTGGAATCTACTTGCCGTTGGAAGGAAAAGAATTGCAAGAGGCAAAGTTCCCAGAGATAGACCCTAAAACAACTGCAGGTTTTGCCGACATCGTTTCAACGCGCCTTCTTTGGAACGCTGCAAGGCTGCTCCTGCGGGATGGTGCTGGTCCGTTCCGTTGCCTTGGCAAGTTGTCCTTTCGCCCTCGCCCTTACCAGTTCGTCCCACTGATGATGGCGCTAAGGCTCAACCCGATTCGGTTGTTCATCGCTGATGATGTCGGTATCGGAAAGACTATTGAAGCGGCATTGATTGCCCGTGAGATGTTGGACCGAGGCGAAATTAAGCGCCTTTGTGTCCTCTGTCCTCCTTACCTTTGCGAGCAGTGGCGGAAAGAACTCTGGGAGAAGTTCCACATTCCCGCTGTCGTCATTCGTTCAGGAACAGTCGCTCGGTTGGAAAGAGAAGTCCCTCCGGGCGAGTCTATCTTCGGCTACTTCCCTGCCATCGTCGTGAGCATTGATTACGCAAAGATGGAGCGGCACAGGGACAATTTCCTGCTTCACTGTCCAGAGTTCGTCATCGTGGACGAAGTTCACGGTGCCGCTCAACCGTCAGGTCAAAACCGAGCACAACAACAGCGTCACGAGTTGCTCAAAGAAATTGCGAAAGACCCAAACCGCCATCTCGTTCTTTTGACCGCAACACCTCACAGCGGTGTTGAAGAATCTTTCCGCTCACTTTTGGCTCTACTTGACCCAGAATTTGGCGAATACAATCTGGCTGAATTGACGCAGGAGCAAAAGGACAAATTGGCTCGCCATTTTATTCAGCGCCGCCGAGGAGATGTCCGTCGCTGGCTTGGAGAAGAGACGAAGTTTCCAGAGCGAGAACTTTTGGAAGTGACTTACACTCTATCGCCTCCCTACAAGCAACTTTTCACCGAAGTTTTCCAGTTCGCTCAAAGGTTAGTTCGGCGCGGTATGGAGGAGAAAGGTTGGAGGCAAAAGTTGTGCTACTGGAACGCTTTAGCAATCCTTCGTTGCGTTATGTCCAGTCCAGAAGCAGCAGAACGGACATTGATGGCTCACGGTGGGCGCGTCGTGGAGGAGAGTGACGAAACTGGATATGACCCGACCATCTTTGACCCAACAGAGCGAGAGACCGTTGTGGACACTGAACCGAGCCATAGGATAGGAGAATTGGCACAAGCAGCAGAACTTTTGTCCGAAAGCGAAAGGCGCAAACTTAGGGAGTTTGCTAAAAGGGTAGCAGCATTAAAGCACACTAACGCGGACACGAAACTCATCAAGTTGGTTGAGGTTATCCGCAACCTTTTGAGGGAAGGTTTCCATCCCATCGTTTGGTGCCGCTACATAGCGACAGCAGATTATGTGGCGGAAGGGTTAAGAAAGCACCTGCCAGAGGATGTAACTGTTTACTCGGTGACAGGCACTTTGCCCGAAGACGAAAGGAATCGCCGAGTTGAGGAGTTAGCAAAACACAGGAAGCGGGTTTTGGTCGCTACCGATTGCCTTAGCGAGGGCATCAACCTGCAGGAACACTTCACAGCGGTCGTCCACTATGACCTGCCATGGAACCCAAACAGGCTTGAGCAAAGAGATGGTCGTGTTGACCGTTTCGGGCAACCTGCAGAGAAAGTCAAGAGCGTTTTGCTTTACGGTCGCGATAACCCAGTTGATGGAATTGTTTTGAGGGTTTTGCTGAACAAAGCGAGGGAGATTTACCGAGCAACCGGAGTTTCCGTCCCTGTTCCCGGAGATAGCGAAAGCGTCACTGAAGCCATAGTCCGAGCCCTTTTGCTCCGATACGCTTCTCTCCCTACCTTTGAGCAACTTCCGCTTTTTGAAGCGGAACTGTCGGAAGTCAGGGAACTGCATCGTAGGTGGGATTGGGTGGCACAAAGGGAGAGAGAAAGCCGAACGAGGTTCGCTCAAGGATCATTGAAGCCGGAAGAAATTGAGCGTGAAATCAGGGAAATGGACAGCGTCCTCGGTGACCCTGACGCTGTCAGGCGATTTGTCTTGGACGCCTGCCAACGCTTGGGCGTGACAGTTTACCGCCTTAACGACGATGTTTGGGAACTTCATTTTGAAAGGTTGCCTTCCGTCGTCCGTGACCGAATCAACTTACCGCCAGAGCAAATTCCAACTAACGGGAGTTGGAGAATCACTTTCACCTCTCCACCGCCAGAAGGTGCCATTTACATTGGTCGTAATCACCCACTTGTCGTTGCCCTCGCAACTCACATCCTTGAAAGCGCCATTGACAACGCACCTAACGCACCTGCCAGAAGGTGCGGTGCTTTCTTCACCGATGCTGTTGAGAAACTGACAAGCATCTTCATCTTGCACCTTCGTTTCTTGTTGCAGGAAGAGGGCAAGCAACCCATGCTTGCTGAAGAGGGATTGGTCATAGGTGCGGAAGGTCTCTCCGAAGTTCGCTGGCTTGAGACTGAACAAGCCCTCAATTTGCTGGACACCGCCCAACCGACGAGGAACATGTCGGTGGAGGAGCAAGCTGAATGGGTTCAAGAGGCGCTGAACTTGTGGCGGGAAAGGAAGGCAGATGTCCAACGCATCGTTGACCAAAGGGCGAAAGCCCTTCAAGAGGCTCACAGGCGAGTTCGTAAGTTGCTCAAAGAGGCGCCCGTTACTGTCAAATCTCACCCGCCAGAACTTTTGGCAGTCTATGTCCTCGTGCCAGGGAGGTGATGAGGGGTGAGCGTTAAAAATCGCGTGAAGTCACTTAGCCAGCATATTCAAGCCACGCCTCAAAATCTCCCTCGCCAACGCTTGATAACTGATTCCTCTTTGCTTGGCAGCCTCTTTCAACTGACCAAGCAACTCCTCATCCAGACTCAAAGTGACCTTCTTTTTCCTACCCGCTTGCCATCTGCTGCTCACGATCCGCTTCCTTCTTCGCCGTTTCAGTTCCAAAACAATATCGTCGGCAGGACCTTCCAAAAACTCATCAACATCAACCTGCTCCCAAAAGGCTCTCTCTTCTTCTTCGCTGCTGAACTTCGGTATGACAGGTCGCTTTCGCTTCGCCATCTCAATTCACCTTTCCTTTCTCCTGAATCGACGCAGTTGCTTTTTGCCTTTCGGTTCGTAGGCAGTTATGACGCGAAAGGTGTCAGGTTTTTCCAGAGCCAGAACAATCACCAAAGGTCTTCCCGCTTCGGTGCGACCGAAAGCAATATAGCGCCTTTCTCCGCTTTCGGAAGGATAAGTGCGGTAAATTGCCGGTTTGGCTTCAAGAGCCTCAAGGACTTCCTCCCAAGTCACCTGATGCTTCTTAGCCATGTGCTCTTTCGCCCTTTTAGTCGCATAGACCCTCCTGACACGGTTGGACACTCTTCCCCCACCTTACCTTTTTCCATCATCACCTTCCACTGCTCGCCGCTTACCATTCTGAACCATTCAAGCCAATTTGTCAAACAAAGACCTGTCACTGTCGTTCGGTTTATCCAGAACGGAGGTGAAAGGCAGTGCCTCGTTTCCCAAGTTTGAAGGTGGAAGGTGGATTGTTGGGCGGCGATTTGATAGAGCAAATCTTTGCTGGTGAGGCTGAAGGGCAGCGACCGCAAGACTTCGGTCTCCCTTCCGATGTGGCTTTCAGCGACCATTTAGCCTTCCTTTGGAACCGAAGCAGGGAACTTTGGGAAAGTTTCCAAAATCGGTTGGAAGCGTTGCCTCAAGATGACCCAGCGACATCCCTAACCCGTGACCGCTTTGTCATCCCTTTGCTTGAATTGCTTGGATACCAACCGACTTACCAACGGGAAGCCATTGAGGTTGACGGTCGTCGCTACCACCTTTCCCATCGCGCTGAACCTTCCGACGAAGCCCCCTTCATCCACATCGTCGGCATCCGCCAAAGCCTTGACCGACTACCGCCTTCTGGTCCTCGCATGTCTCCTCACGCTTATGTCCAAGACTTTCTCAACCGAACCGAACACCTTTGGGCGATTGTGACCAATGGTGCAATCTTGAGGTTGCTCCGCGACAGCCAATACCTTGCCCGTCAAGCCTTCATTGAGTTCAACTTGCAGGAAATGTTCGCCAACGAACTCTTCGCCGATTTTCAACTTTTTGTCCGCCTCGTTCATCGT
>Ga0079996_110163_pt1 | contig 11734 bp, 12 predicted proteins | sample PerSpoAPS_AMetaG_FD_69199 | JGI IMG/M metagenome (GOLD analysis project Ga0079996, IMG submission 69199) | Thermal spring microbial communities from Yellowstone National Park, Wyoming, USA - Perpetual Spouter A (PS_A) MetaG (SPADES assembly)... | ecosystem: Environmental > Aquatic > Thermal... | reverse complement strand
GGTTATTTTGAAACGAAAACAAAATTTTATCTTGCGCTAGAACTTGCAACTTTACTTGGAAGATTCCAAGTTTTTCGTGACCAAACACTGAACATATCAAGCTTTGGAGGCTTAATAAGAGCAGGCTACAAATTCTCCTGGATTTTTCCTTATGCTGAATTCGGATACGCATCACCCGCGGGAGATAACGAGTTCAGCCTTGATACAAACAGAAGAGGAACAGAACTAAAAGGATTCAGGTTCCATCCTGACTACGACCCAGCTCTTATCCTTTTTAATTTCGTAGGTGGTGCAAAAGTTTCTCAACCAGTTCTCAAAGGATTTTCTACCATTTTAGAATCAAGAAGTGTATTCTCCGCCTACTACCTGAAAATTAACAACCAGATAAAAGTTCAAAATGCATTCATAATACCATCTTTACTTTTGGCATTTGATAGCAAAAATTCAAAATTTTTAGGTGTAGAACCAGATTTGGAAATAAGGAACAAACTCTTATCAGAAAAGAGAGAAGAAGGTAAAGAAGTTGATTACAACCTGTTCCTTTCTTTAAGAATGGGACTTTTAATCCCAGGAAAACAACTCAAAGAAGTTGAAAGACCGGGAGAACAAGGCACAAAAGAATCTCCCGTCTTCGGCATAGTTGGACTTATAGGATATGAATTCTGAATTTATATGATATAAATTCTGAATGAGATTTTCACTAAATTAACAAAAATTCTTGTAATTTTAGCTTTATGTTAATTTTGGTCTTGAGTTTTTATTTTTTGAATTTGAGCTTTTGAGAACTTTGATAAAATCCTCCCAAGTTTCAGCTCTTATTAATTCTCTCTTTATCTTTTTTAAATGGTTTATATCATCTACCTTTTCTAAAAAGCTTTTTATTAGCTTTGCTTTTTGGACAACAAACTTTGCTTGAACAATTCCCAGAATTCCTTCTTTCAGACCTTGTTTCAGAACCTCCTACAAGTCCTCTCTGCTCCCCCTTTTTTATTCCCTCTTCTCTCCCCCATTTGTAAAGGAAAGTTTTCCTTATATCAAATTGTATCGGCATGGGCTTTACCTTTATTTCACTTGTGGTTTCTGAATGTTTTGATAAAATCATCCCAGCTTTTTGCTTCTATTATTTTCCTCTTTATTTTCTTGAGTTTATTTACATCATTAACTTTTTCCAAGAGAGTTTTTGCCTCCTTTACCTTTGATTTGCAGAACTTGATTTGAACTCCCAATAAAATTGCCTCCTTCAAGCCTTCTTGTCTCCCCTCTTTTAATCCTTCCTGCTTCCCCTCTTTTAATCCCTCCTCTTTTCCCCACTTATAAAGGAAAGTTTTTCTTATATCAACCTCAATTGGCATGGGTTTTACCTTTATTTCAATATCAAATAAACCAGCTAAATTTTGTTTTTTGAATTTGAGTTCTTGATAGATTTGACGAAATTTTCCCACTTTTCTGCTCTTATTACCTCTCTCTTTATCTTTTCCAATCTATTTATTTCATTTATCTTAACTAAAAGTTTTTTGATTTGCCTTGCCTTTGAAATTCCAAACTTTTCCTCAATGTCAACTAAAATCGCTTTCTTTAAGCCCTCCTTCAATCCTTCTTGTTTTCCTTTCTCAATTCCTCTTTTTTCTCCTTCTTTCAGACCCTCTTGTTTTCCCTCTTTTAATCCTTCCTCTTTTCCCCACTTATAAAGAAAAGTTTTCCTTATGTCAACCTGTATCGGCATAGGTTTTACCTCTATTTTAACATCAAACAAACCTGCTAAAAAGCTTACACTATCTATATATTTAGCAATTTCTTTCTCATCTTTCACAATTTCTACAATTCTTTTTTTGACCTTTTTTATTATTTCGGGTTTATCTTTAAACTTCCCGGCTAAAACTCCAACTAAAACCTCTTCTGGCTTTTCACTTTTTATGAAAACATCAGGATTTATTTTTTTCATATCCAAAACTATGAAATTGAAAGATAAGCTTTGTGTTCCAAACTCATCTTTTAGTTCAAATTTGGTTGGTGGAGGATTTCCTTTACCTACGAATAAAACTATCTGTGTTGGGGTTTTCCCATATTTTTTTCTTATAGCATAAAAATAATCAAGCATTCTTTCAGGTAAAGTTTTGTCTTGCTGAACTTGTATTTCTATGTGTATTATTTTCCCACCGATTTCAAGCAGGATATCAGGGTAAAAAGATTTAACAAATCTTATTTCAGCCGGTAAGACTTTTGCTTTTCCCTCTATTTTCTGACCAGTTGCTAACCAAAAAATTATACCAACTGCTTTTGAGAAAATTTCTTTTAAAATCAGGTCAAATCTTTTTAACTCCTTTTTGTGCTTATATCTCTTTTGTTCTAAATATCTTTGCTCTGTTATTTTCTTCATTCCGAAATTTTGCCTTGAAATTTCAGTTGCTCTAACAATTTCTACTCTCTTTGCTGATTTTTATCTTTTTTCTTGTCAATTCTTAAATTTCCTTTCATCATTTTTATCTCTTTTTCACCTTATCTTTTCCATTTTTATTTCTCTCTTATGTTTTTTATCTTGGTTTTATTCCGAATATAGCGATTGCTCCAAATATTATAGCGACTATTATAAATCTTGCAACAACTTTTGGTTCGCTCATTCCACCGAGCTCAAAATGATGATGTAAAGGAGCCATCCTGAAAATCCTTTTTCCTCCTGTGATTTTAAAATAAGCAACCTGAATAATAACAGATAATGCTTCAATCACGAACAAAAAACCAAGTATAGGGAGGAAAAATTCAAATTTTCCCAGTATACTTATAAATCCCAAGAGCGCCCCCAAAGACAAAGAACCTGAATCTCCCATAAAGATTTGTGCCGGGAAGTTATTCCACCACAAGAATCCCAAAAGTGCTCCCAAAATGGCGAAAATAAGAACTGTAATCTCCCCAACTCCGGGAGTAAAGAAAAGCTCAAAGTATTTTGCAAAAACCGAATGACCTGAAAAATATATAAATAAGCCTGAAACAGCAAATGCTATCGCAAGATGACCGCCCGCAAGTCCATCAAGTCCATCTGTCAAATTTACAGCATTTGATGACCCAGTTATGATGAAAATACAAAATAAAATATAGAGAATATAATTAAAATCCACTGATATATTCAAAAAAGGCAACCTTACAGGAGTTTTCAGGTCAAATAAAAGCTCCGCTACTAAAATAGAAAGACAAGATAAAACTATCTGTATAAAAAATTTTTGCGATACTGTAAGTCCTCTTTTTTTGCTTTTTTTCTTCAATACATCATCTAAAAAGCCAAGGAAAGTAAAAACAGAGAAAGTAAAAAGAGAGCTTAAAAGATAATTGTTTCTCAAATCCCCAAAGAGTAGGATGGAAATTAAAGAGAAAATATAAATGAATACTCCACCAGCAGTTGGAGTTCCCTCCTTTGAAAAATGAGATTTTGGCGCAAGATGATAAACTTTCTGTCCAAGTCCCCAATTTCTCAAAAGTTCTATTATTTTTCCACCGAAGAATATAAAGAATAAGAGAGGAATTATAGCTGCGGCAACAGCTCTTTCCATTATCTTGTAATCAAATAAATAAGCTAACATAGGTATATAAGAATAAATTCTAAAAATCCGAACTTTTATAAGGAACACTTGAAACTTTGATGAAAAATAGCCTTTAATGAGATGATTTCAAGTGTGATATGAAATCTTTTGCAAGTTCATCAAACTTCAATCCCCGAGAAGCTTTGAAAAAAATGAAATCAAAATCTTTGTAGATTTCTTTGAGCCTCTGAATCAGCTCAATTTTTGACTTGAAAGCCTCTGCTGAAAATCCACAGCTTTTTAATCCCTCCTCCATAAACTTTGCATAGTTTCCAGACAGAAGAAAGAAAGAATCTTTTGGTGAGATATATTTTTTGGCACTCTCCCCTACTTTGAAATGCTCCTCTTCTGAGTATTTCCCGAGTTCAAGCATATCTCCCAAAGCGAAAAGTTTTCTACCATCAACAAAAGACGCAGAATAAAACATAGCAGAAAGAGATAAGGGATTTGAATTATATGAATCATCAACTACTACAAAATTACCTATTTGGTCAACTTTGAACCTTGAAAATTCATTCTTGAACTCCTTAAAATTCACCTTTTCTTTTATTAACTTCAAAATCTCATCTTCTTTCATACCCTTAAACTTTTTAAGATATAAAAATAAAACCGAAATGGCAGCAGAGACATTTGATCCAAAATGTGGAGCAAGATTCGTTTTTACAATTTCTTTGAAAGATCTTCCATCAAAAAGTATGGAAAGAGAAAAATCAGTTTCAAAATTTCTTGAAACCGAAATTGGATTAGAAAAAAATCCATATCTAAATATCTTCTTTTCTGTTTCATTTCCCAATCCAAATGCAACTTTTTCCGGATAGTCAAGGGAGAGAAAAAAACTCCTTAATTCTTCTGTATCAACATTTATAAAAACTGTTCCACCATTTGCCAATACAAAATTTATAAGTTCTATCTCCTCTTGAAATACTTCCTCCGGAGATCCAAGTCCTTCTAAATGCTCTTTCCCAAAAGAGACTAATACTCCAAAATTCGGTTCCGCAAATTTGGAAAGATACTTTATTTCCCCTTTTGATGAAGTTCCTATTTCAAGAACGAGAATTTCGGTTTCATTTTTCAAAGATGAGATAGATACAGCAAGACCTATCTCATTATTAAAACTTTTTATACTTTTTTGAACTTTGAACCCCAATTGAGAAAATAAAAAGTAAATGAGTTCTTTTGTCGTTGTTTTTCCTGCACTACCACCGACAGCAATTGTAAACGGATTTATCTTCCTTTTTACAAACTGACCTATTTTCAAAAACGCTTCACGAGTATTCTCAACCAAAATTTGAGGGATTTTCAGATTTTTATTTTCCGAAGATACAAGAACAGCAACTGCCCCCTTTCTTTGAGCCTCCTCCAAAAAATCATGCCCATCAAAATTCTTACCTTTTATTGCAACAAATAATGCCCCCTCAACGGATTGACGAGTATCAGAAGATATATATAGGAAAGTATTTTCTTTTTCTTTTTCATCCCGAACTATAACTTTACCATTACATGCATCTGACACATCTTTTACGCTAATTTCAAATGGCAATTGAACAAACATAATTCATTCCTGAGAATTAATACATAGATGAAAAAAAATTTCCTCTAACTTCATAAAGTTACTTCATCCCACCATTTAGCATATTTTTCAGCAGATTTTTTTATCTCAAAACCTATAATTTCAGGAACAGTATAAGGATGAATTTTTTCAACTTCTTGAACTATTGAATCAAAAAGTTTTTCTTTCGTTTTAATAATAAGAATAACTTCTGGATGATCTTCTATCTTCCCCTGCCAACTATAAATAGATCTTGAAACCTTCAAAATATTAACACATGCTGCAAGCTTTTTTTCAACCAATGTTCTTGCAATCTTCGCTCCAACTTCCTCATCTGGTGCTGTTATAAAAACTACAAAACGCATAACTTTAATTTTTTCCTCTGAAAAACTAAATTAAAATTGTCAAAAAAAATTATGAAAACGAAAGCAGATGAATAGTTTTTATTGAACAAAAAAATGAACAAAAAAGAAAAGGAGGTATAAAAACATGGGAGAAAAAGGAGCAGCCAACAAAACAGGATATTCAATCAATGTAGCAATTATAACCGGAGGAAGCTTTGGTATAGGAGAGGCGCTCGCCAAGAAATTCGCGGAAAATGGTGTAGAGGTTATCTTAACAGCAAGAACAGAAGAAAAACTTATCAAAGTCAAAGAAGAAATAGAGAAAAAAGGAGGAAAGGCTCACATATATCCGGCAGATCTCACGAAAGTTAATCTGAAAGAACTATATGATAAAATATCAGAGCAACACAATCCAGATACACTCGTCAATAACGCTGGATTTGGCACAATCGGTCCATTTTATAAACTTGATTTAAAAAAGGAACTTGAAATGATAGACCTTAATGTAAGAGTTCTCGTAGAACTTACCCACTATTTTCTCCAAGATAGAATAAAAAAAGGTCAAGGAGGAACACTTGTAAACCTGTCATCTTTGGCTGCATTTTTCCCAATTCCATACTTTGCTACTTACGCTGCAACAAAAGCATTCGTTTTGAGCTTTTCGGAAGCCATAAGAAGGGAAGTTCAAGATAAAAAAATAAGAGTGATAACAATATGTCCCGGAGGTATAAAAACAGAATTTCAGAAGAGAGCAGGAGTAAGAGAAGATATATATCAATTCCAAAAGTATATGAATGTGGATGAAGCAGCTGAACTTATGTGGAACGCAATAAAATCAGGAAAAAGTCCGTATGTCCCTGGGCTCCAAAACTGGTTATACTCTGTTATTGTAAGATTTATCCCAATAAACATTATAACTGCTCTTGGGAAGAAATTTATGGAGATGGGGAAAAAGTAATATGGCGGAGAGGGCGGGATTTGAACCCGCGAGGCAGGTTTTAACCCGCCACAGCTTAGCAGGCTGTTGCCTTAGACCGCTCGGCCACCTCTCCATTTCCAAGTTTCAAATTTCACCTCCTCTTTGCAAACAAGATAAAAATTATTGTAATCATCTTTTACCATAAATCACTTTTTCTTGAAAAATAAATCAAGAGCTAAAAACACATAAAAACAAACAAAAAATGAAATTAAATGTATCACATAGAAATTGAGCCTTTCCTGAATTCGGTTTCTCCTATTTTTACATTAATACAAGCTGGCTTATTTTCACGATGGCAAAACTCATAGGCTCTTTGCATGGCAGGTATGATATCTTGGGGTTTCTCAACATATTCTCCATATCCACCAAAAGCAGAAACTACTAAGTCGTATCTTGTGTATTCAAGTTCAGTCGCTATCGCTCTTCCATACATAGGAACCTGAGCCCTTTTTATCTGAGTCCACGCAGCATCATTCCCAATTACACTTATAAACGGGATTTTTAATCTACAAGCTGTTTCAAGTTCAAAACCATTAAAACCAAAAGCACCATCTCCAAAAATAACGAAAACATCATGGTCAGGTTTTTCCAACTTTGCAGCAATAGCAAACGGAGCACCAACACCTAATGTTCCAAGAGGTCCCGGATCAAGCCATCCCCCAAGATGCGAGGGCTTCAAAAAGTACGCAGCAGACCCAACTATATCCCCACCATCCCCCACAATTATGACCTTATCTCCCAGAGACTCTATAAAATCTGCTACATCTCTACATAATCTCAACGGATTTATAGGCACAGAATCTGATTTTCCTTCTTCATAAGCTTTAAATTTTCTTTCCTCCTCGTGCTTTTTGATCTCATCTATCCAGCCCGAAAATCTTGAGCTTGACCAATCAACTTTTTCTGCGACTTTAACCAAAGCAGAAAGTGGATCGCAGACCTCTGAAATATTTCCCTCTCTATTTCTTTTCAGTTCGGCTGGATCAAGACCAAGTCTTACAAGGAAAGCATTCTCGTTGATTGTTCTGCCATAATCAAGTCTAAAATCAAGGGGAACACCGGCGAGTATAACAAGGTCTGCCTGAGCAAGGGCTTGCTTCCTGGCAAACCTGAAAAGCAAAGGATGGTCTTTTCCCAAAGAACCACGAGCGAGACCATTCACAAAAACAGGAACACCAATCTTATCAATAGTTTGTCTCACAGAATCCCTATATTTTGACCAAGCGATTTCAGAACCGAGCAATATAACTGGTCTTTTTGATTCTTTCAACTTTTCATAAATTTCGTTAGCAGTTTTTGCAGAGGCTTCCGGTCTTGAATAATATATTTCAAGAGCTTCAACATCATCTGCTGGATTGAATATAATATCCATAGGAACCTCAACATAAACTGGTCCTGGGAGACCGTCAAGAGCGGCAGAAAAAGCCCGAGCCATATATTCAGGAATAGATTTTGTATCGGGAACTTGCACAGCCCACTTTGTTATTGGTTTGAGAACAGATATGTGATCCATTTCTTGCAGGGCACCCTTTCCATAAAAGAAAGTCGGAGCCTGCCCGCCTATGAGTACCAAGGGAGAATTAGCTCGGAAAGCATTCGCAACACCAGTTACCGCATTCATAACACCGGGACCTGCTGTTACTGCTGCGACTCCGATATATCCTGAAACCCTCCCCGATGCATCTGCTGCAAACACTGCTGCCTGCTCATGTCTGTAATCTACAACTCTGACACCATAATCAGCACAACCTTCATATATTTCCATTATGTGTCCGCCACATAAAGTGTGTAGATGTTTTACACCATACCTACTCAATATTTTCCCTATAAGTTTTCCTCCAGTCATAGCAAATTGAATTTAATCCTCTGAAATCTTTTTTAGCATGAGAGTTGAAAAGTAATGAAGATCTGTTTTATTTAGTTCATCAAGATTGGAGATAAACTCATTCTCTGTACCACAAAGCTCACCAAAAAAAGCAAGGAACTCACCGTTCTTTTTCATAGATTCACTTCTTCTCTCTTCCAACTTTTTCCTTATCTCTCCTATAACCCTACCACATTTGAAAATAAAGATAGTTGAAGCCAAATTTATGATTTCATCAAATTCTGGTCTGAGTTCTGCTGTCCTACAACCAGATTTTTCCTTTATTGATGCTGGCATTATGACCAATATCTCATCTCCATCTACAATAGGTATTGCAAGACGAGAAGCCAAAATTTGAAATGAAGAAATCCCCGGAACAATTTCAATCTCAAACTCTCTTTTCTCTTTTATTATATTGATAATGCTATTGAAAGTTGAGTATATAAGCGGATCTCCCTCAACCACAAAAACACATTTTTTACCTTCAAGAACCCTTTCTCTAATTTTCTCATAAGCAGAAAACCAATATGGTCTTGCTTTCTCTTCTTTCGTTGTCATAGGAAAAATAAGCTTCTGAATATCCTTACCTTGTAAATCACAAACTTTCTTTACTATTTCAAGAGCAAAACTTTCAGAGTGGACGGATTTGACCGGACAAAAAACAACATCTGAATTATCTATAATTTCCTTTGCCCTGATAGTTATTAAAGAAGGATCTCCCGGACCAACTCCAACACAATAGAGTATATTTTTTCTATCTCTTAAACCATAGGAATTCTGTTTATCTTCATAGAAATGGTCGCCAAATACCATAACAAATTAATTTTTACAGAAAAAACCAAAATTTCCATTTTTTCACATAGCTAATTATAATTTTTCAATAAAAAAAGAAGAAAAAAACTTATTTCTGTTTCTACGCTTTTTATATAGTGATTTTCAACCATGTTGAAGAAAAACGAATATTCAGATAAAGCAAGCACACTAACCGAGGCAATTCCATACTTCCTTAAATTCAGAGGTAAAACTTTCGTATTCAAAATAGGAGGGAAAATACTTGATTCAGATGAAGTTTTTGAATCAATAGCAGAAGATATAGTTATCTTGTCGCTCGTTGGAATAAATCCTGTCGTAGTTCATGGTGGCGGAAAAGATATAACGGCTTTTCTTGAAAGATTAGGTATAAAATCAGAATTCAAAGACGGAATAAGAAAAACAGACGACAAAGTTATGGAAATTGTAGAAATGGTTTTAGATGGCAAGATAAATGGTAAAATCGTTTCTTCAATCTGTAAAAAGGGCGGAAAAGCAATAGGACTATCAGGAAGGGATAGCTTCTGCATAATTTCAGAAAAGGTTGAAGGAAGAGTTGGAAAAGTAAAAAAAGTAAAAGGAGAAGTTATAGAAAAAATAATACAATCAGGTTTTATACCTGTTTTCTCCCCCGTGACCACAACAGAAGATGGCATTTCGCTGAATACAAATGCAGATGAGGTAGCTTGTGAAGTAGCGATATCAATCTCATCAGAGAAACTTATACTCCTAACAGATGAGGAGGGAGTAATAGGTAAAAACAATCAAATATTAAAAACAATAACAAAAGAAGAAGCAGAAGAACTAATAAAAGAAGGAATAATTCACGGCGGTATGATACCAAAAGTAAGACTTGCAATAAAGGCAATAGAAAATGGAGTAAAAAAGGTTCATATAATAAGCGGATTAATTCAACACTCTGTCCTACTTGAAATTTTCACAGATCAGGGAATAGGAACAGAAATAGTAGCTCAAACATAGCAAAAATTAGCTCACCCATAAATAACTTGGTACTGCCATATCTCCCCCCGAATTTCAAAGGAACACAAAAAACTTATTTTTCACAAATTTGGACTAAATTATTATCTAAGATTTGGGTGGAAGCAAAACACCTAATGAGAGGAAGAAATGAAAGAAGAAAAAAAGAAGAAAAAAAAGATAAAGGGAACAGCATGTGAGAAAAACGAACGAAGAACAATTGATATTCTGAAAAGAAAACTTATAAAAATAGGTATATATTCAGCTCCAATTATTGCAAGTGTATCTATACCAGATATAAAAATTCAAGCTCAAACTCAGGTGGAGGAACCACCCCCAGGGGATCTTCCCTCTCCAATTTTCAGAAAAAAAGGTATTATAGAGGAAGAAAGAAAAGAGAGGAATGAAAAGATAAAAAGACTAAAAATCAAGTCAATCTATGAGAACTCCAAAAATTTATTGAAATCACCTTTCAAGAAATCACCACTTGAAACAAAAAAAGAAGAAAAGTAAGAGTAGAACAAATATCTTCTGCATTAAGCGTACAAATCTGCAAACCATAAAAATTAAATCTTTCGTATTATTCGCAAGACTTTGGGAAAATCTCTTATATAGAATGGTTTATTTACTCGGAAAACTTTGGATTTCTGCAAAACTTTAGATATTGCATCAAAGGAAACTTTATATTCTAAACATTCTAAATTCTGTGTATTTTTGAGTAATTCAAATGCACCCTCTGCTTTGCTAAGCTGCTGTATGCGTAAATCTTTTTCTGAACCCTCTTCATAAATAATAAAATTATATGGCAGGCGAGGTTCACCAATAGATCTTGGCACAAAGAATTTCACAAATCTCCTCCCTCTATATGTATATCGTGGAAGAATAGGTTTAGGAAAAGGTACTATCTCACCTTCCTTAGATATCAACAGTGGTAGAACAGATTTAGGAAACAGTACTATATCATCTCTTTTAGATATCAGCACAGGATCATCACCTACATACTTTGCTCCGCCCTTTACTAATCTTCTAACTATCCTACTCTTCCCTGCTCCACTTTTTCCAACAAAAATATAGGTTTGACCATCAAGAACACAAGAGGAGGCATGAAGTAGCAGAAATCTATTTTGCAAATCTTCTAAACACATCTTCATTATCTTATCATAAGCTGAAAATAAATCAGCATAGAAATCTTTTACCTTGAAATTTATTACCTTGATATCTCTTTGATATTTACAATTTATTTTTCTTTTTTGCCTCTCATTATCATTTTTTCCCTCATCGCATACAAAATGAAAAAAAATTTGTTTCAAGCACCTCTCAAACTTTTTATTATCACATAAAATCTTGAACTTCAAACCCAAAATATCTAAAAAAAATCCTTCTGGTCTTTTCGTAATTTGATCCCCCATCACAAAATCTACTATAATATATTCATCTTTTCTCCGTAAAATTTTATTAAACTTATTATCAACATGGATGAGACAAAAAATAGCACAGAAAAAATAAAAGAGATGCTAAATGAGCTTGCTTATAATCTTTGGTGGTCCTGGAATCCCCCAGCAAAAAGACTTTTCCGACTAATAAGCGAAATAGTTTGGAAAGAATCAAAGGAAAATCCCGTAGCCATAATAAAAAACG
>Ga0079996_116238_pt2 | contig 11753 bp, 9 predicted proteins | sample PerSpoAPS_AMetaG_FD_69199 | JGI IMG/M metagenome (GOLD analysis project Ga0079996, IMG submission 69199) | Thermal spring microbial communities from Yellowstone National Park, Wyoming, USA - Perpetual Spouter A (PS_A) MetaG (SPADES assembly)... | ecosystem: Environmental > Aquatic > Thermal... | reverse complement strand
CAGGCCACCTAGACGGTCTATACGCCCCCGTCCACCGCCTCACCCCCGACAAGCTGTACGCGTATCAACAGGCGCTGAAGGCCCTGCCCCCCCACAGCAACGTCCAAGTCATGTGGCAACTAGACCTCTGGCTGATGCCCCTAGCCAAAGCCCAAAGACCCGACCTAAACGTGACGGCTGTCTGGTGCACGTGGACCCCCGCCCAGTACTACGTCTACACGCCCCCGGACCCCCGGCAGTGGTACATGCCCTGCACCCTAGCCGCCGGGCCCCCGCTCGGCAGAGAGATCGCCAGGTGGGGCGAGACCGCACTCTATGAAGGTCCTGGCCGTAGCTGAGCTCATCTGGCCCACAGACAACAGCGGAGGATCCCTAGCCACCCACCTACACCTCAAGAGGCTGGTCCATGAAGGCGCCGAGGTCACGGTAGTAGGCCCAGCCGCGCCCCCCGGCGCCAGGCTGATAAAGGCGGAGCTACCGAGGAGCAGGCCCGCCCTATGGCTCTGGATAGCCAAAAGGCGGAGGTGGCTATATAGACTCGCCGCGCAGCACGACGTGGTGTATATACCGCGCTACGCCTACCCCATGGTCGACGTGGCGCACGCCGCCGGAGCGCCCGCGGTGGTGCACATGCACGGCTACCCTACCTACAAATCCCTCGGCATGCCCGGCGACTGGAAGCTGGAGAAAGGCGCCGCCGTGCTCTACGCCGCCGTTGCGCACGGCCCCGTCGAGAAGGCCGTAGATCGCTGGCTCAGACGCGCAGACGCCATCATATGCGTGTCAAAAACCCACTGCCAGAAGCTGGCGCCGTACAGGCCCATATACGTGCCGAACCCCCCACCCGACGACTTACCCCCGCCCCAGCCCCCACGCCGCTACTTCGTATACCTCGGGGGGAATCAACGGCACAAGTGCCCACACCTCGCACGCGCCGCCGCACGCGCCGCAGGCGTGCCGCTGGTCGAGCCGAGAGGCGCGCCCCGGTCGGTTGTGCTACGGCTGGTGGCGGGCGCCTGGGCCCTCCTATTCCCCTCGTGCTGGGAAGAACCCATGCCCTACGCCGTATACGAGGCGCTGTTGATGGGAGTCCCAGTCGTCGCTTTTCCAATCGGCGGACAGGCGGAGCTAATCGGCCAGACACCCTCCGCGCAGTTCATGGCAGAGGAGACATCAGCAAAGGCCTTTATACAGGCAGTTATGCGCATCGTCTCAGTTGAGAGTAGGGAGATGGTGAAATTGCGAAGAGACATCGCAGAAGTTACGCAAGGAATGTGGCCGGATAAGAGGCACCTCTACGGTTTATTGAGACTGGCGTTGCGGTAAAGCATTTTTATAAAGTAAAAGAAAGCTGGCGTGCCCCTTCTGTCTGTGGTCGTTCCCGCCTATAACGAGGAATCCAATATTACCGCCCTAGTTGAAAGAGTTGCCAGTGCCCTCTCGGGCGTGGACTACGAGCTAATTATAGTGGACGACGGCAGTGCCGATAACACCGCAGACGCCGCAAGGAAATTCGAAGGTAAGCACCCGGTGAGAGTTGCAAGACACCAACACAACAGGGGGAAGGTGGAGGCGTTGAAGACGGGCATACAGATCGCAAGAGGGGAATATGTCGCCTTCCTAGACGCCGACATGGAGTACCCCCCTGAGGCTTTGCCGAATATGCTTCAGAAGGCGATCCAAGGCCACGACCTCGTGGCGGCTGTCAGAGTTGACACACGGCCCTTCCACAGGCGGATAGTCAGCTCCGGCGCACGCCACCTAGCAAAACTGGTAATACCCAAGCTAAGGAGATACAAAGACCCTACCACAGAGATGATACTAGCCAAGCGAGATCTAATACTTCAGATAGACCTAAAAAACTACATAAAGCCATTCATCCCCGTTCTACTTGCCGCAAAAAATCCCGCCGAGGTGGAAATCCGGCTGAGCTGTAGAAGCGGCGGAAAAAGCTCCTTCAGACTGAAATGGATACTAATGTACCTCCACGAGTTACTTGACTTGCAACTGGCAAATAAGAGTCATAAACCCAGAGGGACATATGAAGAAGCACGCAGAAACTAAGGCGATATTTTTAGGTCTTTTTATCGAGAAATAGAGAAAGGCGAGTAACATCAATACAGGCACAGCAAACTTCGACCTTCTCTAAACCCAAAGCGCTGTACGCTCTGCATAATTCACCTTGCCCAAAGGCTAAATACGCGCCTTTTACGAGTGGCGGTGCACAAAGCCATGCGACGACTGGATAGCTGGAACCTCGCCGCGTTGTCTATCAGCGTTGCACTAGCGTTCACAGCCACGTGGAGATACTGGACGACCCCCGGTTACATATATCTCGCAGAGGAGTTTGAAGTATTCACACCACAGCAATTTTTAAACGTTGTCTACCCCCTCTGGGACGAACAACTAGGCCGATTCCCCCTCAGCGACGCCTTTAAACTATACTACTACGTCTTTCTCTACGCCGCAGGAGTCGCCTTCGGCTACAAGGCCCTACAAGGCCTTGCGCTCACGTTGCCGATAATGCTCTCCTTCCTATCCGCCTACTCGCTCGCACGCCACCTAACTGGAAGCCCCCAGGCGGCGCTGACGGCGGCTTTTATCTACGCCGTAAACCCATGGGTAGCCACAAACCCCAGAAACCTCATCCTCAGGTTAGAATACGCCCTATTCCCGCTCCTCTTCCTTCTCCAACTGAAATACCTCGACACGGGAAAGCTCAAGTACGTGGTATACGTCGCACTAGTCCTCGGCGCCGTCTACACAGCACGTAGCTGGACCGTCTACGCCATCTACTCCACGCTCCTCCTATTCGCACACGTGGCGTTTACACGCAACGCCAAGTTTTTCTCCTTCCTCCTCGTCCACCCCCTGGCGCTGGCGCTGGCCGCCCCGCGCATACTACCCACCCTCTACTACTACCTGACAGTGCCGCAATACACCCTAGCCGTGTTTGAAGCCAAGACGATAACTCCGCTGGAGTATTTAACCACGTATCTTTATACCTACCCAGGCGCCGTCTTCGAGCTGACCTATTCAGACCCGGTGTATCACCTATTCGGCCTCGTGGCCGCCGCGGCTCTGCCGGCGTTGCTCATAAGTAAGGACAGCAAAGCGCTTTATTTCGCAATGTTGTACATCGCCGGGTTTTTACTCTCAACGTACCCAATAGAGACAGGTGTCTGGGCAGTAGACAGACTCCTAAGAGCGGGCTACTGGAACGCCGCGGTGGCCCCACTAGCTGTCGCCGTGGCCGCTGGCTATCTAGTCAAAGGCGCGGAGCGACGCGGCTTCGGTATCCACACAAGCCTCATGTTAGTTACAATCGCCGCCGTCTCCGCATGGCCAATCCTTACAGGAGACATGGCAGGCTACTGGCATCCAACCCCTCCACCAACCGACTACCTCACCGCAAGCCAACTGCTAAAAAACGCCACCGGCCTGGTCCTCTGGCTACCATACGTCGGCGACCCGCGTGCGGTATGGAGTGCACAAACGGGGGCCACTGACGTCTCTGCCCCAACAGGCATCGTTGAGGTGCGTGGAATCGGCGCACCCGCCGTAGAATGGCGGGCGTATTACCCTCTCCAGTACTTCAATCCCCTAAATGGCACATTCTTACTTCAGCCCTTTAGTATATATACCGGTAATCTTTCGAGACTCTATACTCTCATGGGAATACAATATATAGGAATTGTGTACGATCGACAGTGGCCGCAGAGTATGCAACAAGGCGGCCTCTCAAACCAGCGGCTCAGAGAAGTAGCGGCGAGGCTAACCACCGAAGGTCAACCATACTATGTCGGACAGCACTTGGCCTTGATAAGGCTCAGCCAATCTGCTGGCTGTGCCGTACGGAAGCCGTTGTTCTGTCTCTGCGGCCTGCCCGAGATGGCCCGCATACTCTCAGCCTTTAACTATACAGATGCCCCCGCTGTAATCCTGCCTCAACCTGGCGTGAATATAACCTACATTCTTAAGAACAGCTATGTGTATGCACAAAACAGCACGGAACTGAAGCTCTACGTCGCCTCCCACCTTCCAAGCTCCCGCCTCACAGCGCCCTTCTTTTTAATACCCGGTGGAGATCCGGGAAAGACGTGGGCAAAGGCCCCCCTAGCCACCTTCGGCCTCTCCCCCGACTTCCTCAACTATCTCCACAGGAAGGGGGTGAGAGAGTGGCCTTGGCAGAGCGACTACGGCTACGGAGTCGTCTACACAGAGTCCGCCGCCGTGCTGGCCCTAAGCGTCGTGGCAGAGGCTGATTCCATCTTGGCGGTGCGGGCGTTGAGGTGCTCCGCATGCGGAACGGCGGAGGTGTATATAGACGGCAGACCCATCGCCGCGATACGCCTCCAGAGCAACACCACCAGCTTCACCTGGCTACTCCTCACGGAGTTAACACCGGGCCGGCACAGGCTGGAGATCAGGCCGAAGGGGCTAGCCGTCATCAACGTGGTCGCCGCAATTCCCAAGACAAATATGATGATGGCCAGATTCCTCCTGGCGGAGACCCGCGGCGTGGAGCAACTGGGCAGAGCCCCCCCAGGCACAGCCATCTGCAGGAGAGAGACGCCGACCCGCTGGACCCTAGAGGTCAACGCCACCGAGGAACCTGCCGTAGTCGTGCTCCCTGTGCCCTACGACCCCCTGTGGAGCGCCGGGGATGAAAAGGCCGTGGCCGTATATGGAGTCAACGCAGGGTTCTACGTCAAGACGGGGCGATATGAGGTTTTATACCAGCCAGAGAAAATTTTCCACGTCTCAGCGGCGTTAGCCGCGGTAGCCATTTTGCTTCTGACGTATCATATGCGAAAGACTTAAATAGAGATTTCTTCTCTCAGTCATGAACTCCCCAAAAACTAAACTACTAATACCGCTACTGCTAGCAACGCTTGTGTTTGCGGTCACCCCCGTGCCCTTGGCGGTCCCAGGTGACAGACCCACCAACTACGTAGGTTGCTACCCCAACGCCTGCGTCGGCCAGCTCCACCCAACACACTGGCCCTTCGGAGGGACTCCCCCCACCGCGCTGGTGGCCAGCGGCTCCCCGGCCTACGGCGACTACTACAACACCACCCTCTTCTTCCAGTACCTAGGCCTAACGCCCATCAAAGATCTCTTCCCGGGCAATGCCTCCAACGCCATCCGCATCGGCTTTACTCAATTCGGCGAATTCGTCGCCATGCTCAGCGACGGGACAGCCGGCGGAATATCCATGGCGTTCTACAACCGGCCAGACATGTTTGCAAGATACGAAATGTGGGCCACCAACAACATACCGTACATCCCACCCTCAGACTGGCTAAACGGCTGGACACTGTCCGGCAACCTGTCGGCGCCTGGAGGCAATAGGTTCGTCATGTTCCACATGTACGCCGTCTACAGCAATAGAACATATGCCGGCGGCGGCAGAGGACTTGTGCTCTACTACAACGCCACAGGCAAACCCACAGAATGGCCCGACGCGTCGAAGTGGCGCTGGTTCCCCATCCAGACCACGCCGCTTGAGGTGATCTACGACAGCCCCAGGCTCCTCATAGCCCGCGGCTCCTCCTACTTCGTAGGCGACCTAGGCGCCATGACTGGCGACAACTACTTCGACGGCTACAAGCTCACAGCCTACGTCAACTACACCCTGGTGTTCCCCAAGGCCTTCCCATACGCCATAATCTACTACAACTACACAATCGACATCTACGTAGCCACTAAGCTAGGCGCCGGCGTCAGGTTCCAGAACGCCTCCTTCACCATACGCTTCGAGCTTGATCAGCTCAACGCCCGCGACACAGCCGCCACCCTCAGAGTCACGGTCTTCGACCTGACATTCGGCGGCGAGACCGGCCACCTGCTACACGCCACTCCCAAGCCGCTCCCAGGTTCCCCCTACAACAACGTCACCTTCTTCGCCCTAGTCTGGCCTCAGGTAACCGAGATAAACGTCTCGGCAATAGACTACATACCTGTCTACACGCTAAATAACTACAAGATACTCCTACCCACAGGTTCGCGGCTAGACGACGCACAAGACGTCATACCCTTCGTCATATTCCAACAAAAAGACACCCTCGACATGGTGAAGGGAATCGGCGAACACGCCACCTACAAAGGCGGCAGGATGTTCGTCTACGGCCTAACCAAAAACAGCACAGACTGGGCCGCAACTCCAACGTATGATGAATTCATAGAAGCGTTGATACGCTACACACTGTTTGAAATAGGGCCGGGCTTGCCTAATTGGATATTTAAGGTTGTTCCATCTAGAGGCCACATAGCTGATGTATTAGGGTCTGGATTCATCTGGTGGGGTATACCGGTGCTGGATGTCGCTCCGTTGGCTTACGGCACGGTTGACCCGTTGTCTATGGCCGGCTTCGTCAACTTGCCGAACTACGGCGGCGTCCCCGCCGCCTTGGCCCGGTTGACGGCAAGCTCGCCGTGGTTTGTAGACGCCTATTCTCGTCCTGGTCTGTTGCCGTACCTGCTGATAAACGGGACATTCTACAGAACAATCTACAACATCTGGGCTAGGGTTGCCGGTGGCGTGCTGTTCACCGTGGCGGGTCCGGCTCCCAACCTTCTGACTAGGTATGCCCAGGATATGGCTTGGTGGTCCACGTTCGTATCTGCCTACGCGGGCGACTTCTTCAACCCTGCCGGCACGTACACGGTGTCTGCTCCGCGCGCTGGCCGGCCTATATTAACTGCGTGGAACGGGCTGTTCCAGCCTGTGGTCACCACCACGTGGCCACCTGCGCCGAGCCAGACCGGTTACGGGATAATATCAATGTCGGTTGATCCCAACGGCACCAAGATAATACAGTTCTGGGGCGCAAACGCCCAAGACACCTACTGGCTGTTATGGGCATTCGCCTATGGCGAGTTGCCGCCTATCACCTTCGCAAGGCCAGGCACTTATTTGGTGCAGATCTATTATGGTAACGTGATGTTGCCTAGGGCGCCTGGGCCGCCTAACTTTGACCCGTCGCCTGTGGCGTTTAAGGTATACTTCACTGCTCCGTATCAGTACTACACGGCGTTGAACTAAACTAACGATATTAAACTAGACTGGTTTTTTTCTATATTATTTTTCCTATTGCTGTGGCGTAGGCTTGTATTGTTTTTTGTATTATTACTGCGGGGATTGCCCATGTCCATTTTCTGGTGGCCCATGCCGCGTATTCTTTTTTTAGGTAGGTGGGGCGGATTGGCGTGATGTGGGCTGGGTTGGGGTTTTTTTTGAGGTATTTGGTTATGTTGCGTCCGTAGTATATGCTTTTTGTTATTAGCTCCCGCCAGGTGGCTGGTTCGTCGAGGTGTATTTCGAAGTTTTTTCTTGTGTGGGCTGTCTTTGCGCCTGTGGCGGCTATTCTGGCGTGTAGGTCGTAGTCTTCGTTGGCGTAGAGCTGTGGGTCGTAGCCGCCTGCTTTCCAGAAGGTCTGGCGGGTCATGCATCGGGCCGCTTCGTAGGTTCCGCTTCTGTAGTAGGACATTCTTTCGTAGTAGCGTATCTTTGCGACGGTTCCTTTGAGTGGGTTGCTGATGTTGAGGACTATGACGGCGTCTGCCCCCGAGTGTATGAGGTCTACGCATTCTTGGACGACGCCGGGGGTTAGGTAGAAGTCGGCGTCGACGAAGTAGAGTATGTCTCCGCGGGCGAGGAGGGCGCCTGCGTTGCGTTGGATGGACCGGTTGGGCCGCGTGGTTATGACGCGCGCGCCGTGGCTCTTCGCTATCTCCGCCGTATTGTCGCTGGAGCGGCCGTCTACCACTATTACCTCGATGTGGGGGTACGTCTGTCTTTTTATCGACCGGAGGGTCAGCGGGAGCGTCTTCGCCGCGTTTCTGGCAGGTATCACGATGGATACCAACACAGTGGCAGAGACACGCCACCTTAAAAGCATGTTGCTAGTAGTTGCGTGGGCGTAGCCATCGGTTTCATACGTCGGAGGGTTTCGCCGAAACGTGCTTCCCTGTCTGTTGTGCAAAAGCTTTAAGAGATTGTTTTTGAGGTATGGTTTGGGCTTCTGGCTACGGCAGTTGTGGTGGTTTTGGTGGCTGTTGATATTTGGCTCGTGTCGGCGTCTTGTGGGTCTCTGCCTTCTGGGCCTGAGTCTTGACAAGCAACTTCTCCGGCTTCCCAGCGACCTGTTGCTGTGGAGGTGACGTGGCTGCGTATCTTAGGGTGGTTGACTTTATCGATGTGACCGGATGCGAGTGGTTCCTTGAGTTTGGAGACGGTGCGTGCGTTAGGCTAGATTTGTCAAACGCCGTGGTTAGGTTGAGGGATCGCTTTGCTGTGTATGTGGGGGAGCTCCGGAGGCCGGTGCACGTGGTGGGCGTGTGTGGGGGGAGGTGTTGAAGGTGTTGGAGGTCTATGGTCAGGGCGTTTCTTCTTGGCGGCGGCTTGGCTGGTTTTTGTGCTTAGAGGCTAGATAGGATTTTTTCCATTTTTTCTGTGGATTTGTCCCAGTCGAATTGGTTGGCGTATCGGCGGGCGGCTTCGGCTAGACTCTCCCTGAGCTGGTCGCTTTTTAGGATATAGGCGAGGGCCGTTGCGGCGGCTTTTATATCGCGGTGTGGGATTAGGAGTCCGGTTTTTCTATGGATTATGGCGTCTCTGACGCCGGGGACGTCGTAGGCTACGCAGGGGGTTTGGCAGGCCGCTGCCTCTAGTATGCCTAGGCCGAAGCCCTCTACGTCTGAGGTGTAGAGACATGCCCATGCCTGCTGGAGTAGCTTGACCTTTGTGTGGGTGGGTGTTCGCCCTGTGAACTCGATGAAGGGGGCGGTTTGGGCGGCTAGTTTTTTGGTTTTTTCGAGGAGGGGCCCTCCGCCGACCATGACGAAGCGGGCCTCGGGCACTTCCTTCTTTACTTGGGCGAATATCTTTACGGCGTCTTGTGGGTTTTTGTAGGGGACGAAGCGATTTATCCAGACTACAAGCGGGGTTGGAGATTTGGGGCCTGGCTTGTAGGTTTTATGGTCGACGGCGTTTGGCACTATGTGAACCTGTCTCGCCCCCAGTCTCATCAGCATGTCCCTAGTGGAGGGCGATACCGTGATTATCGTCTTGTACAGCCGCGGCGTTATTCCTTCCGCGGCCATCCCCGCGAGGGCGGCGGGTAGCGGCGTGGTTTTGAGGAGGACTGGGCCGTTTATGTGGTGTATTATCGCCGCCGTTTTTCTGGCGAAGAGGGGACTCATGAAGGGGAACACGTGCGCCACGTTGTCCACAACGACGTCGTGGTCTCTGCCGTGTCTCCTGACGTAAAGAGGGGCGTAGATGTGGAGCGCGGCGAACCCGCCCCTCCTTATCACCGCGACGCCGTCTATATCCTCCTGCGGAGGCGCGCCGGGCGGCCTCTCGGCGAGTACCGTAACCTCATGGCCCCGCTTTGCCAGTCTTTTCGCTATTTGGAAGAGGTACTCCTCCGCGCCGCCGGCGAGCGGGTGTCGGGGGTCTCTGTGGTTGATGAAAAGTATCTTCATCGCGCCGCTACGCGGCGAGGTTTTTAAAGATCTACACAGGAGGCGTCGAAAGGAGGGATGGCCGATTTGTAGTTTGTAGGGCAAGCTGTGTGTACGTTTTTAATGGCCGCCTGGGGATCTGCCGGTGTGCATGGTAACGTTGTAGATGCGGGGGCTATGTGGCTGGGTACGGCCCAGCCGTCGCGGCATGTTTGTTGAGCGTCGGCTTCCACGGGGCATATTACGAGAAGTTGGGGCTTCTTCAGCTCCTTTTCTTCCAGTTTTTGCGCCGTGGTGCCTCTGTCGAAGGGTGGTTGCCTGTGTATCTGGGGGATGTGTTTGGCGGTGTTTACGGCGGCGTATTTGACGGCGGCCTTTTGGAGAGTTTTCGCTTCTAGGCCGCGGCGGCTTTTAGGAGATTCATGCTGTACCTGTGGCGTGATAGGTCTTGTTCTCAATCGGGACGGTTATGAGAGTGGGGACTACGGCAGATTTGACTTCGCCTTAACTACGTCCGTCTATGACAACCAGACCTCCAAGTAAATGGTCCCCGTCCCCCACTGCATCGTTTCAGCGGAGCACAAAGGCCCGCCTATCTGCGAGGCGAGCCGCCGTGGTCACCGCGGCCCCGAGCCGCCTGGTGGCGGCTACCGTGCCGCGCCGGTCCAAGCCATATATCAGCACACTGCCGCCGAGGAGGACGACGTGGTCTGGGGCTTGCAGGGTTTATAAACTCAGAGGTTTTTGCGCATGACGTGCTTCGTCTGTTCTACTTTGTCCCTACGCCTTCGGGGGGCTGGGCGTAGTTACTACGAGTTTGCGGCCGTGCTGTTGAGGAACGGGGCGAGGTGCGGTACGTCACGTACAGCTGGGCCCCTCCGATGTCCTACTGACCTCTCTCGGCTACCCGCCGCGGCTCTACGACGAGGCGGGGAGGAGGCGGCTCTGGCCTGCGCTTCAATTCGCCTTAGCCGTTAGGCGTGTCGTAAAGAAGGCGGGGTGCCGGGTGGTCGACGCGTCGGTGCCGTATACCGAGGTGTTCCTCCTGCCGCGGGAGAGGACTGCTCTCACTTTGCATGAGTTCTGGGGACGCAGATGGAGGGAATACTTCGGACCCCTCGTCGGCGGGGCCGTGTGGTGGGCTGTGAGGAGGATGGTTCTGCGGCCGCGGGCTGTCGTTGTGCCGTCTAGGCTCGCCGCCGAGAGGGTGAGGCGGGTTAGGGGGGATGTCTACGTGATCCCCTTCGGCCTTAGGCTGGAGGACTACCTGAAGTATCGAGAGGCGGGGAAGGAGTTTGATGTCGTCATCGTGAGCCGGCTGGTGCCCTATAAGGGGGTTAGGGAGGCCCTTGCGGCGTTGCGTCTCGTGGAGCGTAGGCTGAGGGTGGCCGTGGTGGGCGACGGCCTCCTGCTTGACGAGGTGAGGCGGGGGGCCGAGAGGGGCCGCCACACCTTTCGTCTCTACCCCTCTGCGTCTGAGGAGGAGAAGCGGCGGATAGTGGCGGGTAGCATCTACTACCTCAACATGTCGTCTGCGGAGGGCTTCAGCATAGCAACGCTTGAGGCGGTTGTGCTTGGGGCCTACCCCGTGGTGCTGAGGAGCGAGGACAGCGCCGCGGTGGAGCTGGTGGAGGCGCTGGGCTACGGCGCCGCGGTGGCCACGCCGGAGGAGGTTGCGGCAGTCATCTCCACAGACCACATCCCCGAGCCCCCCGTTGCGCCGCTTTGGCAATATCACACCGCCAAAGTAGTTGACCGATACGAACAGCTAATCAAAAGCATATACCCATGACAGATCACGCCAAATAAAACGCCTCAAGTGTACACAGTCCGACTTAGGCTATCAAATCTAACGCCTTCGGCGCCTACCCCCACAAGGATCTGTCTCTCTATCGGCGTCTGTCGGGCTCTATGCAGGCGCTACATCAGAGCCGAAAACCCACCCGCCATACCCGCAGAGCTTTTGATGCGGCGTTTACGGCTGTGGCTGGCATAAGAGAGCCTGTGTAAATAGAAAGTCAACGGCGGCGGTCTTTCTAATTTACTTCTAAAAGACGAAGAAAAGTATTTAAGGTGAATTTCTTCACTTTTTTTTATGAAGTTCGGGTTTTTGGTGTTGGCGGTGGTGGTGGTGTTGGTGGTTGCGGCTGTCTTGCTCGTGTCAGCGCCGCGTGAATCCACGCCGCCCACACAACAACCCCCGCAGAACAACTCTCCACCCACCACACAACAAACCAACAAAACCCCCCAACAACCCGTAGAGGTAACGTGGCAAGGCTACA
>Ga0079996_108735_pt1 | contig 11762 bp, 23 predicted proteins | sample PerSpoAPS_AMetaG_FD_69199 | JGI IMG/M metagenome (GOLD analysis project Ga0079996, IMG submission 69199) | Thermal spring microbial communities from Yellowstone National Park, Wyoming, USA - Perpetual Spouter A (PS_A) MetaG (SPADES assembly)... | ecosystem: Environmental > Aquatic > Thermal... | reverse complement strand
AAGATATAGACCTTGACCAGCACCTCCTCTTTACAGCGTTTAAGAACAAGTTTATAACACCGGAAAATCCAGAGAGCACACAGGAGCTTATAGCAAGGCTTATGACAGAGTATCCCCAGACTTTCCCAAGCAGCGTTAAGATATCATACACGATAGCAGCGTTAAAGAACGAGGGGCTAGTAGAGGAGGAGAAGCAGGTCTTAGACCAGAAAGAGTATGAGAAATGCCTAGAATCTATGAGGCAGCAGCACCCTAGGATGAGCGAGCAGCGTATAAGGAAGGAGTGTTTAAAGAGGGTAGGCTACCGCAGCATAATCCTACCCACCGAGGCAGGAGTAATAGAGTTTTGTAGCAGAGTAAAGCCCTACCTAAAGGAGAGAAGCACCGTAACCAACAGGAGGATATTGGATGTATGTGAGACCTATGAAACTAAGGGTGAGCAACCATGAGCAGCGTAGAGATGGATATTACCAGGCTGCTAGAGTTTAGAAGCAGGCTAAAGGAGACATGCAGCCTCCTGGACGAGGCTAGAGCACTACTAGCAGCCATAATGATAATAGACGATTATGGCAGCCTGGGAGAGGTAGAGGTCAGGGTTGAGAAGGCCTTACAGCAGCTAAGGGAGGCTAGGAGGGTTTTGGAGGGTGAGCAGCCATGAGGATAATGGTGGCAAGACCATGTTACAGCTCTAGGAGGACCAGGCACGTTATCAAGGTAACAGTCTATGATGTTGAGAAGGATGAGGTGGTCGAGGAATTCCACCCTTACAGATGCCAGGACCTCCTAACGGAGAAGACGCAGGAAGAGACGTTAATCATAGAGTTTGACCCCGGCAAACACGCAGTCTTCTACAGGTATAAGACCAACACGGACAGAGGCTTAATCATATTCTACCACTTGCCACCACTTACAGACCTTAAGATGTTGGAGAGGAAGCTAATGAGGTTATACAGGTATCAAGAGGTTAGGATGAAGCTGGCAAGGCAGACTAACGATTTAACCCTCCTATCTTTCTCACCATACTATTACATGGCAGTATCGGAGGGTGAGAGGCTATGACAGAGTATAAGGTATGCTATATGAACAGCATGCTATTCACAGTTATAGCCCTCTATAGAACCGAGCAGGATTACAATATGGACAGACCTGAAGCTATCTATGTTATAACAGCGCGCAGGTACCTTAAGCAAGCCCAGCAGAGGGTAGAGTTGATAAGAATGAGGTATAAGGGTGTAAAAGTGGAGTTATTGATAGACAGGCGGGGTAAAGACGTTATAACCCCAATCCTAAACCTATGTTATGGAGCTAAAAGGATAGAAAGCCCAAGCATATGGTGATGGCTATGAAGGAGCTGGTGGACCTGGTAGAAAAGGACCTTAGAGAGGTAGTAGAATGGGAGATGATAAGATTCAGGGACAGATACCCAGAGTGTATGAAGGTTGACAGCATCTATATCAACGAGGACTTTAGCGTAGGAGTCAGAGCATATAGTGAAGGTAGCAGCAGCGGAGGAGAGGAGAGCCCTCCTAGAGGACCGGGGTTAGAGAGCTCCACCCACCCCAACCCCACACCTTTCTTTACCCCTAAACCCTCCTAGGAGGCTGCTACTACCCTAGGCTGCTAGCAGCAACCCTAGGCAGCAGCATTAGAGTGTAACAATTGAACACTTTCCTTTAACCCACCAGCTAACCTATTTGATGTTGAAGGTCCCCACCTATCCCAGCTAACTCTACTGTAATAATAATAATAAGAGAGAGAAGTAAGAAGTAACTAGTAGTATATTATTATTACTATATCTATTTCTCTCTCTTATTATTATTATTACAGTAGAGTTAGTTGTTATTACTACTGGGTCCTACTAGGTCCTCTTATTGTAGCAGAGGCAGCCCCAGGTAGCAGCAGGCAGGCGGGGGGTAGGTTTCAGGCAGGTGCAGGCTAAAATTCTGTGTAGGCTTTGCTGGGCTCCCCTGTGTGGTGTTACACATAGGCTTTTAAGCTTACAGCAACTAGGGTTACCTATGGTGATACTATGCCTAGGAGGAAGGCGGCGGAGGAGGATGTTAGGAGGGCGGCGGAGCAGGTCCTGAGCGGGGAGCCCGAGCTTAAACAATACCTAACACAGATAGAGCAGTTAGCGGAGAGGCTGGGGGTGGAGCCCAGGGAGCTGTTGAAGCGAATCCTGGAGGTCGGTGTTAGAACATACGATATTGGCAGCATGACCCTAACGCAGCTAATTGTATGCGTTGATTTTCTATCATATTTAGATGACAAGTTTTACAGGCGTATATATGTTGAGAGCCCAATTGAAGCCGTAGTTAAGCAGGCAGACAAGTTTAGCGAGGCCACACGTAAGATTTTGGAAGGGTATGCCAGGGGGATAACAATTAGAGCCCCGCAGCAGCAGCAGCAGGAGGAGGAGGAGGCTAAGCCCAGGCAGCAGCAGCAGCAGCAGCAGGGAGGGGTTCTAGACAGGATGATAGACCACGTGGTAACGTACATAGCAGACGAGCTGGGAGCAAGGCTTAGCAAGGACATAGTGGACGCAGTAGAGCCGGAGCTAAGGGAGGTCCTAATCAACATGATTAAGGAGGGCAAGGTCAGGATAGAGATAGTCGGGGGAGAGCTGTTTAAGGGTAAAGGGGAGGCAGCCAAGGCAGAATAAGATATATAAGCCCAGGCAGCCACACTATATATAGGATGAGGTGAGGTAGATGAAAATAACACCACAGGACCTAGCAGGGCTACTGGATTCAGGGCTGTACGTCAAAGCAGCCAACCCCTGGCTCAACCCGCAGGGTGAACTCTACAAGTATGCCAAGCAGCACAACTTTAGGCTAAGACCAAGCTATGTATTCAGGAAGTCTCCACCCTGGGCTAAAGCCAGAGGGGGAATGGAGGCAATGAGCGATAAACAGAAAGCTAAGCTAGCAGAGTTTATGAGCGTAGTCTACAGGGGTATAACAGCAGACCTAGAGGCGGGCAGGAAGCCCAAGCCAGCGAGCGTCTACACCAAACTAGCCTACCCAGCTAGGAAGCCTAGGAAGAGGGTGAGCAAGGTGACACCAGAGTCCCTGGCAAGGCTATCAGCTAAGATAAAGCTGCTAAGGGGAGAAGAGCTAACAGAGGAGGAGAAGAGGCTGCTAGGGATAGCAGTAGTACCGGGGAGGGGAGCGTTAGAGGTAGCCTAAGGGGGGATGAGGTATGGTAAAGGTTGACGTGAAATTTGACCACGTTAGACCCATGCTAGGCAGCGTTCTAGGCTATGGTATAGGCAAGTGGATTACTAGGGAGTATCAAATCAGGTTTGGCAGACGTGTAATGAACGCTGGAGAGTTTGGAGGGCTAGCTATAACAGCAGTAGCAGCAGGCTTACAGATGGTTAGAGATTATCAGTACGAGGAGGACGTTAGGAGGATAGCAACGGGGGCAGGGCTAGCAGGGCTAGACGACCTAATCGCAGTAAGAGTGTATGATGAGCCTATCGCCTGGTTTACAGACCAGAACACATTAGTGATAAAGAACCTAGGAGCCTTTAATAGTGATAAGACAAAATGGAAGGTTCTGGTGGATGGAGAAAGTGTAGATATAGCTAGTGTTGAAGGCGACACAGGCAAAGCAACAATAAACTTATCTAGCACAGTTAGCAAAGGTAAGCACGAAGTAGTAATAACGCTAGAAGGGGCTAGGAAGGCGTTTTCCGGTAAACTATTTGTCCCGTAACCCAGCACTCCTACTATAAACACCTTTAACCCCACATTTTCTTTTTCTAATTTGGTGTCAGGTCTATGTCTGTGAGAGAGGAGAGTGTATTAGAAATCGTGAACAGGCTTACAGGAGCAGCCTTAGACAAATTCCTAAACAAGTGGGTTAGGTGGATTAAACACATGATACCCCCAGGAGCAGACCCAGCCCAATACGTAGGGGAGCCCAAGGTAACCCCCAGCACAGTCCTAAAACTCTTTAAAGAATATTGCCCAGACCTAACTCAAGGTGAGTGTTATGATAAACTGGTTGAGGTATTCCTTTACAGCAGGGTAACAGGTAAGACAGTATTTGACCCTGTCTTTATCAAGAGTTTTGAGAGGAAGGCAGCCATATCCTCTACTATTTCAAAAATCCTAAACATAGACTGGGAGGTTAATCCAAGCGTAGCGGAGGACCTCTATAAGGCTATATTTGAGCAGCGTAACGTAGAACAAGCATGTGAGCTAGTGAGGTATGACGTTACGGTGAGATGGGCTAGCCTGGGAGAGGACCCACCGCAGGAGGAGCTAGAGGCAGCTACTAAAGCATGTGATAGGATAAAGGAGTTGGTAGCAAGGAGAGCACCACCCATAGAGTGGTGGAAGGTCCTAGAACCCATATACAGGACCAGGGAGGAGATACAGCCCAATATCAAACCATACATAATGAAGGTTAAGTTCTGGGGGATTGACAAGGATATGAACTATTTCGTTAAAGGCTCCAAACCAGAGGACCTGGAAATATTAGCAGGAGAAGATGCCATAAGGAGAAACCTAGGGCTTAGAGTTAGATACACGGAGGAGCTGAAACCAGCAGACCTGGCAACAGCGGAGGCTATGAAAGAATTTCTAGAGGTCCCAAAGGTAGCCATTCACCCACTAGCAAAGGTTAAGGAAGCCCAGGAGCTCATCTACGTGAACAAGTTTAGGATAGACAGGGTTGAAATACCACTAATCTGCGTTTACCACAGGAGGTTAGACTATTTGATAGCATGTGATAGGCCAGCAGCCCTTATAGTCTATGGTGAGAGGGAGACCAAAGTTATACCAATGCCACTAGCTAAGCAAGTAAAGGAGTTATACAGGCAGGGTATCATAGTTGAAGCGAAGAGGTAAGCCCAGGCTGCTAGGGATACTGGATACAAGCCTTTACAGGCTACCAGACTGTGAGGAGGCTAGCAGCTTTGATAAATGCGTAGATTATGAGAAGTTTACAAGGGTGGTCCTGGAGCTCTTTAATGAAGTGATAGAACTCAGGCAGCGGAGCAAGCTAAAGACTTTCATAAAGTGGAGCTCCTACCTAGGGGTTACCATAATCATATTAGCTAATGGCTTAAGAGTGAGGGAGGCTCTTAGAGCAGCTAGGATATTCTATGAAACAGGAGAACGGAGAATAGTGATGAAGGCGGAGAAGGGTGGAGACTACAGGACTGTGATAATCCCAGAGTTCCTGGAGAGGGAGGACCTAGAGCACATATACAGGGAGTTGGTTAAACATGGGGAGGATAAGGTAACCCCTAGGGTTGAAATGTGGCTTTATAATGTTTTCGGGGTAAACCCCCACAGCCTAAGGTATGCTTACATAAGGCAGCTAGCACTAGGAGGTAGCAGCGTAGAGCAGCTAGCAAGAGCCCTAGGTCTTAGGGAGCCCAGAAACATAAAGAGATATTACCTTAGAGGTCTAATGTTAGAAGGTGAGGGTGAAGAGAGTGGTGGAGCTAGCAGACCTAGGTAGGGCTCTATTAGAGTGGGCTAGGATTAGGAACCGTATAAAGCTACTAGCCTATGACGTTAAAACGGAGTTTAGCAAGGAGATGAACAAGCACATATTAAAGGCAGTTATCATAATAGCCTGTGATAATGCTAGAGATTGTAAGAAGGTTGAGGAGGGTTTAGAGTATCTATTTCAGAACTTTGAGCAGCTAAAGGATAAGCCTTTAACTTTTATCAAGCACTAGATAATTGGAGGTGAGAGGAGGGTGTTGAAGGTTAAGCCCCTAGATACCCTATTTACTAATTTTGATGAGCCGTTTATAGTGGACATAGAATCAAATACCACCACCACAGTAGAGGTTTACATAGACGGAGCTAGCACTAGCTACACAGCTCTAACCGTGAGCCCCCCGGTCGACCGCAAAATAGTATGGGCTACAAACCCAATAGCAAGCAGCCCCACCAATCAAATCCACCGAATCACATTTAAATCACTAGCAACAAACGAAACAGTAGATGTCTATATTGCCTATTTCAGCACAGGTATTGAGAGGCTGGAGTTTAGACCAAGCAGAGGGCTAGTCTTAATGGGATTTGTAACCCAGCTAATGATCATAAATGACAGGGTGTTTACGAGGAGGCTTAACGTTAGAAGGATAGCACCGATAAACGGACCAGACGACTCTAGGATATTCCATGAATTTGTAGGCTTTAACGAGCTAGGAGATAAATTCTATTACGTGATAAGACAAGACAAGTTTATGCTATTATACGCGGGAAACACAGACGCATATGTAACGTTAAACCCAGTAAAGAACATACCAGTGACAGTTGAGTATAGAATCCCAGATATACCATTACTAGCACTATTCCCATATATGACTAAAGCAACAGGTCTAATAGAGGGCTTTATAAACTGGATAGGTGGAGTCGCAGGCGTAACAGGATACATAGGAACTTTTAAAATAGGAGTAGCTAGGCTTATATCAAAGTTTCTAGGGATACAGCAGGATATCATAGACGTTAATATTGTATCAGACAGGCTTAGAGTAACGTATCTTATAGACGCACCACCACTAGCAGTAATAGGACTCTATGCGTTAGGGATTATAGCAGGATCCTATGTTATAGCTAGGCTTATCACAAGTATTAGGGATATAGTAGTTGAAAGAGAACAAACAGCTCAAACTATTGAAGTAATGAATGCTATCAGAGCAGTAAATGAAGAGAGGACTAAAGCTATTAACAAGGCTTTGGAGTATGCCCAGCAACAGGGCTTAACCCCAGACCAGACACTAGCACTAGTTGAGGCAGTAGGTGAGAAATACACAACAGCAGATATTACCAAAGCAGCAGAGGCTTTGAACGAGGCAGACAAGTGGAAGGCAGAGGCAAACAGCCTTAGAAACCAGAGGTATCTGTGGGCTCTCGGAGGAGCAGGGCTAGGAGCTCTAATCACAGCAGTTGTTAAAAGGTGATAGAACTATGAAGCTGCTAGTTATACTGTTTGGGTTAACAGCTATTGTTACAGGGCTAGGCGGAGTATTTGCTAACTTGTTCTGTGGAGAGGGTTACCTGGCGCTAGCGGGGCTAGCTATAAGCCTTACCACACTATGCCTAGGGCTTATCCTATTCACAATGGGGTTGAGGGGTAGATGGAGTTAATAATCAGTTTCACAATACTAGGAGCTCTAGGGGGGCTACTGAGGGTGTTACTACACACCAGCAGCCTTAAGGAGACTTTACAGTATGCTAATTCAAAATGTGTTTTGATAGGGGCTATAACAGGACTAGCATACTATTTCCTATATGCAGACTATGGTTTTCCCAACCACTTTATGGCTCTTGTGGCTGGGTATTCAGGAGCAGACATCATAGACGCAGGCTTTAGTAGGTTTAACAGAGTTATAAGGGAGCTTTTTAAGCATTAGAGTGATATAACATAAGGTGAGGGTGAGATAAGTATGGCTAAGGAAATAGTAGCGGGCATAGCTGGGGGTCTAGTAGGAGCTGGGCTTATGAAGATTACAACACCGCCCCCGCCACCACCCAACATAACAGCAAGTAGAGAGATTATAGCTAGGAATCTAGTAGGAGCGGGTCTCACCATAACCCTTAAGCCCAGCACCATGTATAAGTTTGCTATAATGCTATTCCATGGTGACGGAGAGGCAGACGTAGAGGTTAGAATACAGGGGGAAACCACCAGGACTATCAGGGGCAATGAACAAGGAATAGAGCTTATAGCTAACGAGAGTATAACCATAACAGCCTATAACTCGGACCCCAATATCAACAGATACCACCCAACCATAGAGATCCTAAGCCTGAGCTGGAGCTGAAAGCGGGGTCGGGGATTGTGGAGCAGGAGGGAGCAGCAGGGCTTATGAAGATAGCAGCGCCACCGCCAGCCTTATATCCCACCAAGGAAGTGTTAAACCAGCAGACTATACCCCCCGGTCAGACGTTCACCATTAAAGCGCCCACAGCATACAAGCACGCAGTCGCGATATTTCACGGTAACGGAGATTTCCAGATTATCCTTAGAGTGTTTATAGGAGTAGAGCAGATAAACGTTGGAGGAGCGGAGTTTAATGTTCTGACAGTAGCTAATAGCAGCCTAGAGATTAGGGCGGAGAACACGGACCCGGCCGTGAGCAGGAACACGCCCACCATAGAGATCCTAAGCCTGAGCTGGAGCTAAGCCTCCGACCCCGGCTCAACCCCATTTCTCTTTTTAAGCTTTAGAGCCTAACCTTTATACTAGGTGAGGTAGTTATGGGTAAGCTTAGTGAATACAGTTTTAAGGCAGACCCTAGGGTTATTGAGGAGCTAGACCAGATAGCAAAGGAGATAGGAACAAGCAGAGGAGCCCTTATCCGAGCAGCTATACTAAACTTTATAATACAATACCAACAAAAGAAGGAGCCAAAGAAGCTTAGGGTGATAGAATAGTGGGAAAGCGTAAATGGGATAGAGGGCTAGATTTTAAGCAGACCCTCCAAAAGCTGCTAGAATACAAGAAATGGGTTAGGAGCAGCCCTAGGATGACAGGGCTTAGGAGGATATCACTTAGGAATGTAAACATCTTATTGCTAGCCCTATTGAATGGCTTAAGGATAAGCGAGGCAATAGAATGCTATTACAAATGGCTGGAGGACCCAGCGCAGGAGGTAATCACAGTTAGGGTGGCTAAGAGTAGGAGGGAGAAATACAGGCTATGTGTCACGGAGGGATTAGATTCATTAGACCACAAGCTTACAAGGCAGCTAGAGAGACCTAAGCCTAACACCTTACAGTCCTGGAGTATTGTGAAATTTGGGTTTAACACACACAGCCTAAGGTATGCCTTTATCAATAATATGCTATCACAAGGATACGACCCAGCAACAGTTAGCAAGATTATAGCGCACAGCAGGCTAGAGACCCTACTCTCCTACATACAGGAGAGAAGAGCAAGGGAGGCTTTGGTGGAGGAGGCTAGGAAGGCTTTAAGAGGGTTAAGCGTAGAACCACAAGCTTAAAAGTCTGTTAAGCATAAACGCTTATAAACCCCGCCTAACCTTAATACTAGTGGTGTGGGGTATGCCCGCACCCAAAGCACCCAAAGAGGAGCCCCGTAAGGTAGAGCCCGAGGAGGCTGGAGCTACTGGGGGGGCTCCAGCCGAGGCTAAACCCCCAGCAGAGTCGACCGGAGGATGGGTGGAAGTGGAGCTAGTGACAGTAAGCAGTAGCGGAGAGAGGGTAGTGAGGCAGATAAAGGACCTAACCCTAACCTTTGCCCTTAACAAGGCAGCGGAGCACATACTAATGGATGCTTTTGAGGCAGTAAAAGAGGAGGTTCTAAAGGAGCTACCAAAGCCAAGACTGAAGGCTTTAATATGGGGAGCTACAGGCAACTATTTCAAGGTAGAGGTTAAGGGTAACAATTTCACCAAGGTTTACCATATTCCCAAGGAGAAGGCAGTTTACTACTATGGGGGGTTTGAGGTAAAGGGCTTCTACATATACATAAGGATAGAGGCAGTCTACTCCCCAGCCCTAAGGACCACCTTCTACAAGGTAATCCTAGATGACAACACAGTAAAGGCAGTAGGAGATGAACTCTTCAAGCTGCTGAGGGGTGAGCAGGGTGAGCAGTGATGGCCAGGAAGGCTAAACAGGCTAAGCCCACACAGCAGGAGCAGCCCAAAGAGCAGCCTAAGCAGCAGGAGCAGCCCAAAGAGTTGCAGCAGCCTAAGCAGCAGCCCACCAAGAAACCCAAACCCGTAGTTAAGCGTATAACTATGGAGTATTTCCAGAAATTCAACGCAAGCAATAACAGGAAATCATGGGTTAAAGAAACAATAGAGAGGGCAGCCAACGAGCCCGTTATGGTAAAGAATTTGACCAGAGGGCAGATAATGGCTCTTATCAATCAAGTTAATAGACACAATATGATCAGCGAGCAAAAAATAGCTTACAAGTATGATGTTAGACAAGGAATAGTATTACTAGCACCAAAGCAAAGGCAGGGTGAGGAGCTATGACCACCCAGCTAGCACTTTGGAGGCTTAACAGGATATCAGTTAAACGTAAAGGCATACTCTACGAATATGTAGGCTATGCTAGGAGTGAGAGCAGACCACAAGAGGTTTACCACACAGTAGTGAGAATAGCAGTTACACCAGACTTTAAACTACACCTTTACAGTTTCACATGTGAGTGTAAGGCGTTTAGTTATGGGCTGCTATGCAAGCACGTTAAAGCCCTCTACAACAAGGCTGCTAGGGATATCCGCAGCAGGTTACAGTATGACCTACCACTAGCGGGGGGAGACCCGTTTTGAAGCAAGAGATAGACCTTGACCAGCACCTCCTCTTTACAGCGTTTAAGAACAAGTTTATAACACCGGAAAATCCAGAGAGCACACAGGAGCTTATAGCAAGGCTTATGGTAGAATACTCCCATGTATTCTCGAACTCTCTTAAAATCAGCTATGCTATTGCAGCACTAAAGACAGAAGGGCTAATCTATGAGCAGCAGCAGTTAGACGTAGAAGCCTATAACAAGTGTATAGAGGAAACTAGACAGCAGCACCCTAGGATGAGCGAGCAGCGTATAAGGAAGGGGTGTCTAAAGAAGCTGGGTTACAGGAGCATCTTAATGCCCACAGAGCTAGGTGTAATAGAGTTTTGCTCTAGAGTTAAACCCTACATAAAGGAGAGAACAACAAAGACTAACGTTATCATTTTAGATATGTGTAAGACTTACAAGATGGAGGGCGAGTAGCTATGGAATATGAAGTATGCTATATGTCTAGTCTAGGTCTTTTAACGATACTGTTTTATAGAACACTAGAAGACTACGATAATAAGACCCCAGAGAAGATTTTCATTATAACACCAAGGCGTGACAGAAAAATAGCATTAGAAAAAGCTAGGATCCTGGAGAGAAGGTTTCCAAACACATACATAAGCATACTTTATGAAGGCAAGGATAAAGACGAGATAGAAAGAATATTAGACATGTGCTTAAACTCCAACAAGGTGCTGAGCCCGAGCCTGTGGTGAGGTCTATGGTGGTTAAGAGGATAGAGATAGCACGACCTTGCTATTCCTATTCCCGGACTAGACAGGCAACTAGAATCACCGTTTACGATGTAACTAAAGACAAAGTAGTTAAGGAATATCCACCATACAATTGTATGAAAGCCCTAATGGAAGAAGGGATAGAGGGAGAAACAATAGTTATAGAATTCGACCCTACCAAACACGCCGTATTTTACCGTTACCGGACTAATTCAAATAACGGAAAGATAATCCTATACCACACACCACCAAACATAGAAGTAGAAGCTCTAATACATAAGATCAGAAAGGCGTTTAAATACAGAGAGATCTATGTTGAGAAAGCTAGAGTGGCAGCAGACAGGTATCATATCCTCTACTCCCAATACTACTACTTGCCCCTCTAAATCCTCTCCCCCCCTTTTCTTTACCCCAGCTTTTCCTAGGCAGCAGCCCAGTAGAACACAATACACTAGCACACCGTAACTACCCATAGTTTACTGTATATACAGTAAACTATGGGTAGTTACACTCTACCCCTAGCACCATCAGGTGATATCAGTCGCAGCCCAGAGGAGCACCTAGGAGAGCTCTAGTCTAACTAGTGTAATAATAATAATAAGAGAGAGAAATAAGAGATAACTAGTAGTATATTATTATTACTATATCTATTTCTCTCTCTTATTATTATTATTACAGTAGAGTTAGTTGTTATTACTACTGGGTCCTACTAGGTCCTCTTATTGTAGCAGAGGCA
>Ga0079996_101861_pt1 | contig 11803 bp, 10 predicted proteins | sample PerSpoAPS_AMetaG_FD_69199 | JGI IMG/M metagenome (GOLD analysis project Ga0079996, IMG submission 69199) | Thermal spring microbial communities from Yellowstone National Park, Wyoming, USA - Perpetual Spouter A (PS_A) MetaG (SPADES assembly)... | ecosystem: Environmental > Aquatic > Thermal... | reverse complement strand
ATAAATGCTATGGGTATAACTCCGCTTTACAAAACAATAGATAAAGAGAAATTCTCAATAAAAAGTACAGGAATGAGTGTAAAAGTTATTTTAGAGCAGAGAGAATATATTTTTGAAATCTTCAAATCAGAAGATACATACTTTTTTGCAAATCAGGAACTTTTTGGAAGGGATTACATCTACGGTCCCCCCGGAATAGCATATGCTGATAATGACATAAGGTTTGGAGGTTTTTCATGGGCTGTCTCAAAGGCAGTATCAGAAGGAATAATTTATGCCGATGTAATTCATGCTAACGATTGGCAAACCGCACTCATACCAGTTATTTTGAAGGAGGTTTTTCATTCATCCGTCAAAACCGTATTTACCATCCATAATCTCGCCTATCAGGGATATTTTGACAGCAGATTAGTTTATCGCCTCAATCTCCCTCCCCATCTTTATCATATGGAAGCTTTGGAGTTTTGGGGACTTACAAATCTTTTGAAAGGAGGAATTGTTTTTTCTGATTTTGTCACAACAGTAAGTGAAAAATATGCTACCGAAATTTTAACCCAGGAATATGGATGGGGTTTGGAAGGAGTTTTGAACAAATATAAATTTAAACTCAAAGGTATAATAAACGGTATAGACTATGATACCTGGAATCCGGAAACGGACTCCAAGTTATGGTTCAGATTCTCAGCAAATAGTATTGAAGGTAAGTTCTTGAACAAAGAAAAACTATGCGAGATATACAATTTAGACCCATCAAAGCCTCTCATATCTTTCATAAGTAGATTATCGTATCAGAAAGGAGTTCATCTGATATTAGAATCTATAAAAGACATAGCTTACCTTGATGCAAACTTTTTCTTTCTTGGTTCAGGAGAATATGAGCAGGCTTTTTCAGATTTTGCAAACATATATAAAAACATTCGTGTTTCAACTAAATTTCAGGATGAACTTTCAAGAAGACTTTTCGCCTCATCTGATTTTATCCTTATGCCATCTATGTTTGAACCTTGCGGAATAACTCAGATGATAGGAATGAGATATGGTTGTGTTCCTATTGTCAGAAAAACGGGGGGACTGGAGGAAACAGTAAAGGATATAGCAGAAGGTGGTTACGGTATTGTTTTTGATAACCCGACAAAAGGTGAATTTATGTGCGCAATAAAAAGAGCAATAGATTTATATGATAACAAAGAAAAATTTATTGAAAAAGTCAAAACCGTTATGACGCTCGATTTCTCATCAGAAACTATGGCTGAAAAATATATTCAAATTTACAAAAGCTTAATCAGAGCCATTTGATAATTTCAATTTTCATTCTATTTTTTCATTCTATTTCCATTTTCACTCTCTAAAAATTTCCATCTTTATTCTCTCTTTTATCTCATCCACACTCCCTACTCCGCTCACTCTGATTATCTTTCTCCTTTTTTTCTGGTAATAGTCAATAAGAGGTAGAGTTTGTTCCCTGAAAACTTCAAGCCTTTTTTTTACTTTTTCTTCTTTATCATCTTCCCTGATGAAAAGCTCTCCACCACATACATCGCAAATTCCATCAACTTTTGGAGGGTTAAAGTATATGTTATAAACAGCTTGGCAATTTTTACAGGTTCTCCTCCCGCTTATTCTTTTTACTATCTCCTCATCTGGAACATCTAACCATATAACCTTGTAATTTTGTATGTTAATTTTTTGGAAAAGCTCATCAAGAGCAACTGCTTGCGGAATTGTTCTTGGGAAACCATCTAATATAAAACCGTTTTTTGTATCGTCTTTTTTGAGCCTCTCTTCAATAATCTGAATTACTATTTCATCTGGAACAAGAAGACCTTTCCCAACAAATTCTTTTACTTTTAATCCGAGTTCAGTTCCATCTGAAATTGCTTGCCGCATTATATCACCAGTTGCAATATGAGGTATCCCAATTTCTTCTGCTATCATTTTCCCTTGCGTTCCCTTACCGCTCCCCGGAGGTCCAAAAAGTATAACAACGATTTTCCCCTCTTGCATGAAAAAACATTATGTTATCTTTAAAAAAATTTCATTTTCTACTAAAATAGACGGGGAATTATCAATATTTATAAGAATGAGAGAGTGGGAAAAAAGACTTACAATCAAAAAAGGGATTTACAGAATAGCAGGGAGAATAGTTGAAGAACATAACGAAAGTCAATATCAGAAAAAAATAGATTTTTGCCCCTGCTACATAAGAAGATATCTTGAAAGGAAGAAAAAAGAAGAAGAGAAAAAAAGAAGAATGAAGAGTTAAAGAGAAGAAATGCAATTTAAAACTTCATTTCATTTCCCTCAGAACTCTTTTTAGAACTTTTCCAGATGGAGTCATGGGTAATTCATCTACAAAAGCCCATTCCTTTGGTACTTTGTAATTTGCTATTCTTTCACGCAAAAATTTTTCAAGTTCTTTCTCTGAAACCTCGTATCCTTTTCTCAAAACAATAAATGCTTTCACTTTCTCACCCCATTTTTCGTCTTTGACACCAACCACTGCGCACATCTTCACAGCCGGATGTTGCATTAGTACCTGCTCTATCTCAGCAGGATATATATTAACCCCTGCACTTATTATCATATCTTTCTTCCTATCTAAAATGTAAAGATATCCGTCTTTATCAATCTTTCCAATATCACCAGCGGAAAAATATCCTCCCTTTGTCCATTCTTTTGTATAGGTTGGATCTTTGTAATATCCTCTTATAATAAATGGAGATTTTATAAAAATCTCACCCGGAGTATCTGGCGGGCATTCTCTACCACTATCATCTAATATCTTTATTTTATTAAGAGGCATAGGTTTTCCGACGCTTTCTGCTTTCTTAGGAATATCAGAAGGTCTCAAAATTGTATTTATCCCTGTTTCTGTTGATCCATAAAACTCATATAAAATCGGTCCAAAAGTATTTACAAATTTTATCTTGGTTTCTGGATTAAGATACGCAGCCCCTGAAATTACTTTCTTCAAAGATGAAAGTTTTTCTTTCCCAAAAGAATCAAGATTATCCATTATTTCATAAATCATATACGGTACAACAAAAGTTGTAGTAGGCTTGAATTTTGTAACAGCTTCAAAGAAGCTTTCTACCCTAAACCTTGGAAGTATAACGAGAGTTCCACCCAAAGATATGTGGAGTTGAGCAAAAAAGAAAGGCGCACTATGATATAGCGGAGCAACAACAAGATGGATATCATCTTTTGTTATACCAAATTCATAGGCAGCAGTAGCAACAAATAAAAAGGCATAAAGAGGATTTAACTTTCTCGGAGCTCCCTTCGGTTTCCCAGTTGTCCCAGATGTATAAATCAAAATCCCAGATCTTGCTCGTGGAGAAACTCTTATATCTCTTTTAAGAAGCATACCCAAATTTATAGCTTGCTCATAAGATGAGCTTTCAGTACCATCTATTTCAAGCATGATTTTGTATTCATCGCTCTTTTTTACCTCATCTTTGACATCGGCATGATATATCACATTTTTACATCCCGAATTTTGCATTATGTATTTTATCTCTTCTGATTTGAAATGCCAATTAACTGGAATAAGAGAAAGTCTCAACATAACTGAACACAGCCAAACTTCCGGAGCTTCTGGCGTATTTATAGAAATGAAGGCTAATTTTTCTCCTGGTTTTACTCCTTCTGAAAGTAGAAATTTTGCCAAAGCTTCTGCCCTTTGAAAAAGTTCAAGATGGGTTCTCATACCACCATCCCACAAAACAGCGGGTTTATTCCCTCTCCTCTGAGCCGTTTTCCTTAAGGGTTCAATACTACCCATCATTGTTTTGAATACATCAGTGAAAAAATCTTTGTAGCTTAACCCAAGCTGTCTTGTGAACCACCTCAAAACCTTGACTGAATATACAAAATCCGAAATTTTCATACAAAAAAGTTTAATAAAGTTTCATCTGATTTTCTTGTGATTTTCTTGTATTGAATTTTATTTCAATTACAATTTCAAAATTATGGATAGTTCCAGTTTTCTGACTCTAAAATCTGGTCAGATTTTTCTTTATATTTCGCTTTTCACCTCAATTTTCGGACTTATTCTCTCAGTGAAAAAAGATGCAGATGTAAATACGCTTTCAAAAATAGAAAAACTTGTTGTTATTCCTATTTTGCTCTCTTGCGCAAATCTCGTGATAGCACTTGTGAGAGGAGATTTTTTCATAAAGTTTGTAGCCGAACACTCAAACTCACATTTACCTTTGGTTTATAAGATAACAGCTTTGTGGGGCGGACAGGAAGGCTCGCTTTTGTTCTGGTCGCTCCTTCTTTCAATTCAACTCGCAATATCAGGGAAAAAACATCATATATCTTATGCGCTAAATTTTTTTTCGCTCTCCTTTTTTTTGTTCTTAACAACTTTCATAGCAAAAACATTTGAGTTCATCTATCCACCACCAGAAGATGGACGAGAACTTAATCCCTTGCTTCAACACTTTGGAATGGTTCTTCATCCAGTTTTTTTATATCTTGGATTAACAGGAACTATCCTCCCCTTTTCGCTTTACATAAGCAAAATTTTAGGTTTTGAGAAAAATTACAGAAAATGGGCTGTGTTCAATTGGAGCTGGCTTACTTTGGGTATAGTAGTTGGTGGATGGTGGGCTTACTCAGAGCTTGGCTGGGGTGGATACTGGGCTTGGGACCCAGTAGAAAATGCTTCCTTTATCCCCTGGCTCACTCTTACAACATTCCTTCACACCTCAATGCTTGAAGATAAATTTAAGCAACTTAGAACTTTCAACTTCATCCTTGTTGTTCTCACATTCATAACAGCGATGATAGGAACTTTTCTTGTAAGGACCGGAATGTTTATCTCTGTTCATTCGTTTGTTCAAAATCCTGAACTTGGAATAGCCTTTTTGGTATTCGTTGCAGTCATCATATCCTCATCTATATACATTTATTTTTCGCAAAGAGAAAAGTTTCAAGGAAAAGAATTGAAAGTAAAAAGCATTTTTTCAAGAGAGTTTTTTATCCTGCTGGGGACATCTATTTTGCTTACGATGTGGGTAACAGTAGTTTTAGGAACGATTTTCCCTGTGATTTACGAGTCAATAACGGGCGATAAAATATCTTTTGGGAAACCTTATTACAACAAAATTTTCGGTCCCTTATCTTTATTTCTTATACTTTTTATGTCTATTGGACAATATTTGCCCTGGGGTGAAGGAAAATGGAGACTCAAAAATTATATCACTCCGTTTTTGCTTGCACTGATAGTTTTTATACTCCATATTATTTTCTTTGACCTTGAAGTAGCCTCAGCCATACTTTTTATAAGTTTTGGAATTTTTGTAATTTTGCGGGAATTCATAAGAGACGGGATAAAACCGGGGAGGATATTTCCTATGATTTCTCATATTGGATTTTTCATTTTGTGTTCTGGAATTGCTTTCTCTCAACTTCTTTATAAAGAAGGAGAATTCGGGATGCTCCCCGACGAGCAAGTGGAATTTCACAAATACAAAATAAAGTTTTTGGGATTGGAAAATTCAAAAGGTCCGAATTGGCAGGGTTTGAAGGCAAATTTTGAGGTTCAAGAGAACTCAAAAAAATTCAAAATTTCATCAGAAAAAAGGATGTATCTTACATGGGATGAACCAACAACGGAAGCGGGAATAAAATACGGCTTGTTTGAAGATTTTTACATAGTTTTTGTAAAACTTGAAGAAGGCAAAGTTTTTGTGAAAGCTTGGCACAATCCAGCAGTATCTTTTATATGGATTGGAACAATTGTGATGTTTATAGGAGGTATTGGAAAATTTCTCAAAAAGACCTTTGAAAAAATAAAAAGAAAAGAAAATTGAAAAGGAAAGAAAAACGAAAAGAAAAAGAGAATTGAAAAGGAAAGAAAAAGAAAATGAAAAAAACGAATGAAGAAAAACTCAAAATTTTTCACAAAAATTTTTTTGAAAATTTTAAAATAAAATCAGAATAAATAGAAGTAAATTTGTCTTGCTATTTGCTCTATGCGGTAGCAAGACAAAAAATAAAAACAAAAAGGAGGTGAAAAGAAAAAATATGGATGAGATCAAAATTAGTGTTATGGGTATCAGCATATCACCTTCATCAAGAACTGGATTAGCAATTGGAGTTGACTTCCTAAATAAACTAAAATTCAGGAAAGCAGGAAGGAAAAAGGAAGAAAAACCTAATAGAATAAAATTTTTTTGCTGCGGGGGAATATTAGGAAGCTTATTAATAATATCAGCGTGTACATCTCCATTCAGTATTCCTGCACTGTCGTACAGTTTATATACAAGATGGAATGTTGAAACTTTATTTTTTCAACCAGAATTAGGACCACGACTAACTGCAAACTGAGTTTTTGGAATCATATCAACATCATTATTAGATTTAACATTACCAGAAATTACACAGAGGTTAAATATTAGTAATACCACAACTCAAATTACAACTCTCACTAATACTAATAACCTACTAAGATTGAATATTTCAGGATTTTATAGAAATTATTGCAGCAGTATTATAGGAGTGAGTTGGTTATTTAAGCACCTCGGTTGGTGGGGATTTTGATTAAAAATAAAAAGAAGGAGGTGAAAAAACATGAAAGAAAAGCTTAAAAGAGTAAAGTTTTTAACCTTGGCAGGAATATTAGTTGGTTCACTAACTCTGATGGGTTGTATAGCTCATCCCTTGGTTGGACTAATATATACTGAATGGAATGCACATGCTGGTTTTTTCCCGCAGGAAATTGGTTCCAAACAAGCCGAAACATGCGTTTCAAACGTTCTTGGATTGATATCAACTGGCGATGCGAGCGTTTTGGAGGCAGCAAGAAAAGCTGGTATAAAGAAAATAACATCTATTGACTACAAAATGTCAAATGTTCTTGGGTTTTATGGAACTTACTGCATTGTTATAACTGGTGAGTAAAAATTATAAACTATATGTAAGTGGGGCCGTAGCTCAGATGGGAGAGCGCCGGAATCGCACTCCGGAGGTCGGGGGTTCAAATCCCCTCGGCTCCACTTACCTAAATGCTAACCACAACAGAAGAAAAACAAACTGAAAAACAAAAAACAAATAAAAGCAAAACCAAAAACAGCAAAAAAAATATTCTTTTTATAATCCATACAGATAAAGAAGAAGAGATAAATTTTGTAAAAGAACTTTCAGCTAAGCTCAAAGAAAAAGGAGCACAAATCCATTTTTTCCTGATGAGCAGAGGCGTAAAGTTCGCTCACAAATTCCAGGGAGAAAACACAGCTTTGTGTTCAAGAAATGCCTCTGAATTCTCATTAAGCCAAAATGATTTACCTTTTATAAATTTTGCAAGCCAATACGAACTCTCTTACATGATAGAAAACTCAGATACCATAATTGCTTTTTGTTGAATAAAATTGAAACTTTGAATTTTAGGGTTTAATTCTCAAAAGTAAAGTAATTATTCCGGCAATAGTGGTTGCCCACAAAGTTATATATACTCCCAAAATCCAATAAAGATTTCTTCTTTGTTCCTTTTTTAGCTCACTTATTTCGTTCTCCACCTTCTCCACTCTTTTTTCCAGTCTCCGAATTTCTTCTTTTACGAATTGTTCTAACCTCTGAATATCTTCCTTTGTAGATTGTTCTAATCTCATAATATCCTCTTTTGTAGATTGTTCTAATCTCATAATATCCTCTTTTGTAGCCACTTCTTTTTTCTTTGATTCTATATACTCAATGAGAAGTTTTGCCTCATTTTCCCCTAACTTACCCTTTAAAGCCTCGTAAATCTCTATTTGTGAAATCTCTTTCATAAATGTAAAATTTAAAATTCTAAAATACAAATTCAAAAAACTTAAAAATTAAAGGTCTTATGATTTAATTCTCAAAAACAGAGTAATAATTCCGGCAATAGTAGTTGCCCACAAAGTTATATATACCCCCAAAATCCAGTAAAGGTTCCTCCTTTGTTCTTTTTTCAAATCATTTATATCACTCTCCACTTTCTCTACCCTCCTTTCTAATCTCCGGATTTCTTCCGTCGTAGATTTTTCTAATCTTTGAATTTCTTCTCTTACGAATTTCTCTAATCTTTGAATATCTTCTTTCGTGGATTTTTTCAGCTCCCTTACGATCTCCTCTAATCTCTGAATATCCTTTTTTGTAGATAGTTCTGCTCTTTGAATATCCTCTTTTGTAGATTGCTCCGCTCTTTGAATATCCTCCTTTGTAGACTTTTCTATTCTTTGAAGCTCTTCTTTTACGAATTCTTCTAACCTTCTTACAATTTCTTCTAACCTCTGAATATCTAACCTCTGAATATCCTCCTTCGTAGCGACTTCTTTCTTTTTGAGTTCTATATACTCAATAAGAAGCTTTGCTACATCTTCCCCTACTTTTTCCTTTAAAACCTCATAAACCTCTATTTGTGAAACTTCTCTCATAAATGTAAAATTTAAAACTCTAAAATACAAATTCAAAAGAAGTTAAAAAATTCTTGTGTATTCGTGATAAATTTATTACTTTATTGGACAAATTAAAGGTCTTATGGTTTAATTCTCAAAAGTCCGTCTCCTAACTCTTTTTGCTGTTTTGAATTATCTTTGCTCCACTACTTGCTACATTACTTTCCCGTCTTGTTGGAGAAAAACTTTGAGATCATCTTTTGACATCTGTAAAGCTGGTTCAATTCCGAGCTTCACGAAAACCATAACACGAGCCATTTCTTCATCAAATAAATCATCCTCATTCTGAACATCATCAAATGATGATAAGATGGTATTTATCTCCTGGTTTATCCTTTCAATTATTTTTATTCTTTCAATCTCTTTTGATTTGTCGTATTTTGCCCACTCAGACCTCAAAGATGGATCCAAAAATTCTGCCCGAGCTAACATAACATCATAAAGCGCTTTGGCAAATCCTTTGTCTTTCTTTTTCATAAGCTCAATTACTTCGCCAAGGCTCAAATTTTTCTGTTTTGCAGCATAATAGATGGAATTCCCCCTACCAAAACCTATATTCCCCTTACCACACAGGAGAGAAAAATCAGGATGAACCCCAAAAGACAATGAAAGAGCAATCTTCATTATCTCTTTCAAAGATATGTCTATGTATCCGTAAAATTTGAGTTGTGAGATGAATTTTACAAATTGTAAAGCATCGGGTCTCAAATAAAACTGTGCAGGCGGATTCCTAAAATACCACCATATTTCCCCCATCATCCAAAGTTCAAGAATGCTTTCTTCCTCATAAACATCACTTATTTTCGCTTCAATATCTGTTCTGAGCCTTTCAGGTAGGAGATCTATAAAACCTTTCTGGAAATCTCTGAAAAATAATATTGGTCTTATTATATAAGCTATTGCGTTCAGACGATCAGAAGGTGAAACACCATAATACCTTCTTCTAAATTCCCGATAAGCTGACGGAGGAATAAGAGTAGATGCAAGGACCCTACCAAGCGGCGTAATTTTTCCATTCCTTATACATCCAGCGTCTTCTAAAATAGATATAACTTTTCCGATATCATAGTTAAAAGTAGTTTTCATAAAAGAAAGAACTCTCTTTATTTCCTCCTCGGCTCTTTTCTTATCTTTCAGTTCTATATCAGATGATACAATAATTCCCAAGGTAATAAGTGTTATCGCATCAAGATCGGTTATCTTCCTTTCCCTATCTTCACCCTGAATAAGTTTCTGCAAAGAAGTTCTGGTATCTGGGGATTCAAAAAAATTTTTAAGTTCTCTTTTGAGCAAACTCTCACCGGAAAGTGGTATTATACGAGAAATCCCTTTCTGAGAAATTCCAAATCTTCCTACCCTCCCCTCCATCTGAATTATAGTAGATGTATCTGGTAGAACTTTTGCCATCCAATTTCTGACAATAATAAAGGCTTCATCAGCGGGAAGATTTACACCATAAGCCATAGTTTGAGTTGAAATTAAAAATTTCAAATTACCATCTCTGAAAGCCTCCTCTATTTTAACTCTCTCCTCATAAGGAATATCTGCATTGTGAAAACCTGCAACGGCTTCCTCTAGGGGAACATTCACCGTTTTCTCAAAAGGAACAGTTTCGTTTGCAATACCATATCCCTCTTTGTAAAATTCTTCAAGAATCTTCCATCCCAAAGATTTTTTATACACAAAGATTATAACCTTCGGACTTTTTGCAAGAGCAACTGCGACTTTAAAAATTCTTCTTGGTAACTCATCCTTTATTTTAGAACCAAAAATTCTCTTCTCTATTTCAGAAAGCGGTTCAACTATCCTTTCAAGAGGAACAGGTCTCCAAGATGAGAAGAAAAGTTTAGCAGAAAGCCAATCTGAATATTCTTCCGCGGCTTCACGAGGAACGGTCGCAGACAAAGCAAGAATATTTTTCCCTCTCGCTCTAAGATGGGCTATTATTTCCTCAAGAGTTATTCCCCGAGTTCCACCAAACATAAGAAAATGAACCTCATCTATACATATAGCTTCAGCATCTTCAAACCATGAGCTTCTTGACCTTATCGCAGAAAGGAAACTTTCGTATGTTGCAACCACATATTCGGTCTGAGGTGGTTTGAAATCAAACCTATCTCCTGTTCTCAAAGATACATTTTCACGACCAAATATTTTTTGAAACTCCCTGAATTTCTCATCACAAAGAGATTTTGTTGGAGCAAGATAAATTTTTCTACCCTTGAATTTGGAGAAAAAAATGTAAATTATTCCTGTCTTTCCAGCAGATGTCGGAGCAACGCACAAAGCAGATTTGTCTTTTACTGGATCCCAAAAATATAGGAAAGCAGTTTGAAGTGGATTGAGAAAATCATAAGGCAAAGTAAATTCCAACTGAGATACTTTTGGACAATCTTTGACAAATCTCTGATTTTTCTTTCCCTCCCTGTAAATTACGGCAAATCCACCCTGCTTGGTAAAATAAGATTCTTCCGATATGACTATTATTTCAGACATATCTTATAATCACTCAATTATTGCCCAATGCTACTCCCTAACTTTAACTATTATTATCTTAATGAACTCAATTAATGAATTCAATATTAATTAATAGTCTATTGTTAAAAATTTGTTATTTCATTAAAATAAAAAAATTATTTATAGAAAGATTTTAGTATGCACAGGTGTTTGAAGATTGCTATCAAACCTTCTCGTGAAATAAGATGGCTTTGCTTCAACGCTGGAAAACTTTTCAACTGTGCTAACTACCTCATCAAAACTGGTTCTGCTAAACCTAATATCTATGACCTTTATAATAAACTCTCTTCTAACTTCTTCAAAATTAACCTACATTCCCAAAACTACACTCAAAGTATTCTCTCATGTCGTCAGGGGTTGGTTAAACTTTTTTGATTACCTCAAAAACCCTCATAAATATCCTCATCCTGTTAAGCCTCCCAAATTCAAAAGCAAGAAAAATTGTCTCCATATTGTATCATTCCAGATATAAAAATTGATGGCTCCACAATTATTCTTTGCTATCCTAAAAACCATAGAACAGGAAAAGGTAGAAGGAAAAAAAGTGATTTGAATTTTATAAGTATAAACACAAATCTTGATTTATCTCAACTACATATATCAGAGGTCAATATAGTTCCAAAATATGGAAAATTCTTTGAGCTACAAATCATTTACAAGAAGAAAAAGGAGAAGGAAAAGAAAAAAGAGGAAGGAAAAGAAAAGAAGGGAATAAATGCGCTTATCACAAATCATAGTAATGATGTTGGCAATAACAACGATAAAAAAGAAATAAATTTGGTATGCAGGAAAAAAATAAGGAAGATGGCGTTAGATCCGGGAGTTTCAAATTTCTTCTCTGTTGTTATTGAAGGTGT
>Ga0079996_108215_pt1 | contig 11830 bp, 13 predicted proteins | sample PerSpoAPS_AMetaG_FD_69199 | JGI IMG/M metagenome (GOLD analysis project Ga0079996, IMG submission 69199) | Thermal spring microbial communities from Yellowstone National Park, Wyoming, USA - Perpetual Spouter A (PS_A) MetaG (SPADES assembly)... | ecosystem: Environmental > Aquatic > Thermal... | reverse complement strand
ACAGTCTTAACTATCAACTTGTGAAAGCCCTTTCTGAGTTATAATATTCCTTTCCATCCATGACAAAAGAAGAGAGCCTCTTAGAAAAGGGTCTTTACTTTTTAACTGCGCTCGTTATAAATCTTATCCTTTTTACACTGCTTTCCGCTTACCTTCTGTTTGCAAGACTTAACTACGAGGTAAACAAACCCATTACCTTGCTTTTGGAAGAAATGCCCAGGGAGGAGAAAGTAATCTTTGAGAAGAGAACACAAAGGGCAGGAGGAACTAAAGAAAAGCTTGAAAAGGCTAAGGGAGGTAAGCCTGTCCCTTCCCTTCCTCCAGTGACAACCAAGAGTGGGGATGTCCCAATAGCCTCAAAAGAAACCACCGAAACGTCCATTCTCTCGGAGATAGAAAAGAAGGTCAAAAGCCAAAAAGCGGAAGCTACTCAGGGCAAACCTACTGTTAGCGAAAGCTTTGGTGAGCTCAGCGGAGTGGTCTCAGGAAGTGGGGTGGATCTGGCAAAAGGTTCCACGAGAAAGATCTTGTACATTCCTCCCTTTCCACAGCTTAGGGCTACTGAACTTCCCTCCACCTTTCAGGCTAAGCTGTGGGTGGAGCCTTCGGGTAGAGTTGCTAAGGTTGAGGTCCTGAAAAGAAGTGGTGTGCCGGAGATAGACAGTGCTTTGGTGCAACTATTGAGGGGTATAAGGTTTGAACCCATAGAAGTTAATATAATACAAACAGGCATTATAACCTTTAGGTTTAAAGGAGGCTGAGGATGATCGGTAAGTTGGTGAGGCTTGAGAGGATCATAAACAGGGAGACAGGCAGAACAATAATAGTGCCCATGGACCATGGGGTGAGCTCCGGTCCCATAGAGGGTATAGTGGATATTAAAAAGGCTGTGGAGGATGTAGCGGAGGGTGGTGCGGATGCGGTGGTCCTCCACAAGGGCATGGTAAAGGCAGGACACAGAGGGCGTGGCAGAGACATAGGACTCATAGTGCATCTTTCCGCCTCCACCGACTGGGCTCCCACAAGAAATGACAAAACCTTGGTGTGCACCGTAGAGGAAGCCATAAAGCTTGGAGCGGACGGAGTTTCCATCCACATAAACATCGGGGCGGACTTAGAGAGGGAGATGCTCAGGGACTTTGGCATAGTCTCCAAAGCTTGTGAAGAGTGGGGCATGCCCCTCTTGGCAATGGTCTACGGCAGGGGAAAGGATATGAACCAGTATGACCCAAAGGTAGTTGCCCACTGTGCAAGGCTTGGGGCAGAGCTTGGGGCAGACATAGTGAAGGTTCCCTATACGGGTACTCCAGAAACCTTTGCTCCAGCGGTGGAGGGTTGCCCTGTACCGGTGGTTATTGCGGGTGGTCCGAAGATGAAGACGGAAAGGGAGGTCCTTGAAATGGTCTACGGTGCCCTGCAGGCGGGTGCAAAGGGGCTTTCAATTGGTAGGAACGTCTTCCAGGCCAGAAACAGGGTCCAAATGGTAAAAGCTTTGTATAAGTTAGTTCATGAAAACGCCTCCGTGGAGGAGGCTCTTAGCCTGTTGGAAGGAGGTAAATGAATGGGACTTTTGGAGGGCAAAAGGGCACTTATTATGGGCGTTGCCAACGAAAGGAGCATAGCCTACGGCATAGCTAAAGCCTTTCACAGGGAAGGTGCGGAGCTTGCCTTTACCTATGCTAACGAAAAGCTCAAAAAGAGGGTGGAGGAGGTTGCAGAGGAATTTGGTTCAAACTTGACCTTTGAGTGCGATGTGTCCAAGGACGAGCATATCAAGGCGTTAAGGGAATGGCTTGAAAAAAACTGGGGAAGCCTTGACATAATAGTCCACTCCATAGCGTACGCACCAAAGGAGGAGTTTAAGGGTGGCGTAATAGATACCTCCAGGGAGGGCTTTAAAATTGCAATGGACATATCTGTTTACTCATTAATAGCCCTTACACGGGAACTTTTGCCATTGATGGAAGGAAGAAGCGGAAGTATCATAACTCTATCCTATTACGGAGCGGAGAAGGTGGTGCCACACTACAATGTTATGGGTATAGCAAAGGCGGCTTTAGAATGTACAGTCCGATACTTAGCTTACGATATCGCCAAATACGGACACAGAATAAACGCCATATCCGCAGGACCAGTAAAGACCCTCGCTGCGTACAGTATTACCGGCTTTCACCTTTTGATGGAACACACCATAAAGGTTAATCCCTTTGGTAGGGCAATAACCATAGAGGAGGTGGGAGATACTGCAGTTTTTCTGTGCAGTGATTGGGCAAGGGCTATAACGGGAGAAGTTATCCATGTGGATAATGGCTATCACATTATGGGCGTCTTTGGTAGAGAAGAAGATATCAAAAAGGAAGTTTTTGGCAAAAGTGAATGAAAAAATGGTTTCTCATTCCACTGTTGGCTTTGCCCTTGGTCTTTCTAACATGGTCCTATTTACATCGTGAGCCAAAAACTGCAGTTGCCCAAATAAAAGAAGTTAAAAAGTTCGTGTATGCGTCCGGATATGTGGAGCCCGAAGACTTTGTGCTGGTAAAGTCGGAGGTCTCTGGAATAGTAGAGGCGGTCTATGTAAAAGAGGGGGACAAGGTAAAGAAGGGTCAGGTGCTTGCAAAGATTTCCGCCCAAGAGCTGGAAAGCTCCATAAAGGACCTACAGGCAAGGCTTAGCTTGGTGGAAGAACGACTGAGAGAAGACTCTCCTTACCTTAGGTCCTTGAAGGAGAAGGTGGAAGCGTCCGAGCTACAGCTCAGGCAGGCGGAGAGGGAGTATGAAAGGAGAAGGGATTTAGCTGAGAAGGGTCTGATTCCAAAGGAACAACTTGAAAAGTTCAAAACCACCTACGAAATCCAACGCAGGGAGTACGAAGCAAACCTAAGCCAGTACAGGGATGCTATAAAGAGTTTACAAACGGAGAGCAAAAGCTTAAGGGCACAGATAGAAAGGCTGAACGCCCAGAGGGAAAAGTATCTCATAAGAAGTCCAATTAACGGAGTGGTCCTGTCTAAGTTTGTAAAGGAGGGAAGTTACATAAACCACCTCTCCCAAGAGAATGTTCTCTTTGGTGTGGGGGACCCCAGCAGGTTGGAAGTGGTCTTAGAAATAGACGAGGAGTATGTGGGGCTGATAAAGGAGGGACAAAGGGTCTTCCTTTCCGTTGATGCCTTCCCAGGGCAGACCTTTGAGGGCACCATTTACTCCAAAGAGGGACAGTTGGACAGGACAAGGAAAACCCTAAAGGTGAAAGTCCGGGCAAACCTTCCACCCAACACGCCCGCCTTTGCCACAGTGGAGGGTAAGGTCTTGGTGGAAGAAAAGTCCGCCCTATTGGTGCCAAAGGAAGCGGTCAAAGATGGAAAGGTGCTGAGATATGAAAGGGTTCGTTCGGTGGAGGTGCCCGTTAAGTTGGGTGGAGAGTACGAGGGATATGTGGAGGTCTTGGAGGGGCTCAAGGAGGGTGATAGGGTAATTCTGCGATGAACCATGTGCTCTTTTTGGCACTAAAGCTCCTTTTGGAGAGAAAGCGTCAGACAGTCATATCCTTTTTGGGTGTTAGCATAGGAGTTTCTGCCTTTGTGGTGATGAGTTCTCTGATGCTGGGCTTTCAGTCTTACTTTATCCAACAGGTCATAGACTTGGAGCCTCACATAAAGATAAAACCTAAGGAAAGGACGGAGGATCGCCTAAGGCAGGATTTTTCTGTGGTCCTTGGGGCAAAGCCAAAGGAGGAGGAAAAAATTCTGGGCTGGAGGGACCTGATGCAGGGCTTAGACAGGCACCCTGAAGTGGTGGGCTCTGCGCCGAGGTTAGTGAGCAGGGGCATTGTCCAATACGGCACCAAAGAAAAGCCCGTCAATTTGCTTGGCATAGACCCAACAAGGGAGCCCAAGGCATCCGTAATAGAGAGGTTCTTGGTCTATAAAAACCTTAAAAGCTTGGAAAACAGAAGGGATGGAGTTATCCTCGGAGTGTTAGTTGCCAAGAGCTTAGGTATAAAAGAGCTGGGCAGAAAGGTGGTGATCACCACACCCAATGGTGTATCTTCCACCTTCCGTGTAATAGACATCTTTGACTCTGGCATTACCAACTTGGACGACACAAGGGTGTATATGCACATAAACACCCTGCAATCCATCTTGGGCAAAGAGGGGCAGGTAAACGAGATCGTCATAAAGCTGAAGGACCCAGAAAGGGCAGAAAGGTTAGCCAAAGTTTTTGGTGCAGGGCTCAACTACGAAGTGGAAAGTTGGCAAAGAGCCTACAGGAACTTTTTGAGCATCTTTAAAATTCAGAACATAATAACTTACCTCATTGTCTTTGCAATACTACTGGTTTCTGCCTTTGGGATCTTCAACATAATAATGATGACCGTGCTGGAAAAGAAAAGGGATATTGCCATTTTGATGGCTATGGGCTACTCAAGGAGAGACATACTTTTGATCTTTTTGGTGCAGGGGGTTTTTGTGGGCTTGGTGGGTGCGGTGCTTGGCTCCATAATAGGTTATGGCTTGCAAGAGTATTTGGCATCTGTGAAGTTGGATGTGGAAGGGCTCATAAGGACTCAGGGCTTTGTGCTATATAGGAGTTTTAGTCTTTACATCTACGGCGGAGTTTTTTCTGTCCTCTTTGCAGTGCTTGCCAGCCTTTATCCCTCCTACAGGGCAAGCAGGCTGAACCCAGTGGATATATTCAGGAGTGCTTCTTAACAAAATCTTAACAATTCTTTTCTAAAATCTTAAACAACAAACCAATTAGGAGGTGTTTGATATGAGAAAGCTTGCGTTGGGAGTTTTTGCCCTTTCCACCTTTGCCTTTGCGGGCACAAACCATCCCGCCATTGACACGATCCTCTACATACTCATGGACAAGGGTGTGATAACGCCTGAGGAAGCCCAAGAGTATGCAAAAGAGCTCAGAAAGAACATGGACGAAAGAAACAAAGAAATTGAGTCCATGATCAAAAAAGCTATGGAACAAAAATCTAAATAAGGAGGTGAAGCCATGAAGAAAGTGCTTTTAGCCACTGCAGTTTTCAGTGGAACGGTTTTAGCCCTTGAAATCACCGGTGCCGGGTCCACATTTGTCTATCCAATCATGTCCAAGTGGGCCTACGAGTATAACAAGGAGACGGGACACAAGGTAAATTACCAGTCCATAGGCTCCGGTGGTGGCATCAGGCAAGCCATCAACAGGACGGTGGATTTTGGGGCTACAGACGGACCCCTAACACCCGAGGAGGTGGAAAAGAATAAGCTCCTCCAATTCCCCGTGGTTATAGGTGCGGACGTGATTACCTACAACGTGCCAGAAATAGGGAAAACTGTATTAAACCTGGACCAAAAGGCGGTCTGCGATATCTACATGGGCAAGATCACAAAATGGAACGATCCATACCTGCAACAGCTCAACCCCAACGTAAAGCTCCCTGACAGACCCATAGTGGTAGTCCACAGGTCTGATGGTTCTGGAACCACCTGGATATTCACCAACTGGCTGTCTAAGGTATGCCCCGAGTGGAAGGAAAAGGTGGGATATGGAACCTCCGTCAAGTGGCCCACGGGCGTTGGTGCAAAAGGAAATGAGGGCGTAACAAACTACGTGAAGAGGTCCCAGGGCGGTATAGGATATGTGGAATACATCTACGCCAAGCAAAACAACCTACCCGTTGCAAGGATCAAAAACAGGGAAGGAAACTTTGTGGAGCCAAGCGTAAGAACCATTCAAGAAGCAGCTAAGCATGCCAAGTGGGATAAGTCCAAACACTTCTACGAAGTTCTCACAGACCAACCGGGTAAAGATGCCTATCCAATAGCAGGTTCTACCTTCATACTGATTCCCAAAGACCAACCCGAGAGGGCTAAGAAGGCAAATGTCTTCTTCAAGTGGGTTTTTGAAAAGGGAGACAAGTATGCCCAAGAACTCCAATACATACCCATGCCAGAAAACGTCAAAAAGCTCGTCCTTGAATACTGGAAGGAGCATGGTGTAGCACCATAAGGGTGGTATAATCATGGAGAACGTGGCGGAAGTACAGAAGAGCATAAGGGAGATCAAAACCCGCGGAGAGTTCTTAGAGAGGTTTTTGAAGCTTAGCCTTGGTTTTTGGGCCCTCTTCGCGGGGCTCCTCTTTCCAATACTTGCGGGAGCTATCCTTCTCTACGAAGCAAGGCTCGCCATAGAGAAGTTTGGCTTTATACACTTTTTGACCTACACCAACTGGGACCCTGTGCAAGAGGACTTTGGCGCCGCCACCATGATCTTTGGCACGGTAGTTAGCACTATTCTCTCCATGCTCCTCGCCGCACCCGTTGCCATAGGCATAGCTATATTTATCACCGAGTTGGCACCCAATTGGTTTAAACCCATAGTTTCCACTGCGGTGGAGCTCTTGGCAGCCATTCCAAGCATCATATACGGACTTTGGGGCTTTTTTATCCTTACTCCCATAATGGCAACCAAAGTGGAGCCTTGGCTCCAGGACAAGCTGGGAGATATACCTCTCATAGGAAGGCTCTTTCAGGGTGCGCCCACCGGCGTTGATGTATTGACCACCAGCCTTGTGCTTTCCATAATGATCATACCCTTTATGGCTGCGGTTGTGAGGGATGCCTTTAACATGGTCCCTCCCATAATGAAGGAGTCCGCCTACGGGCTTGGGGCTACCAAGTGGGAGGTTATAAGACAGGTGGTAATTCCCTACACCGCATCGGGCATAGCGGGTGGTTTAATTCTGTCCGCAGGAAGGGCTCTGGGAGAGACCATGGCGGTAACCTTTTTGGCAGGAAATAACCCACAGATCCCCAAGTCCCTGTTGGAGCCATTTACCACCATAACCGTTGCCCTGGCAAACCAATTCACCGAAGCAGACACGGATGTGTATCTTTCCGCCCTCTACTATGCGGGGCTGTTGCTATACTTGGTATCCTTTGCCATGCTCGGTATTGCCAAATTCATGGTGCTAAGACTTGAAAAGAGGTGGAAGGTATGAGCAGGAAAACCCTTAGGAAGCTCTTTAGCAATTTTATGCTCTTTGTATCCTTCCTTACCGCCGCCTATGGAATCTTTTGGCTCTTTTGGATCCTCGGCAGTCTTTTTATAAACGGCTTTAAGTATCTTAGTCCCGAGCTTGTTTATTTGGACCCTACACCAGCCGGACAGGAAGGAGGAGGTCTAAGACCTGCCTTTGTGGGACACCTGATCATCACCTCCCTTGCCACCATAATAGGAGTTCCCATGGGTATAATGGCTGGTATATACTTTGCGGAATACGGAAGGAACAGCAAGTTCTTCATGACCCTCAGACAGATCACAGACATAATGGTTAGCACCCCCTCAATCTTGATGGGTGCGGTGGTTTATGCGGTACTGGTCAGACCTGTGGGACACTTTAACGGCTTTTCTGGTGCGGTTGCCTTGGCACTCTTGATGCTACCCGTTATTGCCATCACCACCGACGAGATGCTAAAGTTGGTCCCAAAAGAAATGAGAGAAGCAGCATACGCTTTGGGAGCTTACAAATGGCAGGTTATAAAGAATGTGGTCATGAGGGCAGCAAAGGTGGGAATAATGACGGGTGTGATCCTTGGCGTTGCCCGTATTGCAGGAGAAACTGCACCTTTGCTCTTTACTTCCTTCAACAACAACGTTTTAACCTTTGACCTTAAGGACCCGATGGCATCCTTGACTGTAACCATGTTCAACTACGTGATGGGACCTTACCATTACTGGCACCAGCAAGCTTGGGCTGCGGCGTTTATACTTACCATGGGTGTCCTGCTTCTTTCCATAATAGCAAGGGTCTTACTCCACAGAAACATACTTGAACCTATTTTTTACATAGTGCGTTCCATAACAGGTAAGAAAGGAGGATAAGCTATGGTAGAGACCCAGACCGCTTTAAAGACCCGCATGGAGGTTAAAAGCCTCAACTTCTATTACGGCTCCAATCAAGCCCTCAAAAACATAAACATGCCCATATACGACAGAAAGGTAACCGCCCTCATCGGACCCTCGGGCTGTGGAAAGACTACCCTTTTGAGATGCTTTAACCGTATGCACGACCTGTATCCTGCCAACAGATACGAGGGAGAGATCCTCCTTGACGGTGAAAGTATATTTGGCATGGATATCATAGACCTCAGGAGCAAGGTGGGTATGGTTTTCCAAAAGCCCACACCTTTCCCCATGTCTATCTTTGACAATGTAGCCTTTGGTCTAAGACTGAAGGGCATAAAGGGCACCGAGCTAAAGGACAGAGTGGAAAAGGCTTTAAATGACGCCGCCCTCTGGGACGAAGTCAAAGACAGGCTCAAAGACAGTGCTTTTTCCCTCTCGGGAGGACAACAGCAGAGGTTATGTATAGCCAGGGCTATTGCGGTGGAACCTGAAGTTCTACTTTTTGACGAGCCCACCTCCGCCCTGGACCCCATATCCACCGCCAAAATAGAGGAGCTCATAGTGGAACTCAAAAGGAAGATCACCATAGTGATCGTCACCCACAACATGCAACAGGCTGCAAGGATATCTGACTATACGGGCTTTATGTATTTGGGTGAGCTCATAGAGTTCAACCCCACAGAAAAGATATTCACCAAGCCCGACGAAAAGCTCACGGAGGACTATGTGACGGGAAGGTTTGGCTAAGCTTCAGCCTTCCCTCCAGATCTTTTATAAACTGATAAGCGGTCCTTCCGGAAAAACTGCCCCTTTCGGTAGCCCAAAGGAGCGCCCTCTCTTCCAACTCCTGCTGGGAAATAGATATTCCTCTCTCCCTTGCATAAGTTTTTACGATCTCTAAATATTGTGCCTTATCAAAGGAGAAAAAGCCAAGCCTAAGCCCAAACCTCTCCACTAAAGAAATCATCTCCCTGTGGTCTTCTTCTGGGAACTTTCCATCCCTTTCCCTGTTTGCTACAATGTTCCTGCGGTTGGAGGTGGCATACACCAGTATGTTTTCTGGTCTTTCTTCTAAGTCCCCATCCAGCATGGACTTTAAAAGCCTGTATTGGTCTTCCTCAGGTTCAAAGGAAAGGTCGTCAAAGAAGAGAATAAAGCGTTTTTTGCTATCTCTGAGCAGTTCATATAGCTGTGATAGGTCTTCCACCTGAGCTTTATAAACTTGGATGAGCCTTAATCCTTCTTTGCCAAAGAGTGTGAGCATGGACTTCACAAGGGAAGACTTCCCGGTGCCCCTATCTCCCCAAAGGAGTGCGTCGTTGGCGGGATAGCCCTTTACAAACTGTAGGGTATTTCTTTTAAGCTCCTCCTTTTGCCTGTCTATGAAGAGAAGGCTTTCAAAGCTTGGCATGTGTGGATGTGCTATGGGCTGGAGTTTGCCCTCTTTGAACCTGAAGGCTAAAAACTCTTCAAACATAGTGAATAGTTTAAAATAAAACCTTATGAGAAAGAATATTCTTTTCCTTTGCTTTTTACTTTCTTCCTGCGGTGGGGTTACCCAAGAGGAGTTAAACGCCAGATTAGCCCAGATCAACAGACGCATAGAAAAACTGGAGGAAGAGCAGAAAACCATTAAAGCCCAGCAGATAAAGACCGAAGAGAGAGTGGATGCCCTATCACAGAATTTGGCAAGCTTAAGGCTTGAGGTGGAAAGATTAAAGGTAGAGGGAAGAACCAGTTTGCCACCACCTACCCTACCAAAGCCAGAAAATACATACCCACCCCAACCCGCAAAGGTAGAAGAACCACCCAAAATGGAGCCTCCTCAACCTGAACCACTTGCCCAAAAATCCCAAGAGAAACAAAAAGGCACAGAGACCACCTCTTCCGACTACGAAAGGGAATACAAATCTGCCCTTGACCTGTATAACCTAAGACAGCTAAATCAGGCAAAGGAAAAGTTTATAGAGTTTATAAAAAATCATCCAAAGACACCCCTGACTGATAACGCATACCTTTGGTTAGGTGTTGTTTATAGAGATTTGGGAGATAGTGCTAGGGCGGAGGCGGTATGGCGCACCTTGGAAGAAAGGTGTAAAAGAGGAGAACTGGTGGATTGCAACAAACTGCCCTCTGCTTACCTACAGTTGGCAAGGCTCTACGAAGCGCAGGGAAACAACGAGAAGGCAAAGGAGTATTACGAGGCAATCCTGAAGGAATTCCCCCTTTCAGAGGAAGCGGAGGTAGCAAAGAAAAAGCTTGGTAGGTAAAGCCCTATTCCTGGGTTAGTCTTCTGTATAACTCCATCAGGCTTGATACACTGCTTTCAAAATCGGCGGGAGTTGCGTAATCTTGCCTTAAAAAGTCCTTTATGAGCCTTTCGTGCTTGATAACCCTATCCACAACCGGGTTTGTTCCTTTGATGTATAACCCAAGGTTCACTAAGTCTTCTACCGATTCGTAAGCACTCAAGAGTTCTTTTAAGTAAAGGGCAGCCCTCATGTGTTCTTTTGAAACGATCTGAGGCATGAGCCTGCTGAGACTTCTCACAGGGTCTATGGCTGGAAACAGACCACTGTTTGCCAACTTTCTCGAGAGGATTATATGTCCGTCCAGCATACCCATGAGGGCATCAGCCACAGGGTCAAGGCTTATGTCGTCCCCCTCCACCAAAACGCTAAATATACCCGTTATGCTTCCCCTGTTAAAGTTTCCACAGCTTTCCACTATCTTTGACATCAGATAGAAAACAGAGGGTGTGTAGCCCTTTAATGTGGGAGGCTCTCCTGCAGAAAGTCCCACCTCCCTCTGTGCCATTGCAAACCTAGTCAAAGAGTCCAAAACCAGCAGAACATTCAGTCCCTTCTCCGCAAAGCACCTCGCATGCACCAAAGCACTGATGGCACCTTTAACCTTTAGTATGGGGGGTTGGTCTGCGGTAGTGGTTATTACTACGCTTCTTTTTATTGAATTCCCAAGAATATCCTCTACAAACTCTCTGACCTCTCTTCCCCTCTCTCCGATGAGCCCAAGGACCACAACATCCGCCCTGCTAAATCGGGTGATCATCCCAAGAAGGGTGGTTTTTCCCACACCCGCCCCCGCAAATATGCCAACCTTTTGACCTCTGCCCAAGGTGAATAGGGCATTTATTGTCCTCACGCCCGTGTCAAAGACCTCCCTTATTCTTTCTCTTTGTAAGGGATTTATATCCTTCAGCTCAATGGGTCTTTTCTCTCCAGGTATCAGCCTTCCGTCGGAAATCCTCCTACCGAAGGGGTCCAGTATTTGCCCCAAAGCTTCTTCACCCACGACGGTGGATACAGGTTCCCTCCTTATCCAAACCCTGTCTCCCGTTTTAACCCCCAATAAACTACCAAAGGGCATAATAAGGCATCTGTTCTCATGAAAACCTATAACCTCGCCCTCCACATCTCCCGTCTCTGTTTTTATAATGCAATGGTTGCCCACCGCCCCTTCTGGCACCGTTGCCTCAAGATACACACCACTTACCTTAACCACCTTTCCGTAAACCCTAAAAACCTTGTCCATCCTATCTCAGCTTTGTCTTCATGGCTTTTCCAAAAAAACCACCGAAACGCCCGTCCCTCCTTCCCTTGGATATCCCTCCCTACGAAAGACTACCAAATCTGAAACTTCTAAAAAGTCCTCCACCACCTTTTTTAAAACCCCCGTGCCGTGGATGACCTTTACGCTTTTTACTCCAAGTGCTTTAGCCTCCTTCAAAAAAGACTCAAGCCTATAAAGGGCTTCCTCCGTGCTAAGCCCTATTAGATTTATCTCCGTGGGAAATCTCTTATTAACCTCAAGGGAGTATTCCTCCTGCTCTACGGGTGGATGTGCTTTTTTCAGCTTTTGCTTTTCCACCCAAGCCTTTACACCACCAAAGGACACCTGCACTTTGTCCTCT
>Ga0079996_115080_pt1 | contig 11890 bp, 11 predicted proteins | sample PerSpoAPS_AMetaG_FD_69199 | JGI IMG/M metagenome (GOLD analysis project Ga0079996, IMG submission 69199) | Thermal spring microbial communities from Yellowstone National Park, Wyoming, USA - Perpetual Spouter A (PS_A) MetaG (SPADES assembly)... | ecosystem: Environmental > Aquatic > Thermal... | reverse complement strand
TAAAGATCAGGTTTTCTTCCTCCCTATAGACCTTCATCTGGGTGAAGGGATGCCAGAAGTATTCCTTATCCCACTGCTCCAAAGTGCGCCAATCCATAACAAAAGAATTTTACCTTAAAGGTGCCCTTCTAAGAACATTAATGAGGACAGACTTCGTCCCTCTCATCTACCTCACCCCAACAGTAAGGACAAAACCAACGAACCATAGGGTATCATGGAATATATTTAAGCCTTTCCCAGAGAAGTTTTTGAGGGCGTCAGCGGACAGCCAGCTTAACAGAAACTTAACAATTCCCTGCTAAGCTACACTCCCAAGGAGGTTTAGCATGAAAAGGACTGCTATTCTACTTTCTGCACTGTTTGGTAGTTTGGCTTTTTCCCAGGAGACACTAATAAAAGTTAGAGTAGAAGAAGAGGGCGGAAAGGAAGAAGTCCTGCCGGTGGAAGTTAAAAGAAGAACTCCAAAGACGGAGACCACTGTAAAAGAGGAAGAGCTAAAAGTCAGGTCTGGTGCGGGAAGTGTAAATATCTTCAAAGCCATAGAACTCACGCCCTCTTTGAACATCCAGACGGATGATGCCTATGGTCTTGGCGGTGGAGCCATAAGACTGAGAGGCTTTGACGAAACTCAGATCGGAGTAACCATTGATGACATGCCCCTAAACGACTCTGGAAACTTCAGGCTCTATCCTCATGAGTATGCAGACGTGGAAAATTTAGAAAGTATCACCGTAGAAAGAGGTGCAGTGAGCAAGAGAAACCCCTTCTATGTGGAGGTAGGAGGTGCCATAAGGGTCAGAACAAGACCGCCCGCCAACAAGTTTGGGATCACTCTCAGCGAAAAGTACGGTTCCTTTAACTTTATGAGGCACTTTATAAGACTTGATACGGGATACCTTTTAGGAAACAGAAACCTTCCCAAGCTGTTTGTATCTTACTCTCACACCGAAGCGGACAAATGGAAGGGTCCAGGCAAATATCCTGACTATAGAGACCACTACACAGTAGGCATATCCCACAAAGTAGGCAGGCTCTTTTGGGAGTTTTACTACGACAAGAACGTCCAGTTAAACTACTTTTACAGAGGGTTTAGCTTTAATGAACTGAGCAACGATAGCATATTCAGGAGGAGAGACTATACAGACAGACTGCTCTTTCCAAATATAGGAACTAACCTAAGTCAAAATAGATTTTACTACAAATTCTACAAAAACCCCTACACCAACCAACAGCTCAGGGCTAACATAGAGCTGGACATAACAAACAGTGTAAAGCTGAGCCTAAAGCCCTACATGTGGATAGGTAGGGGTTCGGGAACAAGTGCCACAATAGGTGGAGGAAACATACTCTTTAGAGAATCCTTTAACTACACAGACAGACCGGGTGCTATAGCGGAATTGAAGTTTGAACTGCCAAAGGACTCAAGGCTCTTTTTGGGATACTGGTATGAGTATGCGGACCTAAAACAGTGGCAACCATCCCGAAGAGTCATAGTCAATCCAGACGGCACATTCACCCTTAGCTTAACTGGCTTTCAATACAACTACATCCAACGCACAAAGACCACCACAAACACACCTTATTTATTCTTTGAGTCCAAAGGGCTTTTGGATAAAATGGACATCAACCTCGGAGTAAGATTTGCAAGCGTAAAGAGAAACTTTAAAAGTTACAAAACTACACCTCCAGTACTCCCTTACTATCCAGAAGACGGCATTTATGATGATCCGAGGCTAACTCTGGATCCAAGACTCTCCTACGAAAAGACCTACAGAAAGACACTTCCCAGCTTTGGGGTTGGCTACCAATTTACAAACTTTGCCTACGGTTATTTTGCCTATGCAAAGAACTTCAGGGTGCCCCAGAACTTTTTAGGCACGATACCCTCAAGCGTCTCTGCACAGTTTGTGGCGGACCAGCTAAAGCCAGAGGAGGCGGACAACTACGACTTGGGCTTAAGATTTGACTTTGATAGGTTCTACATAGCACCTTCTGTTTACTATGTGAAATACAAAAACAGGCTTATACGCATTGCGGACCCCACAGACCCAAACCTCATATACCTCAGGAACGCAGGAAAGGTGGATGCTTATGGTGCGGAGCTGGAACTGGGTTTTGTGCCTGTAAGTAGCGTAAGCATTTATACATCCTTCTCCTACAACGAAGCCAAGTTTAAGGATGAGAGCTTTTACGATGGGAATACAAGGTATAACATAAAGGATAAAACAGTGCCCGACACTCCCAAATACATGGTAAAGCTTGGCAGTAGATTTCAAGTAATCGGCTTTAGAATAAGCCCAAGCGTTCAGTACATTGGCTCAAGGTACGGAAACCTTATCAACACGGAAAAGGTATCTTCATACACTCTGGTAAATCTTAACGTGCAAAGGAAGGTATATAAGGGCATAGACCTCTTCGTGGATGTGGTGAATTTAACGGATAAGAAGTATGTGGGAAGGATATCTCCCGGAACCACTTCCGGAACCTACTATGCTGGAGCACCCTTCACCATCTCTGTAGGACTCAGCGGGAGGTTTTAAGTATGCAAACGGTAAAGATAGCGGTCTTTATACTGATGTTCCTTGTCTTTTTCTATGGAAACTACATAGTGTTTTTGAAGCTGTTGAGCCTGAGAAAAAAGCCAAACACAGAACCTGTGGATTTGATGCGTTGGCTCTTAGACTTTAAAAAGGGTCTCTGGTTTTTGGACTTTTCTGCCACCACCTCTCCCCTCCTGGGGCTTTTGGGAACGGTAATAGGCTTAATAATAGCTTTTGTGGAATTGGGAAGGAAGGGAGTGGCGGGTGCGGGTGAGATAAGCGGTGCCATAGGCTTGGCGTTGGTAGCTACTGCGGTGGGTATAGCCATGTCCCTTTGGTTTTATCTATGGTATAAGTTCTTCATCTCAAAGCACCACCAGATAAAAGAAGAGCTAAAGATCAAGCTTTTGGAGGAGGAGTATGAAGAGACAAAGACTTTTGTCAATGCTTGAGGAACCCGAGCAAGAAAAGGAAGAGATACAAATAATCCCAATGATAGACATAATGCTCTTTTTGCTAACCTTCTTTATTCTCTACACTTTGAACGTCTTTCCCATGCTCTTTCAAAACCTAAAGCTTCCTACCTCTTCCACCCTTGAAACTGCCCAAGTGAAAGAGCCCCTTAAGGTTTACATAAGCAAAGACGGAGACGTAGAAACCGAGAAGGTAGGAAAGGGACTTCAAGCCCTAAGGTCTTACCTGAAGGGTATAACCCAAAAGGATCAACTGGTGGTGGTTATAGTGGCAGACAGAGATTCAAAGGCACAGCACCTTATGAATGTAATAGATGTATTAAAGGAGGAGGGAATCTCCAGGATCGCCATAGCGGGTGAGAGAAAATGAATGCAGAGCTAAAAAGGGAGAGGTTATTTACCCTTTTTAGTTCTTTTGTTTTTTCTTCCTTTTCAGCTGTGGCGGTAGCGTTCCTCTTCTCAAGGCTCACCCTTTACTCTTTGCCAGAAACTCCTCAGCAGGTGGTGGAGGTGATAAGCCTCCCCATTCTGGAGCAAAAGCCTCAAAGCCCACCTCAACAGCAAAGGGTTGAAAGAAGAACACAGCGGGAACCAAAGAGGGAAAAGATAGAAAGAAAAACTCAGGAAAAACTTCCACAACAGCCACAGAAAGCGCAGGAGCAAAAGTTAAAAGAAGAGCCAAAGAGAGAGACCCCAGTCCAAGAGAGACCAGTGGCGCAGGAGGTTAAACCTTTGACCACTCAGGAGGTAGGCACAAGAGAAACTCCAAGGGAGGAGAAAGGGATAATCGGTGGAGAGGCTCACGGGCAGGTGGAAGCTCCTCACAGTGGAGGGGCTCAAAGACAGGAGGTAGCTCCTCGCGAAAGGGTGGAAAGCCCACCGCAGGTTCAAGAAAAAAAGTCCACCTCGTCCCCTCCTGCAGACCAAATAAGCAGATACTTTGCCCTGGTGAAGGTTATAATAGAGTCCAAAAAACGCTACCCAGAAGAGGCAAAGAGGAGGGGAGAGGAGGGTACAGTGGTGGTTAGCTTTACCATAGATGAATCTGGAAATCCCGTAAATGTAAGGCTTGTAAGCTCCAGCGGAAGTCCCTCTATAGACAACGAAACCCTCAGGCTCATAAGGAGTCTAAAGTTTCCTCCTCCCCCAGATGGAAAGCCCGTCAACCTGAGGGTGGAAGTAGAGTACCAGCTAAGGAGGTAAAGACATGCTTACAAGAAGAGAGTTCATAAGCGTACCCCTGCTGTACTTAATTGCCAGGAACTTGGAAGCCTTTGCCAGCGACACACCCGAAGTCTTCCCTCAGGGCGTTGCAAGCGGAGACCCTACCCAGGACAGTGTGGTGTTATGGACGAGGATTGAGCCGAAGGTGCACGAAAGTATGAAAAGGGACCTGGTGCTTGAGATATCCACAAAGCCTGACTTTTCGGAAGTGGTCCAAGTTCGTGTGCCTGCAGACAGAATAAACCCCTCAAGGGACTACACGGTAAGGCTTACCATAGATGGATTAAAGCCAGGGGGCACCTACTACTACCGCTTTGTGTATGCAGATGTTCCATCTTTGACGGGAAGGTTCAAAACACTACCCGTAGAAAGCCCGGAGGAGTTTAGGTTTGCTTTCGTTGTCTGCCAAAACTATGCGGACGGCTACTTCTCCGCCTTTAGGCACCTTTCCCAAGAGGACGTAGGTTTTGTGGTGCATCTGGGAGACCAAATTTACGAGAAAATCTACGGACCGCCTAAGGTGCCCGGAAGGGATCTGAACCTTCCCTCCGGTGGGAAAATAGCCCTCACCTTAGAGGACTACCTTTACCTTTACAGAACCTATCTTTCTGACAAGGACTACCAGCTTGCCCGTGCCATGCATCCTTTCATATACATCTGGGATGACCACGAGTACGCCAACGATTACTCCTATGACTACGAGGGAGGCTACTACCTGTTGCCCGGACATCCATTCTACAGGAAAAAAGCCCAGAGTTTGGCACTAAGGAGGATAGCCATACAGGCATGGCTTACCTACACACCCGCCAAGGTGAAGGTAGACCTAAACTCAAGGGATCCATTGAAGTGGATAACCATATACAGGGACTTCAAGGTAGGAGACCTTCTTCACTTGATATGCACCGACGAGAGGTCCTACAGGACACCTCAACCTTGTAATAGGAGATATGCGGACCCAGGCTGTCCCGAACAGAGAAAAACCTCCATGCTGGGAAAGGAACAAAAGGCTTGGTTTTTCAGAAAGCTGGAGGAAAAAGGCTACCACTGGAAAGTTTGGGCAAACGAGGTTCAGTTCGTTCAGGCCAAGATCAACGGACTCTTTGGTTCTTTGGATGCTTGGGATGGCTACGCAGGAGAGAGGGAGGAGATCCTCAGGTTCTTAGAATCAAAGGCTATAAACAATTTGGTTATCATAACGGGGGACAGGCATGCGGGGCTGGTGGCAGAGGTCCCAGACAAGTTTGAAGGAGACTATCAAAAGGTTCTTGCGATGGAGTTTATGACGCCAGCCCTTTCCTCCATAAGCGCCGCAGAGACCACCTGGTGGAAAGATTACGGCGTGTCAAACCACGTGGAGTTTGCCCAAGCGGAAAAGAACCAAAACCCTTGGACTAAGTATCTAGAACATAAAATCTGGGGCTACTCGGTCCTTACGCTTACAAAGGATAGGGCTGTGGGAGAGATGTTCTTTGTGGATAAGTACAGGAAGGATGCGGAAAAAGAGAGGGCAGTTACAGCAATTTATGAAAGAGGAAAGCGGATAACTTTGCTGTAAACTGATTTTTGCTATAACACAAAAAGGAAGCAAGGGATTATAATTTTTCCTGTGCGTATTAGGATTGCCCATAGCCCAGATTCAGACGATGCCTTTATGTTCTATCCTCTCACTGCGGGGGTTATAGACACGGAAGGTTTAGAGATAGAGCACGTTTTGGCGGATATTGAAACCCTCAATCAACGTGCCCTGGAGGGGACCTACGAAGTTTCTGCGGTTTCTTTTCATGCATACCCATACATAGCGGACAAATACTTAGTGCTTCCGAGCGGTGGTAGTGTGGGGGATGGTTACGGTCCCTTGGTTGTGGCAAAGGAGGAGTTAAAGAGTTTGAAGGGGGAAAGGGTCGCAGTGCCGGGGAAATTGACCACCGCCTACTTGGTTTTAAAGCTTTATGAACCGGACTTTGAGCCGGTGGTTATGCCCTTTGACAAAGTGCTTGACGCGGTGCTTTCGGGGGAGGTAAAGGCGGGCTTGGTAATCCACGAAGGACAACTGAGCTATAAAGATAAGGGACTAAATAAGGTGGTTGATTTGGGTGAGTGGTGGAAGGAAATCTTTGGTTTGCCTTTGCCCTTGGGTGGCAATGTGGTTAGGAAGGACTTGGGAAAGGAGATCATCAAAAAGATAGAAAGGCTTATGAGAAAGAGTGTAGAGTACGCCTTGTCCCACCCGGAGGAAGCCCTAAAATACGCAAGGGAGTATGCAAGGGACATAAAGGAAGACACAGAAAAAACAAAAAAATTTGTAAGCATGTATGTGAATGAGAGGACAGTAGATTACGGAGAGGATGGCAGGAGGGCGGTGAGGCTACTTTTGAGCCTTGGCTACCAAAGGGGGATTATAGAGGTCCCTCCACCGGAGGTGATATTTTCCGACGAGGTTTAAATTTTAAAGAATGCCCATAGACCAGCTTGGAAGAGAGCTAAAGGACCTGCGAGTATCGGTAACAGACCGGTGCAACTTTAGATGTCAGTTTTGTATGCCAGAGGGAGAAAACTATGAGTTCTTCAAAAGGGAAGAGATTCTGAGCTTTGAAGAGATTGCAAGGGTGGTGCGTATAGTCAAAGGGCTTGGGGTTAAAAAGGTAAGGCTTACCGGCGGAGAGCCACTTCTCAGAAGGCATTTAGAAAAATTAGTAGCCCTCATAAGCCAAGAGGTGGAGGACATTGCCCTTACCACCAACGGCTTTTTGTTAAAGGACAAGGTCCAAGATTTAGCTTTGGCAGGGTTAAAGAGAGTAACTGTGAGCCTTCCTTCTTTGAGGGACCAGACCCTTTTTAAGCTTGTGGGAAGGGATGTTAAAGTGAGCCAGATTTTAGAGGGCATACACAGGAGCTTGGAGCTTGGGCTTTCGGTCAAGGTCAATGTGTGCGTGGTGAGGGATATAAACGACGATGAAATTTTAGATTTTATAGAGTTTTTCAGACCCTTGGGGGTGGAGGTTAGGTTTATAGAGTTTATGGATGTGGGAACTTTAAACGGATGGTCCCTTGAACGGGTCTTTTCTGCCAAGGATATTATCAACGCCATCTCCCAAAGGTACAGAGTAAAACCCATCGGAAGGCAAAGGAAGGGAGAAACTGCGGAGAGGTTTATGCTGGAGGATGGCTACAAGTTTGGGATAATAGCGTCTGTAACACAGCCCTTCTGTGGGGAGTGCAATCGTTTAAGGCTAACCGCAGATGGCAAGCTTTTCACGTGCCTTTTTGCAAGCGACGGCTATGACCTGAAGAGCCTTCTAAGGGGTGGCGCAAGGGATGAGGAAATAAGGGATTTTATAGTGTCCCTTTGGGAAAAAAGAAAGGACAGGTATTCAGAGGAAAGGCTTGAGCTTTTGAAAAAGGGCATAAAGCCCAAAAAAGTGGAGATGTTTAAGCTAGGGGGATGAAAAAGGAAAAGACAGTCTTTGTCTGTCAGGAGTGCGGTTCCTCTTCCACCAAGTGGTTTGGAAGGTGTCCTTCCTGCGGTGCTTGGAACAGTATGGTGGAAGAGAGGGAAAGGGTTGCCACCAAGACCCTTGGTCCTGCCATGACCTACAAGCCCTTGCCTATGTGGGTGGAGGAGGACCTAAAAAGGCTATCTACGGGCTTTGAACAGATGGACTTAGCATTGGGTGGAGGGCTTGTAAAGGGGCAGGTTTTGCTGATCGCAGGTGAACCGGGCATAGGAAAATCTACCCTGCTTTTGCAGTTGGCGGAAAAATACTCAAAGGCTTACGGAAAGGTACTGTATGTATCTGGGGAAGAGTCAGGCAGTCAAATAGGAACGAGGGCAAAAAGGCTGAATGTGGAAGGGGAAAACCTCTACCTTTTGCCCGAGACTGAGCTTGAGTATATTTTGGAAACCATCCAAGAACTAAAGCCAAGCCTTTTGGTGGTGGATTCTATACAGACCATTCATTCTTCCCAGTTGGAATCTGCACCCGGTTCAGTGGCACAGGTTAGAGAGTGTGCGTACAAGCTGGCAGAGTTTTGCAAAAGAAGGGACATCCCAGTGTTCATAGTAGGACAGATCACCAAGGAGGGAAGCATTGCAGGTCCGAAGGTTCTGGAACATCTGGTGGATACAGTCCTTTATTTTGAAGGAGAAAGGTTCAGCTTTTACCGAGTTTTAAAAGTAGTCAAGAATCGCTTTGGTGCAAGTGGGGAGATGGTGGTTTTTAAGATGACGGAGAGGGGATTGGAGGAGGTACCAGAGCCCTCAGCCCTATTCTTGCAAGAAAGAAGGGCAAGCCCGGGCAGTGTGGTATTTCCTCATACGGAGGGCAACAAGCCGGTGCTTTTGGAGGTGCAAGCCTTAGTCATAGACGCCCTGTACACAACACCCCAGAGAAGAACTCAGGGTTATGACATAAACCGCCTTGCCCTTATCCTTGCAGTCCTCGAGAAGGAGGCTAAAATATTCACAAGGGATAAAGACGTCTTTGTGAACGTGGTGGGGGGTATGCAGATCGTGGAGCCTGCGGGGGACCTGGCAGTAGCCTTAGCCATAGCATCCTCCGTGAAAGGAAAAGAGCTGGGGGATGTGGTGGTCTTTGGAGAGTTGGGCTTGGGTGGAGAGGTCAGGGCGGTGCATTTTCCGGAGATGAGACTAAAAGAGGGCAAACGCTTTGGCTTTAAAAGGGCAATGGTTCCAAAGGGCAACATCCTTGAAATGGATGATATGGAAATATACGCAGTTTCCCACATAAAAGAAGCCCTTGAGCTTTTGCTATGAAGGTGCTTTTGGTGGAAGATGACCGGCTTTTGGGGGATAGCCTAACAGAGTACTTGCAGTCGGAGGGATTTATTACAGATTGGGTGTATGACCCAAGGGAGGTTATGGACCTCTTGGAGGTATCCCGCTACGATGTGATCGTCCTTGACCTGATGATGCCACACATAGGGGGTGAGGAGCTTATAAAGGCTATCAGAGAAAAGGACAAAGAAACTCCCATCCTTGTTCTTACCGCCAAGCAGAGGCTTGAAGACAAACGCACCTGTTTTGAGCTTGGGGCGGATGACTATCTAACAAAGCCCTTTGAGATGGAGGAGCTGATCTTGAGGCTAAAAGCCCTATACAGAAGGAAAAACCCGCAGGATGTGGTGGTTATTGACGAAGTAGAGGTCTGCTTTAGCAAAGAGATGGTAAAGGTGAAGGGAAAGCCAATTTCTTTGAGCAAAAAGGACTGGCTTGTTTTGAAGTTTTTGGTAGAAAACAGGGGGCGCTTTGTCTCCCAAGAAGAAATCCTTAACTATGTGTGGGGTGACGAACCGGTGGGGGAAGATGTAGTGAGGGCACACATAAAGAACCTTAGAAAGTTGCTACCGGAGGGGTTTATAAAGACCATGAAAGGAAGGGGATACCGCGTTGGGTGAAAGGCTAAAGCTTATGCTAATTTTTCTTTCCCTGATAACCGTCGGCTTTATAGCGTTGAACATTCTTGTGTTCTTTGAACTAAAAAGAACAGTAGAGGAAGGTATCTACTTTAGGGCATACTCCCATTATCTTCTTTACACCATAAGCAAAAACCACAGAGGAGATGAAAACTTCCTTGTCTCCGAGGAAATTCCGAGGGGCTTTTCCTTTTCCTTTAGGGACCCTTCCGACCCTTCTAAAAATGTCTATGTGGCTGTAGGGGAAGAGTATTTAAAGGAGAGCATAAAGCCGAGCCTAAAGAGATTATTCTTTTTTCAGTTTTTGCTGATCTTTTCTTTGATTTTGGTCTATCAGTTGGCTTTGGACAGACTTTGGAAAGACGTGGAGGAGGGCAGGGAGTTTGGCAGGTTTTTAATAAAGTCCATAAGCCACAAGCTTGGGAACTTTCTGGCGGTTCAAAAGACAAACCTTAGCCTTCTGCAAAAAACCAACTCTCCTCAAGCCTTGGGTAGGATGCAAAGGAGTATAAAGAGGCTTGAGAAGGACGTTAGCTTGATCCTCAGGCTATCGGAGGAGGAGCTAAAGCCTGTTAAGGTTTGGGTGGATTTCTGGAGTGTTCTGGAGAATGTGCTTAGCTTTTTTGAGGATGAGGTAAAGGAAAAAAAGTTTATCTTTAGGAAAGGAAAAGATCTTTACTTGCATACGGACGAACGAATTCTGGAGGACGTGCTTTATAACCTCCTCAGCAACGCCATAAAGTATTCAAAGAGCTTTATACATCTGAGGGTCTCCGTGGGCAAGGACCGAGTGCTCTTCAGCGTGAGAAATGACTTTGTGGAGAATGCAAAAGGAGGCATGGGCTTGGGGCTAAAGCTTTTGCAAAGGTATGCCCAAAGGATGGACAGTGAGTTAGTCATCCGCATAAAAAAGCACTACACCGCCCACCTTTGCTTTAGGGAGTTTAGAGTGATTTAATTCTTTCTTCTTGACCTATAACAAAGGATGTAAGATAATCTTTTAAGTGAAAGGCGTAAGGAAAGTTCGGTGCCTAAAAGGTGAGCTAAGGGTTCCCTCCGACAAATCCATCTCCCACAGGGCGGTTATACTGCCAGCTTTGGCGGAGGGAGAAAGCTACGTTCAAGAGTGGCTCTTGTCCAAAGACACATTGGCAACCCTTAACATAATAAGAGCTTTGGGTGTTAAAGTCCGGCATAAAAATGGTACTTTAAGGATAAAGGGTTCAAACTTTGAGCTTTCGGAACCTCAAAGGGTCCTTGACGCAAAGAACTCGGGCACCACAGCCCGGCTCATGCTCGGCGTCTTGGCTACTCAAAGATTTTTTGCGGTCCTCACGGGAGACCAAAGCCTAAGAAGAAGACCTATGCTCAGGGTGGTGGAACCTCTAAGAAGGATGGGTGCCCACTTAGATGGTAGAGAAGGGGGAGACAAGCTACCCATTGCCATAAGGGGTGGAGCACTAAAGGGTATATCCCTCTTTAACAAAAAGGCATCTGCCCAGGTAAAATCCTGCGTGCTTTTGGCTGGGTTAAAGGCAGAGGGTATTACAGAGGTGTATGAGCCCTACCTCTCTCGGGACCACACTGAAAGGCTACTTTCTGCAATGGGTGTAAAGCTCATCTCCTACGATGGAAAGGATGGCAGGGTTGTAAAGCTGGAGGGAGGGCAGACCTTGAAGGCTACGGAGATCCTTTGTCCTGCAGACCCATCCTCCGCCGCCTTTTTCACTGCGGGCGCGGTCCTATTGGAAGGTAGCGAGATTCTGCTTAAAGATGTCCTTGTAAATCCTACAAGGGATGGCTTTTTTAGAAAGCTAAGAGAGATGGGTGCCCATGTGCAGTATGAAAACCTGAGGGAAATATCAGGCGAGCCTGTTGCAGATGTGTACGTCAAATACTCGGGAGGGCTAAGGGCGGTGGATGTTCATCCTGAGGAGGTCCCAAGCCTTATTGACGAAATCCCTATACTTGCGATAGTTATGGCCCACGCACAGGGTGTTTCTACTGTTAGAGGAGCGGGAGAGCTTAGGGTAAAAGAGAGCGACCGCATAAGGGCAATCGTGGAGAACCTAAGAAGGATGGGTGCCAAGGTAGAGGAGTACGAAGATGGCTTTTCTATTGAGGGAGGAATTCCCTTACGAGGCGCCCTCATAAAAACCTACGGAGACCACAGAATAGCCATGAGCTTCACCATCGCTGGGCTTACCGCAGAGGGAGAAA
>Ga0079996_111145_pt1 | contig 12037 bp, 15 predicted proteins | sample PerSpoAPS_AMetaG_FD_69199 | JGI IMG/M metagenome (GOLD analysis project Ga0079996, IMG submission 69199) | Thermal spring microbial communities from Yellowstone National Park, Wyoming, USA - Perpetual Spouter A (PS_A) MetaG (SPADES assembly)... | ecosystem: Environmental > Aquatic > Thermal... | reverse complement strand
ATCCGCTGGAAATACTCATAGGAAAGAAAGAATGGAAAGAAGAAATTTCTCCAGAAAAATTAGATGAGTTAAGTGAGGAATGAGTTATTTATATACAGAAAGTCTTATGATATCTAAAGAAGAAGAAAGTAATAATTTTCGTGATGACTTCTTCTAATTATTTGTTTTTAAGATGAAACTAGATATAATAATCAGTAGTAACTTAATTGATTAGATGGGCCATATATACGTTAAAGTTAAAATAGCTGATGAGACATTAAATAAGATTTTAGAAACTCAAGGAATCGTTGATACTGGAGCAACTCTTACAGTTATACCGAGAAAGATTGCTTCTGAACTTGGATTAAAAACAACAGGAAGTAATATCGTAGAAACTGAAGCTGGAAAAATTAAGCTTGATCGTTCAAGAGCTTGGTTAGAACTTGAAGGAAAAAGCGAGATAATCCCTGTATTAATTTCTGATACCATCGACAAAGTTCTAATTGGTGTAACAACACTTGAAATTCTTGGCTTACAAGTAGATCCGATTGAAGGAAAGCTGAAAGAGTGGACTTTGCTTATGTATTAATTATATGTTTAACGTCGTTATAATATTATAATATAATATGGGACACATAGAAGTAGAAGTTACATTAAGCGATATTCAACAAACTAAATCCATTAAAATCAATGCTCTTGTAGATACTGAAGCTACATTAGGTGTAATTCCTGAAGAAATTTCCAAAGAATTAAATCTTTCCAAGACTAGTGAAAAAGCAAAAGTTCTAATAGGAAAACGAATAGAGGAATTGGAACTTGCACATGCAACTATTGAAATTATGGGTAAAAAGAGGATAATGCCTGTTTTGATCAGTAAACAAATTGATAAAGTTTTAATTGGTGTAACAACACTTGAAGCCATGAACTTAAAAGTAAATCCTGTAACACAACAACTTGAAGAGGTTACAGCCTTTCTTTATTAAAAAGTCTTGCAAATTTTTCATCTTACATTTTAATCTTCCAAAAATTTATAAACTATAAAGATATCGAAAAACAATATAAAGTGGTCTAAAATCGTTCATTTGACTCAATCTTTATATTATTAAACAGTTCAATAAATTAAACAAACATATTCTTAACATTCAGATAAGTTATTATGTGTGTAAATGTTAATGGAATTTGTGAAAAAGTATTATATAGTTAATGTTGATAAGAAAGGCAGAATTGTTATACCCAAAGAAATAAGGGATAAAATGAATATCCATGGTAAGGTTAAAATTATAGTTAAGAATGATGTTATAGAAATAAGACCAGTCTTAAAAAATCTTAATTATAAAGGAATTTTCTTTGTAAATTGGAATATATCAAAAGATGTGGATGAAATTTTAGAAGAAGCCTTTAAAGAGCGAAGCAGAATATGGTTAAAAGATATTTTGAAGTGAATATATTATGTAGATTTTAAAGTCTCTCCTTTAAACAAAAATATTGGCAATCACCATACTAAAAACTGAAGCTCCTTTACATCCTTCAATTCAGGATATTTATTCAAATCAGGTTCTTTCAGCAATTCTTCTGGAACTTCAGGAGGCAAAAAGAACTCTTCTCTAAATCTTTTAGCAGAATCAGGATCACGAAAATATACAACATCGTTTCCTATATATACTTTACCATTTCCTAGAAATTCGCGAACTCTTACTAAATACTTTCTAAGCGATTCCCATTTAATCCTAGTATCTTTATCTACTTTGCTTAAAGGACCCCTTCTAATGAAGCCATAAAAAGTTCATACATTCCATCGAATATTCTAGGAGTAAAGTTCCAAGTTGCATAAACTTTTCCTTTCCATTCAAATAATTCCCATTCAGGGATTATATCTTTTACTTCCTTGTATTCAAAGACATGAACTCCAAAAGCTTTATTCAGCTCTTCTTGACTTATCTTTTTCACATTCTCAATTATCACTACTAATCGTACGCCCATTTTTATAGTATTTTAATTAATTTATGACTATATACTATATAATGTAATTTTTTATATCTTATGTTAAAAATCACAATCACAACTCCTGTCTATCCGTATCCTAAAAGAGGAGTCTATACGGGAATAGAGAGACATATTGAGAACATTTCAAAATATTTAGCTCTTAATAATTGTAAAGTAAGGGTTATAACTACATTTTGGAACGGAGGAAATAGCTATGACATAAAAGACGGCATTGAAATATTCAGAGTTAAGGATGCAACTTTATATCTCGGAAGGGCTGCAGGATTAGCAGAGCTAAATTATCTCAGCTTTTCATTGACTTCGATATTGAAAAGTTTAGAACTAGATAGCGATGTTTTATTGTTAAATAACCAATCACCTTTTTCCTTCTTATCTAATGCAAAGCTTAAAGTTGGCTTAGCTCATCATGTAGATTATATTAAAAACTTTAAAGACATATTCGTGATACCTTTCGCTGATCTTTATTCTAAAATGACAAAGATAGATTATATTATTGCCCCAAGCTATTTTACTAAAAAGCAAATAATTGAAACTTTCAAAATACCTAGCAAAAAAATAGAAGTGATACATGAAGGAGTTGATACAAGTAAATTCAATCCTAATAACAAGCCTATATTTAGAGATAAATTCAAATCGCAATATGTAATTCTATTTGTAGGTGCTTTGGTTAAAACAAAAAATGTAGATAAACTAATAAGAGTATTCAATTATGTTCAAAAAAGAATAGATGCTTCATTGGTAATTGTTGGTGAAGGACCTGAGAAAAGCAATTTGATGAAAATTGTTAAAGAATTAAATTTAACAAATAAGGTCTTCTTTGAAGGGTTTGTGAAGGATGAAGATTTACCATATTATTACTCTTCATGCGATATCTTTGCTTCATGTTCAATAATCGAAGGTTTTGGATTAATATTTTTAGAAGCTATGGCCAGCGGTAAACCAGTAGTTGCTTTTAACATTGCAAGCATATCCGAGGTTGTTGGAAATGGAGGAATTATAATAAAGAATTTTGATCTTAAGGAAATGGCTGAAAAGATAATAGAGCTTTTATCAAACAAAGAAGTTTATGAAGAATATTCGAGAAAAGCTAGAGAAATTGCGATTAATCATGACTGGAACATTATAGCTAGAAAATATTTGAACTTTTTCGAAAAAAGTTTGAAAGTTATGAAATCTAATTAAAATAAAATTTTAAAAAATAATAAACAAACCTATGAAATATTGAATTGCAATGTCTTTTGTAAAGCATTTTCAATTTACTCTATTTCACTAATTATTCCTTATATAATGTTTTTTATTAATATATATAGTAAATGAAAAGCGAAATAAGAAAAGAAATAATAAGGCTATTGAAAGAAGATGAAAGTTTTCGATATGAGGTATTAGGTTGATTAGGAATAAGAGATTTGATGGACGAATTAAGAAAGCTTAGAGAAGATTTTAACCGTTTTATAAAATTAAGTGAAAGAAGGTGGAGAGAAAACGAAAAAAGATGGAGAGAAAATGCTAAATTATGGGAAGAAAACTTTAAGAGGTGGGAAGAAAATGATAGAAGGTGGAAGGAGAATGAAAAACGTTGGGAAGAAAATTTCAAGAGATGGGAAAATGCAGATAAAACATTTAAATGGCTCATTAATGCTCTTACAGATATTCGCGATGCATTAGGAGGCGGTTTTGAATATTATTCTGGAAGGGTAGTCAAATTATTAATGAAAGAAAGAGGTATAGATTGCGATATTAGGGTAAATGTAACGTTACCTATAGACGGCTACAAAGAAGTAGATAAGTAGATATATTTTGTTCAGATCCTTTAATTGTAGGTGAGGTGACAGTCACATTACGTAGCATTGAAGAAGCTAAGAATCAATTGGAAAAGTTAAATATTACAGTGAATTCTGCTGAAAAGTTTACGAATAAGAAAACATATTTAAAAGTTTTATCTGTGGAGTATGCCAACGAAGAAGTTGCAAACTATTTGAAGGAAAAATGCAAAGAAGAAGGAATTTATTTAATACTGGGAAGAGAATATAGTTCAGGTATCCCGTTTTACTAATGAGCTTCTTTGTAGCCATTTAACTTTATTATTGATTGTTTACGATGTCTTTAATATTCAAATGGTGAAAATAAAAAATAAATTCGCTTTTTAAAAGAAAATTTTAAGTATCTATTTAAATATAATAAGGTAGGTGATAAAACTGGACACGTATTAAAATGCATAAATTGTGGAAGAGAATATCCTATAAGTATATGGTTATTTAAGTGCTCAATTTGCAATAGCTTGCTGGAGGTTAAGCTAAATTTAAAGGAAGCAAAAGTAAACTTTCAAAGAGATATGAACGGTATTTGGAGATTCCAAGATTTGTTACCTAAAGTATCTGAGATTGTATCGCTAAATGAAGGAAATACTCCTTTAATAAGATCCAAGGAATTTGAAAATCTTTATTTTAAGTTTGAAGGTTTAAATCCAACAGGAAGCTTCAAAGACCGTGGAATGAGCGTTGTAGTAAGCTTAGCTAAAAGTAACGGAATAAAAAAGTTGATAGTTGCATCAACAGGAAATACCGCTGCGTCAGCATCGGCATATGCAGCTAGAGCAGGAATGGAATGCATCGTTGTTATACCAAAGGGTAAGGTTGCAAAAGGAAAATTATTTCAAACGATTTTGCATGGAGCAAATATCATGGAAATTGAAGGAAATTTCGACGAAGCAATAAAATACGTAATTAATAAAATTGAAAAAGAAAGGGAGTATTATCCAATAAATTCATTCAATCCATGGAGAATAGAAGGTCAAAAGACTTTAAGTTTTGAACTTTACGAAAAACTTGGCAGCATAGATAATGTTATAGTTCCTGTTGGAAATGGTGGAAATATTTCTGCAATATGGAAAGGCTTTAAAGAATTATATGAGCTTAAAATTATCAACAATTTACCCAAAATGATAGGAGTTCAAGCTGAAGGAGCCTCTCCTATAGCGGAAACATGGGAAAAAGGTCTTGAAAAACCTATCTTCTTTGAAAAACCTGAAACTATAGCTACAGCAATTAGAATAGGAAAACCTGTTAACTGGCAAAAAGCTTTAAAAGCTGTTAGAGAATCAGGAGGAATTTTTATTAAAGTAAAAGATGATGAGATTATAGAAGCTCAGAAAAGACTTGCAAGACATGAAGGAATAGGTGCCGAGCCTGCTAGTGCAGCTGCATACGCTGCTTATTTAAAGCTTAAGGAAAAAGACATGATAAATAAATATGAGAAGACAATAGTTGTACTAACTGGTCATGCTTTAAAAGATCCTAATTAAATAAGATTCTTATTATCCCTTAGGTATCTTGGTGAATCAATGGACGGAAAAAGGGGCGCATTATAGATCAAATAACTATTGTGACATGCATCATACTATTGCCTTGATATTTTAGTAGTATCTCATCGCATATAATTTTCAATTTTAATTATGTATGAGAAATATTGATTAGTAATATACGGAAATTTTAAGCATACTAAAGTTATTAAATTTGTTGAGCGTTAACATGATAAAGTTGTATACGAAAACTATATATATTAATATTTCGTATACATAATTATGTCAGATGTGCTAAGCGTTAGAGTAAAGAAAGAGTTGAAGAAGAAAGCAAAGGAATTGAGAATTAATATCAGAGAGGTTGTGGAAAAAGCTTTAGAAGATGCGATAAGAGAAAAGGAGAAAGAAGAAATTAAAGGGATAGCTATGAAAATCAAAGAATTGATGAAAGATGTGAGCGAAGAAGATTGGGTTAGAGCCGTTAGGGAAAGTAGAGATGAAAGATAAAGAATTTCTATTTGACGCTTCAGCTCTATATTCACTCATAGATTACGTAGATAAAGTAGACTTGAGAAAAATTCATATACTTACTCTAACCTTTTATGAGGTAGGCAACGTTATATGGAAGGAGTATTATTTGCATAAAAAGGTTAAAAACCCGATAACCCTTGCTGTACTTTTTAACAAGTTTATGAGAAAGCTTAACGTAGTAGAAGATCCTCCTATGGATGGTGTGATGAAAATTGCTGCAGAAAAAGGTTTAACTTATTATGATGCATCTTACGCACACGTTGCAGAATCCTTAGGACTTATTTTGGTGTCCAATGATAAGGAACTAATAAGAAAGACTAATGCTATTTCGTTAAAAGATTTCATGAAACTTATATAAATAGAATTAATTTTTTAATGATTTGTAAAATAATAGTTGTAATACAGGATTAAATAGAACTAAGAACTGGGATATCCTATTTGTAGTAACTTTAACATACTTCTACGACTCATAAAATTTTATTATAATTTTTTAACATACTAGGTATTTAGAAGAATATAAACATGACTATTGAACTTGAACATCATCTTAAACTAGCCCTAAAATATTTCGAGGAGGGAAAAAATCTTGCTGATAAAGATCCTATTCAGGCTAGCAAAAAACTTTACAAAGCAGCAGAGGAAATAGTTAAGACACTAACAATGTACTTTAACTTAAGTGATGTTCTTGAAAATGTTAAAAAGAGAGGTAGATGGACAGTTACAGAACTTGAGAAAGCAGTTGAAGCTATTAGCGAAAGATTTGGAGAATGGTTCATTGGTGCATGGGATATTGCATGGGCTTTACACGTATGGGGCTTTCATGAAGCTAAATTAGATTCAAAAGCAGTAAAATTAAGGTTACCGTATTTAGAAAGAATGATTTTAGAAGCCTATAAAATTGTAAAGGAAAAATGAATATTAGCTTATAAAGTAATTGCTGACTATTATCTTATAAAAAGTTGAATAATCGAAGATTCGCTTCAGAGAAATTTTCTATAAGAAACAATATTAAACAATGGTTCGAAGTAAAACATTCATGAGAAAATTCCTAAAATTATTTACTAAAATTTGCATGAAACGATTTATATAATTTATATCCTTTAATATAAAATGGAAGTTTTAGAAGTAGGAAAATCATACGTAAAAGGAGTGACATATGTTTTTGCAGGAAGGGTTATTTTCTTTATACTCAATGCTATAGGTTCAATTATTATAGCAAGAATGTTAGCAAATATATATGGAAGCTCAGAACCTTTAGGATGGCTCTTAGTTCTATTGTTTATACCTCAACTTACTGTACTCTTAGGCGACTTAGGTATGAGTTATGGGCTTAGTAACAAATGCGCAAAATTGTTCAAAGAAGGAAATTTTCAAGAAATTTCAAGGTATGTTTGGTCATATATTTATTTTAATTTAATTCTTTATACAATATATTCAGCTTTTACATTTTTCTTTGGAGAATTTCTAGTTATAAATCTATATTCTAAATCAGAAATTCTTCCCTATGTTCATTTCTTAGCAATATATATATTGCTCAGTTTCTTTTTAGGTATTCTACAATCGATAACTATAATACTCGATAAAACTTGGGTTTTTAGCCTTATGACAATATTGTATTCTTTAACAATAGCTACATTAGCTCCTTTGGCTTTATACTTAGGCTTTCAATTTCTTGGTCTAGTTTTCGTAAATTTAATACTTTTGCCTCTTATTCCTTCAATACCTGGATTCATTATCTTATTCAAATATCTTAAACCAACTAGAATGGATTATAATAAAGTTAAAGAAATGCTAAAATTTGGTTTTCCTGTGGCTGCCTCAGCTTATATTTTAATTCCTGCAGCGAGGATTTATGAGATTTTTATTTCAAGATTTGCAAAGACAGCAGATTTAGGAAACTATTCAGTAGCACAAAGATTTAATTTCATCTTAGATGTCTTTCTATACCCAATTGGTAGCTTAATGTTCGTAAATTATTCGAAACTAAATAAAACAGAAGATTTAAACATAGCTTTGAATTTCACAATTAGAATAATAAGCTACTTTGTAGCTCCAATTTCTTTTTTCACAATTTTTTTCTCAAAGGAATTAATAATAGCTTTTTTCGGTCCTTATTATATTGATGGTTGGCTCTATTTAAGCTTGATCGGAGCTTCTTGGTTATTGCATTGTGGAGGAGGTTGGGCAATATTTTACTTAGTCATGTCTCAAGGATATACTAAAAAAGTATTCAAATATTCAGTAATCTATGCAATAAGTGCAACCATCTCAAATGTAGTATTAATACCTTTATTCTCCATATACGGAGCGTTGATTGGAGCATTAATAGGTGGATGGCCCTCATATATATCTTATTTAAGATTCGTAAGAAAGCAATTAAATTTAGAAATAAAATTTTATGAAGTAGCAAAGATACTTATAATAGCGTTAATATCAGTGATTCCTTCATATATTATATGGTTAACCTTAAGCAGAATTATAATTGGCATAGCACAGTTTTATATTCTTTTATTTAGTTGCATTTTAATTTCATTTGCAATATACATTTTTACAACAAAAAGATTGAAGGTCTTAAAAGATTCTGAAATAAACTTTCTTGAAAATTCCTTGAAAGAAATACCTTATGCTGGAAATTTAATATCCTTTGTTTTTGGAATATACAAAAAGCTTTAAAACTTAGAGAATTCATGTAATTTTATTGGTTATGTTAATATTCTACAATTTTCTACAAAGATTTTAAAAACAAATATCCTAAAAATATTATTTTATAAAAAGTATTGTGAATCAGATAAAGGTGTATGAAAAAACATAAAATAGCTGGACATAAATATTGGTTTACTAAGGAATCAATTGAATACATAACGAGAAATATTCAAGATTTGCTAGAAAAAGGCGAGTATCTTACTGAAGGAAAATATTGTAGAGAATTTGAAAAAGAATTTTCTAGCTACATAGGAGTTAAATACTCAATAGTAACTTCTAGCGGGACATCAGCTCTCGATGCAGTATTACAGGCTTTACAAGTTAAAGGTTATGAAGTTATAGTACCAACTAATACGTTTATAGCAACAGCTGCAGCAGTTATAAGGGCTGGTGGCATACCTGTTTTTGCAGACTGCGATGAATATTTAAACTTAGATGTCGATGATGCAATAAAACGTGTGACACAAAAAACAAAAGCTATAGTAATTGTTCATATAGGCGGGTTAATTTCACCAAGAATAGAGGAACTAAGGGAATACTGCGATAAAAAAGGAATATATTTAATCGAAGACGCAGCACATGCCCATGGAAGCAAATATAATGGAAAAATGGCTGGTTCTTTTGGCTATGCAGCTATTTTTTCTTTTTTCTCAACAAAAGTTATGAGCATTGGTGAAGGAGGAATGGTAGTAACAAATGATGAAGAACTGGCTCAAAAGATTAGAATATTAAAAGATCAAGGTAAAGAACCAAAGGGAATTTATCAAAATATATATTCAATTCTAGGCAACAATTGGAGAATGACTGAATTTCAAGCTATAATTGGTCTGGCTCAGCTCAAATTAATTGAGGAATCGATATCTAGAAGAGAAAAAATTGCGAAAATTTATAATGAAAAATTGCGAAAAATAAATAAAGTAGAACCAAGAAAAATTCCAGAAAAAGAAAGATGTAATTTTTACAAGTATGTAGTTTATTTGAAAGATCCAAAGCTTCAAAGAGAAAAGATATATGAACAAATGAAGGAATTATTCGGAATATCATTAAGCGGTTTTGTATATGAAATACCTCTGCATAAACAACCTATATTCGAAAATTTGAAAATTAATCTCCCTAAAGCTGAAAAATTATGCAGTTCCCATATCTGTTTACCAATATATCCAACATTAACCATTGAAGAAGCAGAATATATAATTGATTCTTTAATAAGTCTTATTTAATTATATATTTAATGATAATCGGAGTAACAGGAGGCTCAGGATTCATTGGTTCAAGATTGATCAAAAAATTAATTGAAAAAAATTATGAAGTTGTTAACATTGATATTGTCACGCCTAATAATAATAAAATTAACTTCATTAAAGCAGACATTACAGATTTAAACCAAATTAAAAATGCTTTGAAAAACATAGATTTGCTATTCCATTTAGCAGGCTCCACAGTTGAAAAATCTAGAAAGAAAACATATGAAAGCTTCATTTTAGATGTATTAGGTACTTTAAACGTATTAGAAGCCTGTAAAGTTAATGGAGTTGACAAAATAATTTTTGCAAGTTCTTTTTATGTTTACGATGGTTTAAATCCTAAAATGGTTGTTAATGAAATAACACCTCTTGAACCTAGAAATATGGAGCTATTTGGTGCAAGTAAGTTAATGTGCGAATCATTAATATTTGATTATTCTCGAAAGTATCAATTAAAGTATGTAATTTTAAGAATTGGCCCAGTTTATGGTTGGGGGAATTGCACAAGTGTTATAAAAACTTTTATCGAAGCTGCTTTATCTGACCAACCTATTGAAGTATGGGGCAAAGGTGAAAGGAAAAATCAATATACCTTTATTGAAGATGTTGTTGAAGGATGTATATTAGCTATGAATAAAGATAACGAAATATATAATCTTATATCACCTGAATATGTAAGCATAAAAGAAATAGCTCAAATTCTCAAAGATAAATATGGATTTGAAGTTGTATTCAATCCAATTCAAAAGGAAGGCCCAAGCATGCCCTACATATCTCCTTTAAAAGCAATGACAGAATTAAAATGGAAATACACTACTCTTGAAAAAGGGATAGAGATTACAATTAATGAAGCTAAAAAGGAAAAAAATCTCCAGTAAATTCTTTATTGAAACAGATTATGCTAATAGCTGGGTACAGAGAGTAAAAAATTTACCTTTATACGATCCTGTTTTTCTAAAAATTATAGATTTGCTAAAAATAAATCCTGGTGAAAAGATTCTTGAAATAGGTACAGGTGAAGGAAGATTCATTAAAATTATATTAAATAATCAAGCTGAATATTTTGGAATAGATATTTCCTTTATCATATTAAGATTTGCAAAATTGAAACCACGTAATTATCTAGTAAATCTAATATGTGCAGATGCATCATATCTTCCTTTCAAGGATAAATCGATCGATAAATGTTTTTCATATAATACATTCTACTTTATAGAAAATGATAAAGAAACTATAAAAGAAATATTAAGGACAATAAAGTTTAATGCAGTTATAGAAGCAAAATACCTGGCAAGCATTCAAATTTTCATGAACATGCTTAGACATCGCATATATAAATTCGCATTAAGAACATTAAGGTATTTAATAAGCAACAAATTTTCTAAATTGCCCATAATAAAAATATTAAGTTTAATTTATGGCAAAAATAAGGTAGAACATTTTTTAAATTCAAATAGGTTATATTATTACCAACCTTTTAAAGCACAGCTTGAAAGAGATTTCAAAATTATAAAAAAATTAGGATTTCATGTGAAATTCATATATCTTAATAAACTAAAATTCCTTAGTCCAACCTTCCTAGTTATGATCAAAAGAGTTAATTTTTAATAAGATGTTTAAATTTTTCTTAAAATTTATAAAAATTGAGTAAAAATATGAAAGTTGGTTTAGTTACTTTCGCTTATCCAATAAATAGGAATTATTATTGGATCGGTGTGGAAAGAAGCGTTGAAGCGTTTGCTAAGGCTCTTGTAAAAGAAGAAATAGAAGTTACCGTGTTTTGTTCCAAAATAAACGGTGTAGCTCAAAAAGAAAATAATGATAAAAATTTAAAGATATTACAAACAAATGCTATAAGCAAGGGCATATTAAATTTAAACGTAATATCATTTACCTTTTATACTTACCATAAATATTTTGAAGAACTAAAAAAGCAAGATATAATTCATATATTTGCTTCTTCCCATTTTCCTATTTTCAAAAATAAGTTTAATAAAATTATTACTCATATATTTCATGAACCAATTCTTTCTGATCAATCTTTTCCGCTTTTAATTCAAACAATGTATCAACGTGCTTATAATTATTTCCTTTATAAATTATCTGATGTTATTTCAGTGGAATATTTGCCAGGAACTTATGAATGGAATGAATTGATCAAAATATATAATCTAAGCAATGATAAAGTTATTTTCTCGCCAGTAGAAGGAGTTGATTTAAATGTGTTTAATGATAAAGTCGAATGTAAAGATATTGTTGAGAAATATGGAAATGATTA
>Ga0079996_105306_pt1 | contig 12064 bp, 13 predicted proteins | sample PerSpoAPS_AMetaG_FD_69199 | JGI IMG/M metagenome (GOLD analysis project Ga0079996, IMG submission 69199) | Thermal spring microbial communities from Yellowstone National Park, Wyoming, USA - Perpetual Spouter A (PS_A) MetaG (SPADES assembly)... | ecosystem: Environmental > Aquatic > Thermal... | reverse complement strand
GTTGGTCGGCACAGCGAACTTCATAAACCCTTGAACGAACCTTCAAATAGACGGGAAACAGCAACGCAGCCAAAGTAGCCAATATGCTTATGACCGTCAGCAACTCCATCAAAGTCAAACCTTTCCGCTTCATCGCCTTTCACCTTCATTGTTTTCCTGACAGTTTCCCGAAAAACTTCTCCAACGCCCTTTTTACCGCCTGATGCAACTTTGGGCGCCAATCAGAAACTTCTTCATGCCAGAAAGCAGAAAACCGAAGTGGCGGATAAGGTTCAATAACCCGAACGATGCCTTGCCCATCACAAACGACTGCTAAAGTCCCCGAACGCATGTCTCCCCATGCTTTCCACCAATCCCTACTCGTCAAAATAGAAATTCGGTCTGTTTGAAACTGCTTAGTGAACTTCTCCCAAAGTTGCTTTGATAAAGACAAACGCTTAGTGTCAACGACCTCTTTGTTGTTCTTAAAGGTTATGGGTAGATTATACAGCAAAGCGATATGAAGATTAGGGTTAGCCTGTAAGGCTTCTTCAACAGCAGGTTCCCAAACCTCTGGCTCAGCACACCAAGAGATATAAAGGAATAAAACTGGAATGCCTCGTCCGATGGGAGGGAATTTCCCAATGATTTGATCAATATGTGGAAACCTTAGCAGCAGTCCCTGCTTGATAAGCCATCCATGCCTTTCACGAAGATAATTCAACCTCATATTCTCTGCCTCTAAGTCACGCCGGTAGCCTTCCACATACATGCGCGCCCAATTCCACCGTTTTTGATAGTAAAACACGCAAAGCCACGCATTAATAGGAAGTAAGATAAGCACTGCCAATTTCAACCAATCGCGTCTGGACATTTAAGCCTCACTCCCGTGAAATAACAGAGACAGGGGCTTTAAAAGAGCCCCTGTCCCTCTTCTGTTTTTGTTTTCTCGTTAAAATTCACATGCACACTCCATTTCCTCTACTGCAAAAGGATCTGGAGACAGGCTGTTAGTGGTTCCTGTACTGCAACCCTTTAATTGAGCCCATACCACCCAGTATTCGCAGTCTGCAATCCCATCACCGTTACAATCAAACCACCACTTTTCTGATCTCTGAAGTCCCTGGATTTGGATTTGCCATATTCTGCAAATCTCGCATTGTCCACCATGATTAGGGTGAACATTTCCTCCTCCAGGAGCTGTCGATATCAAGTCGCAAAAAATACCCCACATACCACAATTATTGACATCCCTATAGATGCCGAAATCGCAGCGAAGTTTAGCTACTGATATTGAAGGAGCAGAAGCAATTGCTGACTTGGAAGGAAGAGTCAAGATGATCAATACCACCATTATCCCTGTTGTAATACATACCCACGACATCAACAATCACTGACGCATTTTAATCACCCTCCTTTGTTTTTGGCATCTTTTGTCGCAAGATGCCTTTCATTTCCTTTTACTAACTTCTTTTAAAAATTCCATTACGGCCACATTTGGATACCAGCCTCCACTATAGTCCAAGGAAACACTGCCATCCCATCGCAGGATAATCCATGGTTGACTCAGATCGCTAAGCAATCCTGGTGGGGTAGGGCACATAGCGCCTATAAAAATCTCCCTCGGTAAGTTTGGTAAGTCTTGTGGGATAACGACATTTGGATCAATGCAATATTGCAAGCAAAATTTTCGTCCCGAAGGACTAGGTGCCAAATTATATGGACAACCAAGTCGGTGAACCACGCAATAAGCAATCGGAATCCTGTCGCCAAGGACACTATACATTTCAGCAAAGCTAATGGATTCATCGGGATACTTTTGCGCTATTAGGTCAAGTGTTTTGGGAGATTCCACTTTGTAAGAACTCCATGGCTCCCCCCAACGCTTTTGATAGAAAGCATGCATCTCTTTGACCGTCTCAGGCGTCAAGGTTGCAAAGTAAGGACAGACCAATATTTGTTTATCGCTGATGTAGTGCGGGTATAACTTTCTGGCATAAGTGATGACATACGGGCTGTCGTCGCCGTAGTCGTGGGCATACATCTTGAAGGCGATCCCAAGTTGCTTCATTTGGGTGGCGCAGCGGATGACATAGACCCTCTTCTTGACCTGAGTGTAGACGGGAAACAGCAACGCAGCCAAAGTAGCCAATATGCTTATGACCGTCAGCAACTCCATCAAAGTCAAACCTTTACGCATCTTTGTCACCTTCCTTGCACCTTCCTCGCTTTCTCCGATGCCTCTTCCCATCTCGGCTTTCGGTCGAAAACTTTTTGAGCATACTCCTTCCCTTTCTCCGCCTCAACCACCGAACGAATGACCTCAAGTTCGTTCATCGCCGGGCTTTCCTGCAACCAAATCAACTTCCCATCACAACTGAAACCATAAGCACGGGGCAAAAAGTAAGCGTTCAACTGCCTCAAAATCTCTCCCTTCTCATCAGCAATAACGGGAACTTTCCAACCAAATTGGCGAGCGTAACCCTTCAGGACTTCTTCCTTTTCTTCTGCGACAACGACACCGCTAACTTCATCAGCCCATCTATCAAGCATCAAAACCCATCCGCTCAATTTCCTGAGGGTGCACTCGCTGCACTTACCGAAGGCTATAACCAAAAGTGGCTTCCCAGCACTTAAGAAAGGTTTCAATGGATTTGGGATTTCGCTGCCTATCTTAGGGTCATTTTGAGGGCTCATCAATTTGGGGCGAGAAAAGAAACCTTCTGCCTTCAAGCCTTTGACCAAGAACAAAAGCAACCCAAAATTGACCGCTGTCGCTATTAACCAAATAGCTTGAGCCAACCTCTCCCTTCTCATCCTCCATCACCTTCCTGCCTGACAAAATGGCACATTCAATCCGAAAACGCAAGTATCCGATGGTTGCTTTTTTTTTTGCTAACTATTGGCTAATTGGTCGGATGAGCCCTAAAGCGAAGGCAACGGCAATTGCTTGAGGTGCAGTTTTGACTTTGAGTTTTCGGTAGATGCGGGAAAGGTAAACCTTCACAGTGCCGTGACTGTAATTTGTTGCGGCGGCGACTTTGGCGATATTGCCGTGTTGGGCGAGTGCTTGAAGGATTTTCTTTTCGGCAGGAGTGAGTAAGTCAGTTTGGACGATGACAGCATCAGCAGTCCAAAGGCTGTCAACGATTTTGATGTGGGGATTGGTCATCAGGAAGTTTTGGATGAAATCCGCTGTGAAATCATCACTGGAGTAAACGCAAACAGCGATGCGCTTCCTCTTCATTGCCCCTTCACCTCACTGGAATTGACTGCATCACATCCCAGCAAGGAAGTTGTTTGCATTTTAGCACACCATCTTTGCCAATGGCTAAAGTCAGTGACATGATGCCAAATTGAACCTGATTGGGGCAAGGGTAAGGGTGGAAGGCTTTTATTGGTTTTGCCTGACCAATTGCTTTAGGTGATGCTCCATCTTTTCCAGTTCTCGTCCTGCGAACCGAATTTTCCCGTCGTGGTCAATGACGACCAAATAAGGCACATAACTCACACCGTATCGGTCAGGCACAAATCCTTTTTCGTCCACCAAGACAGGGAAGGTCAAGCCATGTTTTTGCTGGAAGGCTTGGCACTCCTTGACTGATTGATGCCAAGCGTTCACGGCGAAAAATTGGACGCCTTTGCCTTGGACTTGCTCCCAAAGTTTCTGCAGATGCGGAGCCTCCGCATCGCAAGGTTCTCAGCCAAACCCGAAGAAAATCAGGACGACGGCTTTGCCCTTGTAATCGTTCAAACGGTGCAACTTGCCCTCAGTGTCGGGAAGGGCAAAATCGGGAGCAGGCAGATATTGTCCCTTTGCCAATCCTGCCTCCACCAATTGGCGCCGCCGCTCTCTCATTACTTGCCACAGTGGCGTTAAAATGCAAGTTTGCAACCACTCGTTCTTTTCTGTCTCCACCCATGACTTCAGTTGTGCGAAAACTTGCTCCCATTCAGCAATGTTCTCACTGAAGGGTTTGCGTTCCAGTTCCTTCAACCGTTCGTCCAATGCTATTAACTGGCGTGTTACCTGTCGCAAATGTTTCAATTCATCTGAAGCGACTTTGCCGACCCTTTTCAAATGGAGTGACAAACGCAAGGTCATGTTGTAACTACCACCGAAGGGCAACGGTTGTTCAAACCTCATGTTCAGGGTGTATTTCATCGTCGCGCCGTCTTTTTGTGACAGCCACCATCGTTCGGAATATTCTGGGATTTGGGCAAGTCCCAACTGCTTCGGCACAGTCCGTTCCACGACCCAGCAAAGTTGACCGCTGATTTTTTCAACAGTGACAATGCGGTAGCGAACAGGCAAATTAAACCCGCCCAATCCACTCCACCAAACACTCTCTTGCCTTGTCCATGTCTGCCCAACCTTGCGCTGGGACGGTTGAAAAGCAAATACAAGATGGGGCGGTAAGTATGGCAAAGACGGAAAGCCCGATGGAAGGTGGTAGAGTTGCGACACCGTGTTGGGCGGCGCTATGACGAATTGAACGGCATCGCCCCGTTCCCATCCCTTCGCTCTGACTTTGCGGAAAACGATATGACGCACACCCTCGGCTTCTCGCTCAACCGCTACTTCTCGCAATTGCACATTTTCTTCCCTTCTTGTGCCAACAAAACCTAAGCGGACATCACCTGATAGTTGCAACTCCACCTTGCCTTCGTAAAGTCGCTTTTGCCCAAGGGGCATAACAGCAAATCCAATTGTCCCTATGATGCAACTGGTGATGAAAATCAAAGCCATACTCCAAAGCATTTCCCGTCCCTCCTTTGACTTGCCAAACTTTTAGCGGGTTTTTGCCTTCAAGATGATTTTGCAGCGGAAGGGAGTGAAGGGCGATGGTTGCAATTGTTTTGGCGGCTGGTAATGGGCGAAAGATGTTCCCGTTCGATTTGACCCGACAAAAATGCGCCATCCCAATCGCTAACGAACCGATAGTTCGTCGGCTGGTGCGGCAGTTGAAAGTCGCTGGCATTCAGCGGTTCATCATAGTCACGGGGCACAACGCAGGTCAGGTTAGGGAAGCGATTTTGAGGGACATGGAGCAAGGGGCATGGGACGCGGAAGCAGAGAAACGGGGAAGCAGAGAAGCGGTGAAACGGAGAAGCGGAGAAACGGAGCAAAGGAGAGAAATGATTTTTGTCCATCAGCAGCAACGGGATGGGACGGCGACTGCGACTTTGCTGGCTTTGAAGGAAGTGACAGATGCGGACGAGTTCATCGTCGCTTACGGCGATGTTGTTCTGACGCAAAAAGATGTAATGGCTTTGGTTCAGGCTCATCGGGATAGCAAAGCCACCGCCACAGTGTTGGTTCAGCGCTTAGCGCCGCCTTTGGACAGCCGCGATTGGATTTGCGCTCAGGTTGAGAAAGACCGCATCGTCCAAGTTCAAGGTCACCCGCGCAACGCTTCCCATCGGCTCGCAGGTTTGTTCGCCTTCCGCAAGGAAGTTATCCCGTTTCTGGAAAGCAATCCTGGGGTGATGAGGAGCGTTCCTGTCGGCGGAATGCCGCCCCTTGAAGCTGAATTGGCTCAATCGCTTCAAATGCTCGTGGAGGCGGGGAAAGAAGTTGTTGCCGTTGAAACTCAAGGCTTCGTCGTTGATGTGGACAAACCTTGGCACATTTTGGAAGCGGCTCATCATGTCGTCAACGAATTGAGGGAGCAATTTGACGATGACAAAATCGCGCCCACCGCAAAAATTGACGATAGCGCCGAAATTGAGGGGCGGATTGTTTTAGGTGATGGATGCGTCATCGGCAAGCGAGTTGTTGTCAGCGGCTTTCTGTTCGCCGATGCGGGAACTCAAATTGTCAATGGTGCAATTTTGAGGGGGCAAATCGTGGTGGGGCGAAATTGCCGAATCCGCGACTATTGCCTTTTGGGCGACAGCGTTCTGGGACACCGCTGCATCGTCGGACATGGCGCCGAATTTGAGGGCGTAGCCTTCAACACCGTTTACCTCTACCACTACTGCGAAGTCTTTGGCGTCCTCGGTGAAGCGGTTGACATCGGAGCGGCGACTGTTTGTGGGACTTTGAGGTTTGATGACGGCGAGACAGTGCATAAAGTTTTGGGGCGGCGCGAAATTCCACATGTCGGCGCTAATGCCAGTTACATCGGCGATTTCTCGCGAACGGGTGTCAACGCCATTTTGATGCCGGGAGTGAAAGTCGGAGCGTATTGCTGCGTAGGTCCCGGCGTCGTGCTTTACGATGATTTGCCCCATCGCACCCTCGTTTTGGTGCGACAAGATTTAGAGCGTCGCGAGTGGGGACCAGAACGATACGGATGGTGAAGCGTAAAGCGTGATGCGTGAAGCGTAAGCGTGAAGCATGATGAGCGAAAGGAGTGACGAGATATGGGAGTTTGCAATCGGAGGCAGTTTTTGAGCCTGTTGGGTGGAGTTGCTTTAACCGGGTTCACAAGGCAAGCACTTGCGCCCAAAGAACCTTTGCCGACACGAGTGCTTGGTCGGACAAAAGTCAAGGTTCCGGTCTTAGGGCTTGGGTTTGGTCCGATTGGGACAGGCTTGACGGAAAGTCAGGCGATTGATTTGATGGAGCAGGCGCTGGAGTTGGGCGTAACTTACTGGGACGCAGCCCCAACCTACGCCCGAGCCCAAGAATACATCGGCAAAATCCTGCCCAAGGTTCGGGACAAAGTTTTCTTGGTCAGCAAGGTCGCAACCGATGACGCCAAGCGGGCACTTGAGATAATTGAGGGGTCGCTTCGGACGATGAAAACCGATTGCATTGACTTGGTTCATGTCCACAATGTCGGTGATTTCAACCCTGACCGAGTTTTGGGCAAAGGCGGTGTCCTTGAAGGTTTGCGCGAGGCTCAAAAGCGTGGCTGGGTCAGATTCATCGGCATCAGCGGTCATTACAGACCGTCGGTGATGGCGAAAGTTTTGGACAGCGGCGAATTTGATGTGGTCATGTGCGTGCTCAATTTCGTTGACAGGTTCACTTACGACTTTGAGGGCAAAGTTCTCCCTATCGCTCGCAAGCACAATGTCGGGGTAGTGGCGATGAAGGTGATGGCAGCGCCTCAAAAGAGTTACGGGCAACCCAATCCCGGCAGGCTCGCCGATTACGCTGACCTCGCTATCCGCTATTCCCTCAGTTTGCCTGAAGTCGCTTGTGCCGTCGTTGGCGTTTTTTCCGCCGATGAACTCAAACAAAATGTCGCTATTGCGAAAAGCCGCAAGTCGCTCACGAAGTTTGAGTTGCAAAAACTCGCTTCCATCGGCAAGGAACTCGCCCAGAAATGGGGCGCTCACTACGGTGACCCAACCTAAAGGGGCTGAAATTCAAGCAAGTCTCCGACTTCGGTGGCAGTTTCTTCAAGGCGACCGGCGGGAAGTTCAAGTGCCATGAGCGCGTTTTTATCCCTAACAACCCAAATCCGCCACGGCTTCATGTTTTCCTTGACAGCGATAACCTGCCCCCGTTCGTCCAGATATGCGACATCAATGGCGAAACGCATGAAGCAGGTGTGAACGCCACCCGTCGCTCTCGTCAGCAACAAACCTTCCTCCCGCCCCAAACTTTTTCTCCCCATCAATCCCACAAGCCTTTGAAGCCAAGTCCGAGCCAAAAAACATCGCTCGCAAACGAGTGTCCCTTTTGTCTTGTTTCGGACTCGCACCCAATCGGGCATGACCGCTTCACCGTCAAAATCCAAAGAACTGCAAAAGACCGCTTTGACGAGCCCTTATGAGGAGCGGGGTGAATAAGAGCAGGAAGAGGACAGGCAGGAAACAGAAGACGAGGGCAGGGAGCATGAGCAAAGGAGCTCTTCGGGCTCGTTCCCTTGCCTGTTGGAACCTTCTTTCCCTGAGCGCTTCAGCCTGAGCCCGCAAAACATTAGCGATGGGAATGCCGAACAATTCCGCTTGAGTTAGCGATGTGGCGATGATTCGTATGTCGTCGCAGTTTGTCCTTTCAGCTATGCCCATTAGGGCGACACTTCTCGGGCGACCAATTTGGACTTCCCAGAGGTATCGTTGGAACTCCTCACCGAGCGGACCGGGGAAGCGGCGGCTAATTCTGTCAATGGCAGCATCCAAGCCAAGTCCAGCCTCAACGCAAGTCGCGAGCAGGTCAACGAAATCCGGCAAATGTCTGGCTACAAGTCGGCGCCGTTTTGAAACTTGACGGCTAAGCCAAAAGTCAGAAGCGGTGAAGCCGGAAACTCCGGCAAGTGCCAGAAGGACGACGGTTTGGGTTGTTGGCAACTTGAAAACGGCGCAAAAATAGAGGGCAGCGAGGGGCAAAATGAGCGCCCCCAAAAGTTTCAAGCCGAAAATTTCTTCGGGTCTGATTCGCCCCGCAAGTCCTGCTTTGTGGATGAGGGTTCTGAGTCGGGAGCGGTAGTAAGTGGGCGCAAATCTTCCAATCGCCCCTGCAAGCCGCACTATCAACGAAGATGCATACCCGCTGGAAGATGTTCGCCGCCTTGCACCCAAACCTTCAATTTCGGCAAGCCTTTCAAGAGGGTTTTTGCGCACCATTTTCCCATCATCCCTCCAAAGTTTCCAAAATTCGCCTGAGCCAAATCCAGCCGCCCGTTTCAAGCAAAAAGATTAGCCCCAAGGCTTTCAGTCCCAACGGGTCTGTGAACATCGGCGCTGACCATAGTTCGCTCCGAGAAACGATGGTGGCAAAGTTGGCGAACAAAAAGACGAGAATCGGCAAACCGAAAGCCAGAGCGAAAGCACTCCCGCGAGTTAGAGAAGTCTCTGCGCGAATTTCCTGCCTCAACCTCAAACGACTTCGGACGGTGTTTGATGCTACATCAAGAAGGTGAGCCAAACTGCCGCCGACCTCACGCTGAACGATGACAGCCGTCACGACCAGTTCAAGTTCGGTGCTCGGAACTCTTTCCACCAAGCCCTGCAACGCCTCCTCAAGGGACACCCCCAGCGTTATGGCTCTACTGACAGTTGCAAATTCTTCCCGCAAAGGTGACAAACCTTCTGCAGCGATTAAGTCAAGGGCTTGCTGGAAACCCATACCTGCTCTCAAAGCGTTCGCCATCAACGAAAGCGTGTCTGGGAGCACTTCCTCAACCCGACGGATAAATTGCCTTTGCTTGTATCTCAACCAAGCGAGGAGAACTGAAGGTGCAGCAACGGCGCCGAACAAAGCGAGCGCCAATCTCCAAAGCGGTGAGGTTTCGGGAACAATGACGCTCATCCCTATCGCCGTCAAGGAAAAACCCGCGACTGTCAACAAAAGCAGGACAGCAAGAGTCGAACCGACTCCCCAGTTAACATGAGCCCTCTTAAGTTCGCGTTCTAACCACTGGGCAAATCGCCGTCGCGATAAAAGCCGTGATAGGAGAGGGAAAGGTTCCGAAGTTTGAGAAGCCATTCTCTCCCATGCCTCGTCCAACTCTTCGGGGCGGCGGAGTGATTCTGGCAGTCCACCGTAAACTCGCTCCTCCTCCATCCAAAGTTGCCTTAACCGCTCTATCGGCACGGATTTCGTCTCCGTCCAAACCCTGTAGCACCCGAAGCAAAATGAAGCGAACCACAAAAGCCCCGTCACAAGCAGCAAAAAGTCCAAAACCGTCATGGTCGCTTTTCACCCCTGACCTGCAACAGTCACCGTTGGAAAATTGTGACGGGCAACCTAATGCCTCGTTCCAGTATTCGCTCGTAGCACTTCGGTCTCAAGCCTGTCGGTCTTAACCTACCGCGAATCCGCCCCATCTCGTCGAACCCCTCATGCTCGAAGACGAACAAGTCTTGCATCGTCACTACATCGCCTTCCATCCCGGTGATTTCGCTTATCTGCATCACCTTTCGCGAGCCGTCTCTGAGGCGAGCCATGTGAACAATCAAATCTATGGCTCCGGCAATTTGCTCCCTGATGGCTCTGACAGGCAAATCCATCCCAGCCATCAAAACCATCGTTTCCAGCCGCGACAGTGCCTCGCGTGGGTTGTTGGCGTGAATGGTGGTCATGGAACCTTCGTGTCCCGTGTTCATAGCCTGCAACATGTCAAGGGCTTCGCCTCCCCTGCACTCACCCACGATGATTCTGTCAGGTCTCATCCTCAAAGCGTTTCGGACCAAGTCCCGAATTGTGACCTCACCTACCCCTTCAATGTTGGGCGGTCTCGCTTCCAACCTGACAACATGGTCCTGCCGCAATTGCAATTCAGCCGTGTCCTCAATGGTGATGATTCGTTCGTCGTTAGGGATGAAGGCAGACAGGACATTCAGCAGCGTTGTTTTTCCTGAAGCAGTGCCGCCGGTGATGAGGATGTTCAGTTTCGCTTGAACTGCCGCTTGCAAAAACTGAGCAGCCTCAGGGGTTAAGGTTCCGAGGGAAATCAAATCGCTCATCGTGAACGGGTCTCGGGAAAACTTACGAATGGTGACGCACGGACCGTTGAGGGAAATGGGCGGTATGACGACATTGACCCTGCTGCCGTCAGGCAACCTCGCATCAACCATAGGAACTCGTTCGTCAACCCGTTTTCCAAGCGGCAGCAGAATTTTCTCGATGATTCGCATCAAGTGCCGCTCGTCCCTGAACCTAACGCTCGTCAGTTCAATTTTGCCGTGCCGCTCAACATAAACCTGATACGGACCGTTGACCATTATCTCGGTCACTTCGGGGTCATCAAGCAAAGGTTGCAGCGGTCCGTAGCCCAAGATTTCGTTGATGAGTGAAGCCTGAAGTTGGAGTCTCTCGCTCCGGGAAAGGACGATATTGCGGTTTGCAACTTCAGCGTCAAAGGCTTCCTCAAGCAACTCCGTTAGACGCTCCCGCTCCTGAAGCAAGGAAGGGTCACGCTCAATCTCTTGCATTAGCCTCTCTTGCAGGGATTGCCGAATTTGTTCAACGGCATCTTGTTGCCACCTTTGAACTTCCAACCGCTGCTTCATCAAAGAGGCGAACGGGTTCTCTGGTCCTTTCTCAATGGAGATGGTTGGCGTCGGTGAGATGGGTGGAACTTTCGCCCTCACTCGCCCCCCGCCTGGTAAAGGCTTGTCCAGAATTGGGACCCTTTGGTCAACCCTTGCGCCCAATATTTGGGCGATGCGGGAGATAATTCGCATTAGGTGCTCTTCGTCACGGAAAGACCACTCACATCGCTGCAGCGAACCCATCCGCTCCACCCAAATTTCGTTAGGTGCGTTGACATTTATTCGGGTCACCATAGGGTCGTTCAGGAGTCGCTCCAGAGGACCAAACCCTTTTACCTCGTTGAGAAATTCCTCAACGAGGAAGCGCCTCTCTTCAGGGCGGATAGAAAGCCCCAGAGTTTGGCAAGCGTTCGTAATTGCATCGTCAATCAGGTTCCGCAACGGGATTTCGCCCAACTGCTCGGCATTTGCAGGCAATGACCCTAACACCAAGTCCATGATTTGGTTGCGCAGTTGAAGCAACTTGACCTCGGTTGACAACGCAGTGGGCGGATTCCCACTTATCGGCTCAGCGGTAACCTCTTTCTCCCGCTCAAAGCCATCACTGTTCAGCGACTTTTCTAAGCGCCGAAGAAGGGACATAAAGGCTACTCACCCCCGTCGTCGGATAGTTGCGCTCGCAATTAATCTATCGGCTCGTAAACGGAATTTCTTCGCACAGGGGTGAAGCCCGCTTCTCGGATAATCCGCCTCAGTTCGTCCTCGGTGAGCATGGATGGGCTTTCTGCACCCGCCATGTGGAAGATTTTTTCGTTGACAACGGTCCCATCAAGGTCGTCAGCTCCGAAACTCAGAGCAACTTGAGCCAGTTTCACATCGAGGGAAATCCAGTAAGCCTTGATGTGTGGGAAGTTGTCAAGCATAAGTCGGGCAATGGCAATTTCCCTGAGGTCTTGGACACCCGTCGTGGGCTTGCCGCCAAGTTTCGTGTTGGCAGGGTGGTATGCGAGCGGGATGAAGCACATGAAACCACCGGTCTCGTCCTGCAATTGCCTGAGCAGTTCAAAGTGCTGTGCTTTCTCTTCGGGCGTCTCAATGTGCCCGTAAAGGAGCGTGGCATTGCTCTTTAGCCCCAACTTGTGGGCAACCCTGTGGACTTCAAGCCACTGCTTCGGTGAAGCCTTCCTCG
>Ga0079996_111532_pt1 | contig 12085 bp, 15 predicted proteins | sample PerSpoAPS_AMetaG_FD_69199 | JGI IMG/M metagenome (GOLD analysis project Ga0079996, IMG submission 69199) | Thermal spring microbial communities from Yellowstone National Park, Wyoming, USA - Perpetual Spouter A (PS_A) MetaG (SPADES assembly)... | ecosystem: Environmental > Aquatic > Thermal... | reverse complement strand
GTCCTCGAAGAGCTCGAGGCGTCCTCCTAAAACCAGCTCATACTTTTTCTCGCGAGGGTCGAAGGACATCTCAACGATGTACAAGTCAACATTCACGAGGCCGAGGCTGGGGATATTTACTCGCACGGTGTCAAAAAGATCAAGATTTGCGTTTTCTACAATCCGCATCGGCACTACGACTCTGAGCTGCCTCCCGAACTCTTTGTTGAGAGCGAGGCGAATGCTTGCGCGTCTCTGAGCCTCAGCTAAATCAGTTAGGAAAGGATCATGGACAACGACGGGAAGGTCACCAGGCGGCTCAATGACGTCAGCAAGGACTTGTCCATCAGCACCAACATAGATCACTCGGTTTTTCAATTTCCATCGGTCTTCGGCATACTCCGCCGCGAGGACGTTCGTGTCGTCAAGTGTCAGCTTCGGTGTTCCGACCGTCTTCGGCTTGAAGTGGAGCACCTTCCCCGGCTTCATGCGCAGGTAATAGTTGGTGCCCTTAGCTACGTCCAGCATCACCCTGAGCGCCGGAGCATTCTCTATCGACCACGGCGCGGTCAGTGAAGGGCCGTCATCGACGTTGGTCACGTTTACGCCTGACTCAAGAGAAGCGAGGTCCCTGATGATTGTGCCTGCCGTCGTTCCAGCATCATAGAGTCTGAAGACCACATGGCGGTCGAAGAGCACGAGTTCGGAATATGCACGCACGTCATATTCTACTACATTTGCAGTTTTCTGTCTTCTGACCTCATAGATCACGCCTTCAAAGATTGTCGTGGTTCCGCGCTTCGTGCGCACATACATTCCAACCGCAATGGATGAAGGCGGAGCAGTGACTGTAAACTCAAGCGTTTCTAACTCACGCGATGTAAGCTTATGACTCGTGCGCGTCACCCATCTGCTGATGTCCGTCCACGTAGTTCTATCTGTGCTGATCTCAATCGTCATCATGCCGCGATCGACCTCAATTTCCGCGCTATTTCACGCGAGACTATCTCGGCGAGTTGCTCGGGATCGGAGACTCCGCTCGCGTTCACCGTGACGTTGATCGAGACCGGGCCACGGATGACTGGGCCCTCCCTGAGCAATCCGAGTTCATTCATTAGCCGCGCAGTCTCTTGCACTCCCCACCGCGTCCAATCGCGGATCCCCTCCCACATCTCGGGCACGATCGAGCCTCCGACCAGTTGCCTGTAGAGCCAATCGAATGCATTCTTTATTGCACCGACGACACTATCGATTGCGCTTTTGATTGAGTTGAGAACTCCCATCACAACTTCATAGATCTTATCGAAAACGGCAATTATTGTATCACGCGCCCACTCGAATGCCGCGACCCACGACCGGATGTACGTGACGAAGATTTTGATGATGAACTCGGCGAGGGGCACGAGAATGTTGTCCCAGACCCACTTCAGGCTCTTGCCGACCGCATCAGCAGCGGCTGAAAGGGCATTCCACGCAATCTTCCAGGTCTGCAAATTTGAGACGAATACACCAACGAGAAAGTCAGCGAGGGGCCTGAGTATGTTGTCCCAGATCCACTGGAGCGCGGGTCCGAGGAAGCTCATTATAGTATCCGCGACTGAGTGTAAGATCGGTTCAATCTGATCCCAGTAGGTGATTAGAAGCGCGACGGCCGTGCCGATGCCGATTAGAGCGAGTCCGACTGGCCCTATGGCGGCGTAGAGCGCCGTGAATCCCATCTTCACAGCGTTCAGGGCTGAACCGACTTGCGGCGCGAGCGCAACGATATGACTTATGCTGTTCACCATCTGAACGAACGATGGGATCAAACCAACGGCTTGGAGCGATAGGGCGACGATTTGCTGTTGCCACTGCTGTTGAGCAGCCGCGACTTCTTTAGTTGCGCTCGCGAGGTCTTTTTTGACTGCTGTTAGCTCTTTGATCAGCTCCTTTTGATATTGCGCCTTTCCACCTTCAGCTTCAATCTCGACTTGGATCTGCTTTAGGTATTCGATTGCTTCGTCAAGTGTTGTAAAATGCTTTCCGTATTCCTCGTTTATTTTTGCCAGAAGTTCAGCCTCGCGTTGCTTCGCGAGATTATAATTCGTTTGTGCGGTGTTTAATCTCGTCATCGCGGTGTTAATCGAATTGTAGATGCTGTTCAGCTTCGCGCCGAAGCCCGCGACTTTGTTTAATTCACTTGCCAGGAATTCCGCTTTCTTTCCGAAGACGTCGGCTTGCTCTGCGACGGCCTGGAGGATTTTCTTCTGCTCGCGTGCTTCCTTCAAAATCTCTTTCGCGCGTTCGATTGTCATCTCCGAGGTCTGAGCAACGCCCTTCAGCCCCTCCTGCACCGTTTTGATCTCGTCGCTGACGTCGTCTATCCCTCGGAACTCAATCTCGATTGGGAAGCGCTCAGCCACCGCCCATCACGCTCTTCCAGATCTTTCTCAACTGAGCGCGGTATTTTTGAAGAGCGCGCGCAAAGAAAGAACGCGGCTCGGTCCCAGGATGTTCTACTTTTTTCGCAAAAACCACTTTTCGCGGTATCTCAAACTTGAGTGCTCGCCGCCGCTTTGGTGTGATCACGAGTCCTCCACGCGAAGGCTGCACGACATATGCTGCGAAGACGGTCTGGCCTCCGAGCTCAAACCGGAGGGCGCGGGCCCGCTTCGGTCTGATGATGTGTGGTCTTGTCCCCTTTTCAACGAAGACAGCATATTCCAGTGGCGAACCGATGACATAATGTAGATCGTTGATCTTGATCAAGGAAATTGACTCACGTAGCTTGCCTGTCCTAACCGGAGTGTGTTCCTTCACTTCCGTGAAAACAAATTTCGCGCTCTCTTCAAGGAATTTGCTGAGTTTTTCGCGTGAGATAATGTCTTCAAGTCGCTTTTTCATTCTGACCGTGACACTAAACTCAACCGGCACGCCTCTTCACCCTCTTCAATGCGCGCTCGTCATCCTTAACGAGCTCTTTCAGCACGCGGGCGTCAAAGAGAAGATCGCTTAGATCTCCCTTCAGGACCTCGGAGGGCCGCGTGCCGAAGCGCTCAGCGACCCGGCCGACCAGCAAGAGAAAATCACGGTCGAAAGGTCTTGAACTCTTCAGCCATCAGTCTTGTGAATGCGGAAAGGATCTTCACGAGCAGTTGCTCGCGGTCCTCTTCTCTTATCTCGCCGATAACACAGATCCGGAAGACCGCCTGTTCTGCTTCCTCAAGCTCTTGCACAGTCACCGGTTCTCCTGCGAAGACGCGGCTGAGCTTCATCAAATAAGGCCACGCGGCCGCCTTCAGGCGGACCTCATACGCGCGGTCGTTCACCAGGATTTGCATGCCACATAGTTAGCGATTCTGAGGTATTTTAAGCCGCAAGAGTAAAGAAGTGTAAAGGTTCAGAATTGTTGGCTTGAGGTCTTCGAGCTCAGCTGATATGATGATGTCATCTATCCAAAATCTCATATGGTCGCAACTTTGTTCACGAGTCTAACAACTATGATGTCTCCGGATGCAGGCTTGAGCGCCTGGAAGTCCACATCTTGCGCGAGGAGGTCAGCTTCTGAGATCTCAGCAGACCATGCATCATATACAATCCGCGGAAGCTCGATCTCGAGCGAGTAGTTGTATGAGCCGCCGGCATTCGGTCCTGTCAGTGTGACTTTGAGCGAGGTTTCTGTTCTATTGAGGAAGTTGCTAAGATGAGTCGTGTTCTTAAAACGAACCGAAAATGAACCTGAAACTTCAAGGCTTTGTAGCTCAATGGCCTTCAGGGCACCCGAAAGGTCGTGGATGCGCTCGGTGTTATTGTTCAGCTCAATAGAAAGCTCCTGAAGCTCAACCGGTGCTCCTCCGATCTGAACAGAGACGTTTGGCACCTGGAAGGGCCTGATTGCCGGGAACGACGGAGTAGCACGAGCAACGAGCGTTGGGTAATCGCCCACAGCGCTCACGCTCAGGGTCGGAGCAGAATCGCTCGCAAATGAGAACTCAAGTGAATCGACGATGCAGTTCGGAGCGCGGAGGACCTCAAGGCCCGGATCATAACCAACTTCAAATGTATAATATGTCATCGACGGGTTGAAGCCAGCTGGAGTGAATGTGTGCCGATAAACGCTATTCGTTGCATCAAGAGTCGTTGTCGTCACGTTCTGGAAGAACGCGTGGAGGATGTTCTCTAATCCGCCCTCGGGCCATATCATCATTTCAACTTCAATCTCAGAATACTTCTGCGCGGGCTGGACAAAGAGTGGAGCCCTGTCGGCGATTGTTAGCGGATAGTCCCTTTCCTCATTCGGTGTAAAGCTGACAGAGCTCGCAGCTACGAACTTGCTGGGACTTACCGCGGTGCCGAATCCGGATTGTTTACCAATTCCGAAGTAGCGAGTCATCTGTTCTCATCCTCCTTCCTTTCGGTATTTTTGACATTCACTCGAACGAAGTTCGGATTTGTGAAGAGCTCGTGCGCGGTTCTTTCATCGACGTCTTTTACTTCGCCTGGCAACCACAGGAGGCCAGCCGCAATCACCGGATACTCGCCTACATAACGGACCTTCACGCTCTAACGAATAGAACGGTAGTATATTTCGTCACAGCTCGGCTACTCTAACGACTACCTCAATCCACCAGGAGAAGCCATACCCCTTTTCGACAAGAGCACGCTCTAACCGGGAGTCAGTCGCAGGAGTCGCGAAGACGTCACCACCGAGCCCGAGGCTCCTGTCAGCCATTATTCTATCATAAACCGTCCAAAACAGTTCTTTCATCTTCGCATAACCTTCTGCAGGATCGCCCGTTACATGATCGATGACGATAATGAATGTCCAATAGTGCGTCATTTTTTGACCCGCGATCGTGCTCTCCTTTGCCTGCACGCGCTCCGCGAAGACCGTCGCGCGAGGGAAATCGGGCTTAGCAACATATTCTCCGATCGATATGCGGCCGCTGAGGTCTGGGATCGATTCTAGAAGCGCTACCAGCGCATTCTCGACTTGGTTGAATTTTGTAAGTGCCTCACTCATCAAAAATACCCGCGCTTCCGGAGTATATTTCGTGAAGTCGGAGAAGCGAAGGAAGGTCACTATCAAGACGCGTGAAAGTGAGATCGTCATTACGACCGAGGACATCTACGCAATTGCCCTCGCATTTGTGGCTGTCATTATTGCGACCGCAGCCGTCGTGCTCCTCGCCCAGGGGAGATTGGACTACGCAATCACCGCATTTTCGTTTCTGAGCGGTATGGGCCTGACGGAGGGCGTGAGGAGAGCCGTCTTCAGGAGGAGGAATGCGAAGAGGAAATGACGTGTATTTGTCGCGAGATTGAGTATTTTGTCCCCCAGCTAAAATGTAAAGTCTGTGGACAAAAAGCGCTCATTGTAGAAAGGCCGGGTTGTCACAATCCAAACGGTCCTGACAGGTTTTGGGTTGACTCAGACGGCAACCTCGTCTTGCCCCTAAAGGCTGAGTGCCTGTCCTGCAGGAACTGGTATAGTGTCACGTTCACATTTGATTCGCGAACTATGAAAGTGATCAGCGTCGATTAGAGCTTGTAATTCATCCATGCGTAACGATATTGATGGCTGCGCTTCCCGCCCGTCTGATGTGGATTGCGGATACATATAGGGACCCTCAGGCTCACGGCGCGCCAACCCGCGGCTGTCAACTGCTCGTAAAGCTGGTGCCGGAAACCGAGCAGGAGGACTTTCCCCTTCACATTCAAAACCGTTTCTATGAGCCGGCGGTGATCCTCCTCCGACATTTCTAAATTGAGAAAATCGGATCTAATCGAGTGGCGAATGTAGGGAGGATCACAGAAGAAAAACGTCTCCGGCGAATCATATCGTCGGAAGATCTTCTCAAAATCATCATTTTCAATAATTACGTTTTTCAATCGATCATGAAAAGCTGGAAAAAGCGCAATTTTGTTGTAATATGAAAGAGGCAAGTTCTTAGCTACTGCGTATCCGAAAGTCTTACCTTTCCCTCCAAAGCTCATTTGGACTCTAACATAGAACCGCCTCGCGCGCTCTACATCATCGAGTTCTCCAGTTGGAGCGCGGCAGGCTTCTTCAAATTCAGCACGAGCATAGGGAGTTAGCGCGAGCTTTTCTTGGAGGATTTTCCATTTTGTGTCGTCGCGAAGCACTCGAAAGAAATTCACGAGCTCGCCATTAATGTCGTTATAGACCTCTACGCGCGCTGGCTCCTTGTTGAAGAGAAGGCACGCCGCGCCGCCGAAAACTTCCACATAAACGTTGTGTGGAGGGATCAATTTCAATATTTTCGGCACAATAAAAAATGAGCCCTCGGGATATTGGAATATTGTTTGTAGCCTCTTTCTGCCACTCTTTTCGGCTTCCTTCTCCAGCATTCTCATTCACACCAGCCTAGGAGGATTCAGTCTTAAAGCTTCGCCTCTAACCCAAAATTGGGGCGAGGATGACGGAGGGGTTAGCAAAATGAATGCAAGCACCAGCAGAAGCGCGATGACGAATCCTATTGCCCATTCCTTGAGTTCATAATACATCTCGTCTTTGATTTTTGATTCCTCGAAGAACTCATACAAGAAGAACTGGAGGAAGAGGAAGAGCGAGACGCGCCAGTCTATCCACCAGAGGAAGCCTGCTATGGCACCATGAGCCACGTGAGCTACCTGGCTCCAGCGAACCATTTCAGCACGTTCACCGCTTTTACAGCAAGACCAATCTTATTAGAAGCGTCTCCAGCAAAGACCAGTCCGACCCAGCCCTGATTCGAGATTACCGCACTTCCTGAGTCACCAGGCTGAGTCAGCATCTCTAAGAGTATGCAATCCTCAAAGATCGCATACTTGCCGGGCTCCCACTCGACAACCGCACTTGCATGAGTGTCCCTCACGACGCCCTCGCGCTCGCCTGATGTTCTTCCTCGCGAATAGACCTTGTCGCCCTCGCGGACTTCGGCAATCTTCTCGGGCCACTCCCGGAACTTCTCGTAGACCACGCTCGGATCTGGCCTTATGGCAGCAGCATCAACAGTGTTTGTCGGAAGCTTGATGTTGAAAAGCGAGCTCAGCAGGAGATCGAGTCGCGAGATTGTTCTAATCTTAGCGACTCTCTCAACGACACCGATCCTCGCGACCTTCTCCGTCATGTTCCGCGTCAGATAGACCTCCTCATTCTCGTGCGGACAGACGTGCGCATTTGTGAAGAGATAGCCCGCTTTCTCAACTCCAAGCGAACCGACCCACGGGTGGTCGTCAGGCTTGATCTCATCTCCGCTTCTAACTTTGACAGCAAAGGGCATCACTTGATCAGTTCTGTTTTCAGCATATTTTGCTAACTCAACGGCAATGTAACCCGCCTCGGCTTCGGCATCGACTACGCTGATCTCTACCCTCTCGCCTTCCTCAATCTCAACTTCTTTGATCTCTTTCGGTCCAAGGACAATGCGCTTCCCTCCACGATAGTAGTACGCCTCAAAGAAAGCGACACCGAGAGTCGCGGCCCCCTCGGTCAGATTGATGAGCCTGATGACTGACTTCTCAAAGACCGCAGGAAGTAGAAGAGGACGCGGATAGGTGCGGATTGTGGTGCTCTCAGACTTTGTGAACGCGATTGCGTATTCGGAAGGCAGCTCAACATCCTCAGACTCAATGCGATAGGAGATCGCGGATGGCGATTCTCTGAACGCGACGAGATTGATGACGAGTCGGAAAGACTCTTTCGCGGGCCTCCCGAAGGCATCGAGCGTCTTCTCGACTGGAATTGGGATCAGGAGTGTCTTCGTCTCCCCCTCGCGGATCACCATGTCAAAGGACCAGATGATGCCTCCGCGGTCTCGTGTCAGGTAGACGATTGTTCTGTTCGGGAGATATTTTGCATGTTTGATTGTCAGCTTCAGCAGCCTTGGACCATGTCCAATATGATACTCAGTAACAGCTCCAGAATACTCAGGACCATGAAACTCTGTGACGTCGTCGATGAGCTCAGTCACAGCAGCCTCACCTCGTGAGCGCGGAACTCAAGCTCATATCCCAATAGCTTAGCAAGCCTCCTCGCGAGGTTCTCAAGTCCGCGATTCCGCATGGCCTTGTATGTGTATATGACCAGTTTTCTATTGTCATTGTCGAGGTAGACGATCGGTCTGTAAGCTCTCCCAGCTCTCAGCATGCGCATCATAATCCGCTCAGGGTCTTTTGAGCCGAATCGACCAATTCCAAGAATGCCAAGGGCTGTCGTCACAAGCGCGAAGAACGTCTCGTCCGCGATCGCGCCGACCACTTTCAAGTATGCTGCTATCCCGAGGATCGCAAGGCCTACAATTAGCGAGACGGATTCCCTGCTCAGGAGGTCGGGCATCAATCTTGTGAATTTTTCTGTGGTATATTTGACAAGACGTCAAAATAATCTGCGAAGGCCTGGCAAGCAAATAGCCGTTTTCTTATGTGTCGTGTCTAAAGTTGTGGTTGATCAATTTTATTCTCGCATACGTGGTGATAGAATTTCTTTGAAAATAGCCTTATGCCCTTTCACCACTATGCGATTCATTATCAAAATTCACCTTGATCGCACGCGGTTTGAGGCCCGTAGCAAGATGTGCTTGTACGCGGATGTCGTCATTCATAATTTCGACCTCTACAAGGCCGATTGATGCATTAGAGCCGAAGACAGAATGCTTCCGTTGATGCGGCGTCGGCAATTGCCAGGAGGGGCACGTGAACGCGCGAAGTATGTTCTCAATTTGAGCATAGAGGAAATAGTGAACGTGGCCCCTCGCGAGGATGTCTATCTTCCCAAAATAATCGTCAAAAAGTCTCGCGAGCCACATCTCTCGTGCGAGGGGCGTGAAACGATAATGCGGGACACGCGAGTAGCCAACATGATGCGCAGCGTGGATCGTGACTCCATCGACCTCGAGCTTTAGGTCATACGCGCTGTACTTGTCCGCATCAATCTTCTCAGCACCGAGCCTCCTTGCAATGTATTCTTCAGCATGCATTCCGAGCGTCGCGACGTGATAATCAGTGCCGCGAATAACGTAGAGCTTCCTCCACTTCCAGCTCGATGAAAAAAGATGAACGAATGCGTCAGCTTGGTGTTGAATGTTCTGGAGCTTCAGCGTGCCGAACTTCTCTTTCATCTGTTGTCCTTCGATCAGATCACCGAGCAATACTATGATGTCCGCGGGCGCGAGCTTGCTCGCGAGGCTTTCCCAGAATTTAAGAAGTTGCTTTTGGTAGACGTTCAAATCGATCAGCGAGCCGTCCTCGGGATTTCTAAAGCCTTCGGGGAATATTGCATAATTGCTTCCGACATGAACATCACTTATGAACACTAATCGTGTCACTTCCGATTGTGCCGAATTGCTTAACAATAAAAGAATGTGATATCGGTCGCTTTACACAAACGATATCGAATTCACATAATCTTCAGAGAAGAGCTAAGGGCCGTGAGAGAAGACCTCCCTTTTCACAGCCTCCTTCCTCTTCACGAGATCGTCGCTGAGGATGGTGTCACGAAAGACTATGTAATCATTGATGCTGCTAAGTTTCTTAGGCACCAACTGACCAGCGTCGACCCCTTTTCGCTTTTTCAGGAATTTCAGTTGATCCACGCGAGGAAGCCGCGAGTCCTGTGGCTGAGGGCGGACGGAGTAGAACCCCTCCGCGAGCTGACCGCTACAGACTTCGGCAAATATCAGCTGATCGAGGCCAATATCCTTTCGTGCAAAATGATGCTTGACGTCCAAAAAAGGGAGACCGGTGATCCTGTCATTGAGAGCTTTTATGGAGGAGTGCTGATGATCGGGAACGAGAAATTCCGCTACTACGCAAAGTTTAGAATTGAACCAGGTAAGAAACTTCTGCTTGCCTTTCCGCGCGTGAAGGAAACGAAAAAGGGCCTAAGGCCGGTCATCGATGTGCTCGCCGTCGAGAAGCGGAGGGAGTTTCCCATCATACTCGTGCCGAAAACGCTCGACGACCTTCGCGCGTGCTATCCGAACATTGTCGGAGAAGATGTGAATGTGAAGCTCGCGCTCCTCGCGCTCGCGTCGCGGATGAATCTCGACAAAGACTTTTGGATTATGGGTATCGTTGTGCAGGGCGAGCGTAGCTCAGGAAAGAGCTACTTCGTTGCGAACGTCCTTGAGCCCTTCGCGCATCTCGGGCGCGTTGAAGAGTTCACGCGGTTCACAGGAGCTTATCTTGAACGGAAATTTGCAGGAAAAAACATGGATGACGTAATTTTAGTGATCTATGAGATGCCAGAAGATGTCCCGCAACAGCTCCACCTGACGCTTTCCGAGGGAAAGCTGCGAGTTGGGATCATCGACCGCGAGACCGGCGAGCCGCTGGAGTTTACTTTTGAGGGCATGCCTTTCCTTTTCTCAACAACGCCGCTAGAAGGCCTCCGGCCTGATGTCCGCGAGCGAGTCATCATCACGAGCATAGACGAGAGCGACGAGCAGACCTCGCGAATTATCGCCTTTCAGACTCGCAAGGCGGCCGACTTTTTATTTGCTGAGAAGATTAGAGAAGAGAAGCGGCGCGGTGCCGAGGCGATTGCGGGCTGGTTCGCGAATCTGAAGCCCGCTTACGTCGTGATTCCCTGGGCTGCTAAGCTTAAGGAAGCACTAACTTTCACGAGTGTCAAATTGAGGCGTGACTGGAGAAAGTTCCTCGCGCTCATCCAAGCCTCCGCGCTACTCTTTCAGCATGATAGAGTAGTGATTGAGCGTGAGGGGAAGCGTATCGTCTTCGCGGATCGGCGCGATTTAGAGAACGTGCTTAGTGTCATGCCGGCATTCCGCCAGACTCTCCAGAACGTGAATGAAGTTCAGCGCTTCGTCCTCGACCTCATGGATCCGAATATCCGCATCACCTATACGGTCCGCGACCTCGCGAAACTCGCTCTTGAGCGCGGCAAAAAGATTACGACACGTAGGCTGAGGCAGATACTTGAAGAGCTTGAGGGCCTCGGGTATGTCGCCGTGGCCCGGCAACCTGGCAAAGAGAACCTTTACGAAAAAATTGCAGATTATGAGAAGGTCGATTTCGCGAAAATAGTAGACCAAATTGACATCTATACCTCGCTTGAGCACATCTGCATTTACCTTCCTCCTGAGGAGCCTCGGAAGTAAAGATCCCTTATTATAAATAAGGGAATTACGGCAGCGGCCCTTTTCGTCATATCTCCCTTATTCATTATAGAAAAGGGAGAAGTGAGGCAGCCTATTCCGCTGGGGTCCTCACTTCTACCTATTATCATAAGGGAGAAGTGACGCCACGAACTCATTCGTGGATTCCACCAAAAATCACCATTTGGTGATACGATGGGTATTACCCTCGGAATACCATTGTAATACGCAAAGAAGGTTGGAATTTCCGGCTCGCTTCCAACCCTTCAAATCGGAAATTCCAGGAACTGGGTCTCGGGAGCCAGAAAAACCCTCGGTTTTCTAGGAGGGGGTCGGAAACTCGGAAGCGAGGATACACCGGTAGGAATTTTTTGCAATTTCCACGAAGTCTTTGGTGGATTCCACGAACCTTGTTTTCGCTTCAGGTGATACCAGCCGATTTAAAAATAAATTTGCGCCGATGCGGAGGAGGGGGAGGGGGGTTAAATTCGTAGATTAAAAGGCGGGCTTATATCCCCCCAGGGGTAGTTCTCGCGACTGTGCGCCGAACGGTAATACCGAGAGAATATGCTGTTACCAAGTTACCGATGTTACCGATCACGATGCGTCTTCAATCTCTCAATACTATGCGTGACTTCATTCTTATCATATCATAGGTAGATGTGACACTAGACTATCTCGCACTAACTGAGTTCCTTTCGTGGATTCCGCAAAAATTTAGCACCGACCTGTCCCCCTTTCCGAGTTTCCGACCCCTTCCCAGAAAAGCGAGGGTTTTTCAGCCTTCTAAGCCGCGGAGAGGCAAATTTCCGACCCAGAAACTCGGAAACGACCCGGAATTTCCGACCCTCCTAGCGTAATACCCTAGATAAGGTAGGGTATTACGCGACGTATCACCAAATGGTGATTTTTCGTGGAATCCGCAAACGAGCTTCGGCCCTCACTTCTACCTATTATCATAGGTAGAAGTGAGGCAGCCTGATCCGCTCGGGTCCTCACTTCTACCT
>Ga0079996_124681_pt1 | contig 12101 bp, 11 predicted proteins | sample PerSpoAPS_AMetaG_FD_69199 | JGI IMG/M metagenome (GOLD analysis project Ga0079996, IMG submission 69199) | Thermal spring microbial communities from Yellowstone National Park, Wyoming, USA - Perpetual Spouter A (PS_A) MetaG (SPADES assembly)... | ecosystem: Environmental > Aquatic > Thermal... | reverse complement strand
CAGAAGTGAATGGTCCACCGGTGTCGATAGCTGAGAAGCTGATAGAGGAACTGGAGAAGGATCCGAAAATCAGGAGGAGATTGGCTGAGCTGATGGTGACCGACAGTGACGTCAGACTTGCAATCATCAACGCAGTTTTAGCTGATGTTGCCACTAAGAGCGATCTGGAAAAACTCGAGGCAGCGACTAAAAGCGAACTGGAGAAGGTGGAGGGGAGACTCAGAACTGAGATGGAGAACCTGAGGGCTGAGATGAAGGCCGAGATGGAGAAGCTCGAGGAGAGACTCAGGAGCGAGATACAGAGGGAGGTGAGGAGGCTTGAGGATAGGATCTCAGCGTTGGAGAACAGGATCTCTGCCCTTGAGAACAGGGTCAACTCGATCGAGGAAAGGTTGACAAGGCTTGAAGGTCAGATGGACCTCTTCGTGAAGCTCTTCATCACGTTCAACCTCCCGACATTGATCGCTGTGATCGGAATACTGCTGAAGATGGTCTTCGCCTGAGCTCTGACGAAACAACTCCTGAAAGGCCTGCGTCCGGCACACACCTAAGCTCGCTGCGGGTCCAAGTGGCACATTGCTTTGCGGCGAATCGTCTCAAGAAAGGTGAAGCGTGGATTAGGACGGTCTGGGTTCAGCGGAGCCTTTTCCCTTCGATGAACTCCTCGATCATCTGACGGGCGACGTGGTCGGGGTACTGGACCGGTGGGGACTTCATCAGGTAGGCCGATGGCGAGTAGAGGACGCCGCCTACGCCCCTGTCCATCGCCAGCTTGACGCACCTTATAGCATCGACCGCCACACCCGCCGCGTTGGGAGAGTCCCAGACCTCGAGCCTCACCTCAACCGTCACGGGCGCGTCGCCGAAGACCCTCCCCTCAAGCCGGATGTAGGCGACCTTCCTGTCGAGGAGCCAAGGAACGTAGTCGCTCGGGCCTATGTGGACGTTCCCGGCCGGCAACGGGGTCCCGAAGAGGGAGGTGACGGCCTGGGTCTTCGACCTCTTCTTGGAGGTGAGCCTCTCGCGCTCGAGCATGTTCAGGAAGTCGGTGTTGCCGCCGAAGTTGAGCTGGTACGTCCTTTCGACCTTACCTCCCCTGTCCTCGAAGAGCTGGACGAGCGTCCTGTGGAGTATGGTGGCGCCGATCTGGCTCTTGATGTCGTCGCCGACTATCGGCACGCCCCTCTCCTCGAAGGCCCGCTGCCACTGGGGGTCGCTCGCTATGAAGACGGGAATGGCGTTAACCAGCCCTACGCCTGCTGAAAGGGATTCGGAGGCGTAGAACCTGGTGGCCTGCTCGCTGCCAACGGGGAGGAAGTTGATCGCCACGTCTGCCCCCGAGCTCTTCAGGACGTCCTTCACATCGACGGCAGGCCCCTCATGCTCCTCCACCTCTCCCCTGAGGTACTTGCCCAGGCCGTCCAGCGTCGGCCCCCTCATCACCTCGACCCCCAACCTCGGAACCTCAGCGAACTTGAGCGTGTTGTTGGGCGGTGCGAAGATCGCCTCCGAGAGGTCCTTACCCACCTTGCGCCTGTCAACGTCGAAGGCGGCGACGAACTCGATGTCGCCGACGTGGTAGCCCCCGAGCCTGACGTGCATCAGACCAGGTACGTCCTCGCCCTCGTCCGCATTTGCGTAGTAGTGGACGCCCTGAACTAGGGCAGAGGCGCAGTTGCCGACGCCGAAGATGGCGACCCTGACCTTAGGCACGGTTTTATCACCATAAAATACCTTATAAGGCTATACGCTGCTTATGCCCTTCGCGGAGGACCTGAGGGCCTGCAGGACGTCTTCGATGAAGCCGAGCGCCGCCTCGAACTGCTCTTTGCCCTTCTCGGTCACCTCGTAGTAGACCCTGGGGCCGCCGGACTCTGAACGCCTCACACCCGAAGACCTGATCAGACCCTCGCCCTCGAGGCGGTAGAGGACGACGTAGCAGGTGATCCTGCTGGGCCTGAAGCCGAAGCGCTTCCCTATCTCTTCGACCAGCTCGTACCCGTACCTCGGTCCCTCGAGGAGCACAGCGATCACGTAGAGCCAGAGGTTCTCGACCGTCAGCTTCCTCCTCGTCCTCCTGAGGGCCCTCGACTCTTTCATCCACCTGAAGGGCCCGCACTAAGTCTATAACTGTGCCTACGGGAAGAGGGGCGATGTCCGAGGAGCGGGAGCCGATCGACGCGATAGTCGTCGGCTTCGACGAGCAGGACAGGGTCTTGGCCCAGCCGACCTCATCAGGCACGGCCGACCCGACCTCGCTGGTGGGCAGGGAAGTGGTTTACCTCGACTACAACGGCAACCCCTGGAAAGGTGTGGTGAGGGAGGCGATGGAGGACGTTCTTGTGATCGAGTTCGAGGCGATGAGGGCCGGACAGGAGATACCAGGTTTAGGGCAGGGAAGCTTGGTCAGGATATCCGTCTGATCCGGAATCTACAGCGTTCAGAGATCCAGCCACAACATATCTTCGATTACGGTTCCTGATTAGAACTGTGCCAATAATCCTCAACCATTACTGGAAACTCAGACCGTCTTCAGACAGCCTTTGCCGGAATGCCAGGCTTGGTCAGCTTCTTCAGGTCCAGCAGCTTGTCGACCTCCTCCCTGCTCATCCCCAACTCTTCAACCATTACGTCCTTGATCGACCTCCTCTGCTCGAGGACCTTCTTGGCTATGGCCGCGGCCTTGTCGTAACCCACGATCGGAGCGACGACCGTGACGAGGGCGGGCGAAGACTCCGCGAGCTCCCTGCAACGCTCGACGTTGGCGGTTATCCCGGCTATGCACCGCTTCGCCAGGACCCTCGAGCCGCTGGCGAGGATCTGGATCGAGTGGAGGAAGTCGTAGGCGATCAGGGGCATGCCCATGTTCAGCTCGAGCTCTCCCAGCTGAGCTGCGAGGAGGACGGAGACGTCGTTGGCGATCACCTTGACGGCCACCAGCCCTACGGCCTCCGGGATCACAGGGTTCACCTTGCCAGGCATGATCGAAGAGCCGGGTTGGACTGCGGGTATCTCGATCTCGGCGAAGCCTGTGTTGGGACCTGAGCCGAGGAGCCGGAGGTCCTTGACGATCTTTAGAAGGGCATGGGCCGTGAGCCTGAGGGCCGCAGAGGCCTGGACGACGGCCGACATCGCACCCATCAGCTCGAACCTGTCAGGAGCCTCCCTGAAGCCCAGACCTGTAAGCCTCGAGAGCTCCTCGCAGACCAACCTCGCGAAGTCAGGGTGCCTGTTAAGCCCGGTGCCGACGGCCGTCCCACCGATGGGGAGCTCGAGGAGCGCTCTGAAGCCTTCCTCGACGGCCGAGATGGACCTCCTGATGAGGGAGGCGTAGGAGCCGAACTCCTGGCCGAGCGTCACCGGAAGGGCGTCCTGGAGGTGGGTTCTGCCGGACTTGACGACGTCCTCGAACTCTGAGGCCTTCCTCTCCAGCTCCTCGTGGAGGGTCCTGAGCGAAGGCAGGAGCTCCTCTTTGATCGCGAGCGCACCGGCCACTTGGATGGCTGTGGGGAAGACGTCGTTGGTCGACTGGCCCATGTTGACGTGGTCGTTCGGGTGGACCTCTCCCTTGGCCGTCCTAACGCCCGTCAGGATCTCGTTGGCCCTCGACGCGATAACCTCGTTCACGTTCATGTTCATCGACGTGCCGCTGCCTGTCTGGTAGACGTCGACCACGAACTGGTCGTCGAGCTTGCCCTCTGCGACCTCCATCGCCGCCCTCATGATCGCCTCGCCCCTCCTGCTGTCGAGGAGGCCGAGCTGGACGTTCGCCTTGGCCGCAGCGTACTTGATCAGGCCGAAGGCCCTGATGAACTGCCTCTGGAACCTGAGTCCCGATATCGGGAAGTTGTCCACTGCCCTGGCCGTTTGGGCGCCGTAGTACGCGTCGGCCGGAACGTACATCTCGCCGAGGGTGTCACGCTCTACCCTGAGAGGTCTGGAACCAGGGGTTGAAGACATCACATTTAGAGGTCCGGCCCGGTACTTAACCCAGCATTTGATGCGCTCGTCGCGGTCAGTCGACACGGTCAGAGGGTTTCACCTGTGAAGGCTCGGTCTCATTCGACCTCGAGCATCACGTCGATGAACCTCCTGTACCAACCCTCGAACTCTTCAGGGGTGACCAGGTGGAGCTCGAAAGGCGTGAGGTCCCCGATCGCCTTCTTCACCTCCGTCCTGATCCTGACAAAAGAACGACAAGCCTCGCCCCTTCTAGGGATGGGGTAAAATTTTTTAAATTTCTGAATAGTTTAAAGCATTGTGGAATACAGATCAGCAATAATCGAAGAAAAATGGGTGAAAGAGTGTGAAAAGGACTAACGCAGTCAAACTAATAGTAGATAAGGATGCTCATGGATTGTTGAAGGAACTAGGGGTTGCTACTGCCAAATGCTGGAACGAAGTGAACTGGTTAAGAATGCAACAATACAAGAACGGAGAAAGGGTAGATTTTACCAGAAGCGAAAAGAAGGTTTACGGGAAGTATAAGCATGTGTTAAAGGTCAACGCTCAACAAGTTGCTAGGAAGAATGCCGAGAGTTGGAGGAGCTTCTTCACTCTAATTAAAGAGAAGAAGGAAGGGAAGTTGCCTAAATGGTTTAAACCTAAACCTCCAGGCTACTGGAAGGACAAAGACGGGAACTACAAGCTGATTGTAATCGTCAGGAACGACAGGTACGAGGTAGATGAGGAGAATAGGACGATCTATCTAAAGGACTTCAAGCTCGCTCTGAAGTTTAAAGGGAAATTGAGGTGGAGAGGCAAACAAGGTCGTTTGGAGATAATTTACAACGAAGCTAGGAGGAGCTGGTATGCCCATATTCCAGTAGAGGTCCAAAGCAACGCAAAGCCGGAGGGTAGCTTGAGGGCTTCCGTGGATTTGGGAATTGTGAACTTGGCAACCGTCTACGTCGAGGACGGAAGCTGGTACGTCTTCAAGGGCGGGTCTGTCCTATCCCAATACGAATATTACAGCAGACGAATTGCCGTCGTTCAGAGAACTTTGGCTAGGCATAAACAGAAGAGGAGCAGACATCTCAAGCTGCTTCACGATAATAGGAGTAGGTTCTTGAAACACGCACTAAACAGCATGGTCAGGAAGATAATGGAAGAATTGAAGGAAAAGGGAGTAGGCGAGGTGGTTGTAGGCCATCCTAAAGAGATCTCCAGAAACCACGGCAATAAACTCACTGCGAACTTCTGGAATTACCGCTACATTATAAAGCGCTTTGAAGAAATCGGAGAGGAGCTAGGAGTGAAGGTGATCAAAACCGATGAGACGTGCACCTCTAAGACCTGTTCCCTATGTGGGGAAGCCCATGAAGGTGGGCGTATTAAACGCGGTTTGTTCAAGTGTCCCCACATAGGGAAGGTTGTAAATGCGGACCTGAACGGTGCAGCAAACATCCTACATATCCCCGAGTCCCTGGGATCCAGGAGAAGAGGGCAACTCCTGGTGAGGGATAGGGGTAAAGGGCTGAAGGCCCAGCCCGCGGTCTACCGCTGGACGAACGGAGCAGGGTGGGTAATTCCCACTAGCTGTGATGTGATGAGGATGAAGGCGGTAAACCGCGAACCCGTGATCCGCCCTGAGGGAACCCTCGCCGTTCAGGGCGGGGAGGAGGTCAGGACCAGAACGTCTATGTCGCTGTCGGGCCTCATCGTCCCCCTCACGTAGCTCCCGAAGAGGTAGACGCGGGCATCTGGGTCGAAGGACCTGGCCACATCCCTGATCGCTCTGGCATATCGCAGGGGATCTCTGTAGTACCGCTCCTTCTCCTTCCGCAGCTCCAGCAGCAGGTCGATCAGGTCCTCTCCAGCCATGAGAACACCTCCAGAAGTCTCTCTGAGGACGAGATCGAAAAAACCTTGCGTCGCACTTCAGAGCTTCACGCCGACCACCACCTCGACCCGGTCGATCCACCTGACGCTGAAACCGGCCTCCCTCATCCTCCTCATCACGCCCACGTGGACCCTCTTGCCTGAGAGGTGACCGGGCCTCCCGACGTAGTGGACGACCACGCTGCCCCTCCTGAGGACCCTGTGGAGCTCCCGGTAGAACTCGAGGCTGTAGAGCTCGCCGGCGAGGGAGAGACGCGGTGGATCGTGGACGACCGCATCGAAGGACCCGTCCTCCAATTCCTTGATCAGCTCGGTGACGTCGCAGTGAAGGACCCTGATCCCTGCCTCTGCCAGACCGCGGGACCACGGGTTGAACTCGGCCAGGCGGAGGACGTTCCCGTCGACCTCCACCGTCACAACCTCCGACGCTCCACTCCTGAGGGCCTGGATAGCGGTGTATCCAAGGCCTGTGCAGGTGTCCAGGACCCTCTTCCCCTTCAATCGGCCTAGGAGGGAGACCTTCATCGCCGCGTCCTGCTCCGGCTTCAGGTCAGACACCCGATGCATGTGGATCCCGTCGATCTCGAGGGTAGGTGCGTGGCGTTTACCGGTGTTGACCAGCTTGTAGTAATGATCCGACCGGACCTCGAGGGGCAACAGGCCGTCCCGGGTGACCGCGTGGACCGTCCTCTCGTCCTCAGCCACCTCCTCGAGCTCCCGCCTCCCGACGACCACGTCGCCGATGACCGCACCATCTCCCGAGATCCTGACCTCGGCTTCGCTGAGCCATAGGTCGAGGCTCGTTTTGACGGAGCTCATGCCTGCGGAGATGGCAGCGAGGACGTCCTTAGCCACGTCAGAGGTCAGCAGCGGCACCACTTTCGGCACGAACCTGTACTCCTGCGAGGCCACTTTCGATGCCCTATGCCAGTTATCTATCGGATGGATTTAGGTAAAATGTGGGATGGTCACTAGGATAATTCAGGTCGTTGGGGGTCTCGAAAGTCGCAATTACAAGGACCTCGTGTTCTCGATCGACGGCAAGAGGTACGGTCCCTACAAACTCGTAGCCTTCGCCTTGGCAGAGAGCCTGAGGGAGAGGGGGGCGGAGTGTGCCGTGACGCTTCTGGTACCCGAGAGCCTCGTGACCTCCTTAGCGAATTCGCTCGAAGAGGCGGAGGGGTTGCTGAGGGACAGGGAGAGGTTCGCAGAGCAGGCTACGCGTCAACTGAGGGAGGTGGTCGCGGCGAACTTCGAGGTCAAGGTCATCCAAGGACTTGGGAGCTACGAGCTGGGCAAGAATGATGACCCGAAGGGGAATTTGGAGTTCGAGAACTCGATCGGCAACATCTCGTCTTACATATTGGTCGAGTTGACCGAGATCTCTGACCGGGACGAGAAGCTGATCTTCTGCACTTCTACCGGACACAACGCTTACCTGATGGCGGTGCAGATGGCGCTGAGCGTGTACCGAGCCTACCGAGCGTTCGTTGACCAGGCGTCGGGAGACGGTGGACAGGGGAGCTTCGTCCTCAAGACGGCCTATCACCCTCCTCCGTCGGTTGGAAGTGAGGTGACGGTGGAGCTGGAGCCGACTCACCACAGGGCCTTCTTCGATCTGCCGGAGCTGAGGGGACAGCTGGTGGCCGACCGAACTGACAGGGCTATCGAACTAGGGAAGAGGGTTCACGGGTTGGTAGAGGAGATGACGGGCGAGTGGAACAGGGCGAAGCTCGCCTTTAACGCCGTAAGGTACAACGCGCCCCTCGTGCTGAACTACCTCGAGGAGCCCGATGGCAGGAAGATGTTGAGGCTGCTGAGGGAGGCGATGGAGGTCATAGAGGAGGCGAGGTCGTTCGTCATCGAAGGGAGCACCCTGCGCCTCAGGAGGTTCAAGGTCGACAGGAGCGAGGTGAGCGGATGGGTCATCACAGCGGCCCTCTCGATGTACCTCAGCAAGGTCATGGAATCGGTCAAGTCGACGGGCGGGAGGTTGAATCGCGTCCTCGAGGTGATGGGCCGCGTGTACAGGGACCAGAGGCTCGGGCTGAACAGCTACGTCCTCGAGTACGAGGCCGATCAGATCTACGAGGCGGTCAACAAGGGCATGATGCCCGGCGAGAAGAGGTTGCTGAAGGATTTGCTGCAGCTCAAAGGGAGCGGGAACAAGATGCGGAACTTCTTCGCCCACGCAGGGCTCCTCGCAGATTACACGTATGTTAGAAGGACCGAGGACGGGGACGTGGTGCTGGAGTACGACGCGAACAGGCTCAAGGAGATCATGAGTTGGGTCAGGAATCCGACGCCTAGGTCTGCCCGAGGAGCGACCAGAACTTGATCTGCTCCGGATTGGGGTTGGCAGGATATCCTATCACGACGTCGTATTGCCTCGAGAGGTGCCTGATCCTCGATGAGACATCATGCTGGTTGCCGACGACGCAGAAGCGGTCCAAGTGATCCGTAGGTCTCCCAGAAAGCCTAAGAGCTCTCATCCTCCGCTCGACGTAGGAGATCAGCGAGGGGATCGCGTCTTCCCTCCTCGGGCCGACGGCGAAAGGAACGTAGACGGCGAGCCTGTTGCTGTTGGGCCTGAGAAGCGCCAGGAGCTCCGGGCTGTGGTCGTCGAGGAGGAGGAAAGGCACGACGTTGTGTTCAGCGCAGAGCCTCGCTACGACGTTCTCGACCCTCTCGGTGCCGACGAAGACCTCGGTCTCAGGTCCGAGCTCACCAATGACCCGCTTGACGGCCGAGGCGAGCAATCCTCCCGCAGGCATTTTCCTTTCCTCCTCGGTGAGGTAAGCCGGGTTGCCGGCGACGAGGCAGAGGGAGGCGCGCTCGCTTCTGGAGAGGAGGCGCATCACGCCCTTCAGCCTCTCCGGGAAGTCGCTCCTCCTAACGGGCAGCGTGATCACGACCTTCGGCCCTCCAACCTCTTCGGCCCTTCTAACCAGCTCACCGAGCGACGGGACGCTCAGGTCGTCGTGGGCCCTCTCCGAGTCGAGGACGAAGAGGTCCAGGTTCAGCTCCGCCGAGAGGTCATAGAGCCGGAGAACTCTACGGAGCTTCTCCGTTTCAGAGGCACCCAGGACGCTCGCCTTCAGCGCTACTCCGAGCTGGAACTACACCACCGACCATCGGCCGTTCTGCTCGATCACCTACCATTAAACCTTCGGATCGACGGTGTCAAGGGGACTGGCTGAAGGATCCGCCGCGCACCGAGAGGAGACGTGTCTCAGCGTCGCCGAGATTTGGTGGACAGGAGGGAGCCGAGTGGCGCTTCGCTTCCGCCGTCCAAAGCTTATAAGCGAACTTCAGGAAATGGGTGACGTATGGCGAAGCTCAGGTGGCTCGGTCACGCAGCTTGGCACATCGAGGTCGACGGGAAGAGCGTGCTGATAGATCCCTTCATCACGAACAACCCGGCGGCGCCGGTCAAGGTCGACGAGCTGGGGAAGGTGGATTACGTGATCGTGACGCACGAGCACTTCGACCACCTCGGCGATGCTTTCGAGATCTGCAAGAAGAACGACGCGCTCTTCGTGGCGCTCTACGAGCTGGCCGTGAAGGCGGGGCAGATGGGCGTGAAGAGGACCTTAGGCGCGAACATGGGAGGGACCTTCGCCGCAGATGGCCTCAGGTTGACCTTCGTCCCTGCGCTTCACACGGGCAATCCCTCGGGCGTCGTGATCCACGGTAGCGACGCTACTATCTACCACGCGGGAGACACGGCGCTCTTCAGCGACATGAAGCTGATCGGGCAGCTCTACAAACCCGACGTGGCGCTCCTTCCGATAGGAAGCCTCTTCACGATGGGGCCGCAGGAGGCTGCGGTAGCGGTCTCACTGATCAAGCCGAAGGTGGTCATACCGATGCACTACAACACATTCGACGCGATAAAGCAGGACCCGAAGCAGTTCGAGAAGCTGGTGCGAGCGAAGGCGAAGGGCGTCAAGGTAGTGATCCTCAATCCCGGGGAGAGCTACGAGTTCGCGAGGAAGGTGAAGAAGAAGGGCTGAAGGTTTAGGACGCAACTAACCGCCCCTGTTCTTTCCGCTCAAGCTTTCTTGGGACCGCGCACCGCTGCGCCTCAGCTCCCGTTTCCTCGAGCACCCTCGCTCCCTCGGGAGATTATCCTGGCGAACTCCTCGGGCGCGATGTTGGAGCCCGTCAGCATCAGGACCACCTTCCTGCCGGCGATCCTCTCCCTGATCTTGTAGGCGGCTGCGGTGGATGCAGCACCGGCGTGCTCGGAGACCTGCCTGATGGAATCGTAGAGCTTCCTGATGGCCTCCTCCATCTCGTCGTCGGTCACCAGAACGACGTCCTCGAGCCTCCCTCTGAGCGCCCTCACAGGCGTGGGATAGGACCTGGCAACAGCGAGCCCCTCGGCCTTGGTCCTGACGCCGTGGAGGTCGACCAGCTCGCCTGTCAAGAAGGACCTATAGAAGGCATCGGCACCAGCGGCCTGGACGCCGTAGACCTTCACGCCGGGGAGCATCCGATTGTAGACCGAGACCGCACCGATGGCGCCTGTCCCTCCGCCGATGGGGTTGATGACGACCTCTACCTCCGGCAGATCCCTGACGACCTCCAAGTGCATCGTGGCGACGCCGACGTGGAGGAGCCTCTCCTCGATCGCGTGGACGTACCTGTAACCAAGCTCCTTTGCGAGGGCCTCGGCGTACTCGGCCGACTGGTCGTAGTAGGAACCCTTCAGTATGACCTCGGCGCCGAGCTCCTCCACGGCCTCCACCTTGACCCTCGAGACCCATCCGGGCATCACGACCTTGACGGGTATGCCGAAGAGGGAACCGGCGTAGGCGATGGACTGGGCGTGGTTGCCCATCGAGGCGGTGACGACCCCCCTGACGCCCTCCTCAGCCAGGACGCTCATCAGGTAGATGCCTCCCCTGACCTTGAAGCTGTTGGTGGGGTTGAGGTTCTCCAGCTTGACCCTGACGTCGGCCCCTATCTCCCTCGAAAGCCTCCTGGACCAGACGAGGGGCGTGGGGCTCAGGTACCTCCTGATCACCTTCTCCGCGAGGAGCACCTCCTTCAGGCTCGGCAACGGGTCTGCCTCAGGGCCCCCTCCACTAGGGTGCTGTGGCATCTCCACACCCACGTTAACATCCCCGGGATATACGGTAGACGGACGACGGTGGACTTTCACCGACACCAGCGACCCGGAAAAAGAAAACCGATTGCTCAGGGCTTCAGGAGGATCTTGCCGAAGTGCTCGGAGGCCTCCATCCTCCTGTGCGCCTCTGCCGCCTCGCTCAGCCTGTAGACCCTATCGATGAGGACCCTCAGCTTCCTCCTGGCGAAGAGGTCGAGTATCCTCAGCAGGTCGGCCTTTGTGCCCACACCCGCTCCCAAGATCACCTGGCGCTTGTTGTATAGGGCCCTGATGTCGATCCCCACGTTCTGACCTGTGGTGGCGCCCATCGTCACGAGCCTCCCCTTAACGCCGAGGACCGAGAGGGCCGTCTCCCAGAAATCCCTGCCGACGTGCTCGAAGACCACATCTACACCTTTACCTCCAGTGAGCCTCATCACCTCCTCCCGCACGTCCGATCTCCGCCTGTTGATCACGTGGTCAGCGCCAATCCTGTAGGCCTGCTCGACCTTCTCTTCGCTCCCGACGGTCGCTATGACGGTGGCTCCGAAGAGCTTTGCTATCTGGACAGCCGCGTACCCTATGCCGCTCCCTGCTCCCACCACGAGGACCCTGTCGTTGGGGCCCACCTTAGCGGCCCTGACGAGGGCGTCCCATGCGGTGAGGAAGTTCACTGGGATCGCCGCAGCCTCTTCGAGCTCAAGTCCGTCCGGCACCCTCACGAGGGCCCTCGACGGGAAGGCCACCTTCTCCGCATAACCTCCCCACCTGTGTTGCCCTATCCTAACCATTTTGCTGCAGATCTGCTCTTCGCCGGAGACACAGAGCTCGCAGGTGCCACAACCGACGCTGGGATAGATCAGGACCCGCTCGCCGGGTTTGAAGCTTCCCGTGGTGTCGGTCTCGACGGTGCCTGCAACGTCGACGCCGAGGACGTGAGGCAGCTTGACGGGGTAGAGGCCTGACCTGATCCAGACGTCGATCCGGTTGACGCCAGTAGCGGCAACACTGACGACGGCCTCGCCGTCCGCGGGCCTCGGGTCCTCCACGTCCGTGTACTCGAGGACATCGGGTGGTCCTGTCCTGTTGATGACTACCGCCTTCATTCGACTGCTTTAATGAGATCTACTGTAAAGCTCTAACG
>Ga0079996_112731_pt1 | contig 12187 bp, 15 predicted proteins | sample PerSpoAPS_AMetaG_FD_69199 | JGI IMG/M metagenome (GOLD analysis project Ga0079996, IMG submission 69199) | Thermal spring microbial communities from Yellowstone National Park, Wyoming, USA - Perpetual Spouter A (PS_A) MetaG (SPADES assembly)... | ecosystem: Environmental > Aquatic > Thermal... | reverse complement strand
CCTACCGGGACCCGCCGCTGTGGATAGACCAGCTTCCTCCAGAGCGCGATTTAGAGCTCGGCATAGGGAAACACGTAGCCTGGCAACTCCGCTTCACAGAGAGGCTGTGAGGAGGGCGTTGCAGGAGATGTGAAGAGGCCTCAAGCAACCGGGTTGCGATCCACCCCGCGGCGGGGCGCCCTCGTCAGCCTATTGGTGGGGATCATGGGACTACCGAGCCGGCGCCGTGGGTCATCCTCCCCCGCAGGCGGCCTAACCGTTTAAAAAGGCGCCTTGGGGAGGCGTTTTCTCTCGTCGCTGGACGCGGTGTTGTATATTCGCAAAATTCCTATTCCCATGATCCCGCATTCCCACGACTTGTGTTTGGTGAGTAGGGTTTTGTTTTTGCTACATGTGTATTATGCCGAATGTCTCAATCTCAGCTAGTCTTTTTAAACTAGTCCTATAGGACTAGTCCGGTGAGACTATACATTAAGAGGGGGAGCGGTGGGGGCTGTAGGGAGTTGGACGCTTATATGCGGTAGGAGGAGGACCGGCAAGACCACCTTGGTTAAACGGAACCTGCGTATGGACTTCTCTTAATGGCCGATCCAGGTAATGCGATGACGCTTGACGACAGGGTAGTCAAGGTCGACGAAGCGATGAGGGAAGTTGGGGATATCCTCCGCAGGGGCGGCTTGGCGGTCGTTGACGAGTTTCAACGCCTGCCTGAGGTGTACTGGAGATGATTAGTAATTGGGCCGGCGGGGGGGGGTTTTGGTGGCGGTGGGTTCAAGCTACGGCATAGTCGACAGGTTGTTTGACAGAAATAGCCCTCCTGGGGGCTCTTCATGCCGATGGAGGTCGGCATAACATCCTACGAGGACGTGCTGAACTCGGTCGGGGATCCGCTCCTCTCGGCGCTCCTAAGGGATCCGTGCACCGCCACGTAGCGTCCGAACCCCACCGCCTCGGCGCCTCTCAGCCACAGAGAAGCCGCGCCCTAACCGCCTCCAGATCTCCAGGACGCGGCACAGTCCTTCCCAACCTAAACAACGCCTACAGCACAAACGCCACGAAAACCCCGCCGAGATCGCTATCCAGCCGCCCCAGCCCCACGAGATCAACTCTGCTTCAACTTTAAAAAATATAGGAGGCCGGTGCTTACGTGGCTGAGCTTATGGAGAGGTCTCTGCCTAAGCCAGGCGACGCGGCGTATGTGGAGGCCCGGCTTCTGGGGGCTCTGGTGGAGGCGCTCGAGCCCTGAGTGAGATGGACGGAGAAGCTGGAGGAAGACCTGAAGCTGAGCTCTTGGAGATGATTTTTAAACTAACGAATATAGAACGTGAGTTCGCTGGAGATTGTCTTACCCAGGAGGCTTAGGGAGAGGCTGGAGGAGGAGGCAGAAAGGGTCGGGCTCAGCGCAGAAGAGTTCGTGCTTAAGGTTGTGGCCGAGAGACTCAACAGAGAGGTGGACCCTCCCGAGGTTGCTGAGGTTTACGTGAAGCTGGCAGAGAAGTACCTCCGTGAGGCGGAGGGCCTCCTCGCCGGCGGGGACTTTGTTCAAGCCTCCGAAAAGCTGTGGGGTGCCGCCGCCCTCATGGTCAAGGCCGTCGTTGCTGCGAGAGGGCTCCTCCTACGGTCCCACGGCGACTTGTTTAAATTCGTCAAGAGCCTCGGCGACGAGACCGGAGACGCGGAACTGCGCCGGCTCTTCGCCGTAGCCAGCGCCCTGCACCAAAACTTCTACGAGGGCTGGTTCCCCCCGGAGGTCGTGAAGGAATACGCACAAGACGTGAAGCAGCTCATACAGAAGCTGAAGGACTTGCTGAGGCCTCCGTGACAGCCGCCTCTCGCCAAACCTCCCTAAACGACCTCCCACCGGCTTCTCCGCGCATCGGCGCCAGCCACGCGTCTGCTGATGTCGAGCCACAGGTCTCTCTCGGGGGCTATCCAGAAATCTGGGTCTCTCCTGTAGATGCATACCGCATTTTTCGCTTCCAGCCTCTTGACCAGCTCCTCTGGCACGCCGCCAGTCCAAGGCATTTCTGATATATGGATGAGCTCATGAGGGTTTTTCCGGGGGGTTGAGAGGTAGCGGCAGACGCGTGGAGGCGGTCATGTGGGTGCTCGCCGTAATGCCCGCCTCAAATTAAAGATGATCGCAGATGCTGTGGGCGGCGCCGATATCTACACGAACACGGCGTTGAGTCTTCACGATTATCGATACAACGGGCCGGATCCCGAGGGAGTATTAAGTCTATGCCCAAGCGACGAGGTTGCCGCGCATGACGTAAAGAAGCTCGTAGCTAAGGTCGAGGAGCCTGCGAACGGACCGAGCCCTGTCAACGGGCCATCATCGATCTGAGGCACGGCGCCTAGAGGGTCTATCGCTGTGTCTCCTCCAGCGCCGCTACTAGCTACAGTGATTCCGCCTACAAGCTGAGGATTTGCTGTTTTTGAGATGGCAGATATATTACAACCTGACGAACCACCCGTAGAGGGTGGCCAAGAGCCTTGGGAGCGGTCTTCTCCTGAGCGAAACTAGGCACGCCGTTAGGTAGGCGAAGGGCGAGACTTGTGCGCCTAATTTCTTAAGCCGCCAGTAGTTCGCCACCCTGTCGTAGTGGATCCAGAACTCATGCCAGAACCCCCTCCCCCTTGTCAGCGTGCACGAGATGCCACACCGAGGGCGCCCGTAGGCCCAGCGCCCCATATGTGTCACGGCCTTTTTTCCTTGCGCAATAGGCAAGTATTTTTCGTTCCAGAGCCCTTTCCTACTACTGAAGAGGTAGGCAAGCGGGCAGTCCTTCACCACGTCTCTCAACAGCCCCATGTTGACTCCGCCCAGCAACGTAGAGAGAAACATATCGCCGGGTGGAGCTTTTGCGCCCAAAACCCGGAGCGGGCGATCCAGCCGTATTAATTTACGTCCGGTAGTGGCTTTCTATAAAACCGTATTTTTTGGTGGTATTTCGTCGTAGAAGGGCTCATAAGTTTTGACAACTTTACCGCTCTCGATACATGCTCTATATGTTGTTCCACAGATTCCGCCGACGTTGGGCAAGGAGTTAGATTTTCGTATTTCTCCACCCACCTCTCTTCTGCGATTGCGTCGTCGTCAAGAAACACTATCCCCTCGGGCGTTGTCTATCGCCATCTGCACGGCATCGGTGAAGTTCCCCCTTTCCTGAATGACCAGCTTTATGGGTAGCTGTGTGGAGAAGCTCCTTATCACTTCCTCGCTACCGTCGCCAGACGGCTTTAACACTATTAATACCTCATCAGGTTTTCTCGTTTGGCTGACGATACTTGCCAGCGAGTGGGACAACGCCCACGCCCGCCTGTAAGTCACCATGGCTACAGTAACCTTCACAGCAAGGACTTGTTGTCCTTCAATTAAGTTATGTCGATGTCCGGTCTTGCGACGGGTTGCGCATCACTACCTGGACTCGCTGGACGGCGACTCCGACTTCTGTCACTGCGGCTTTGGTACCTGGCGAGCCGAAGTTTAGGTCTAGCGCAGGTCTGTTTGTAGCCTTCAATCAAGTCCTAGGCCTTTCTTCAGCTTATGCCTGCTTGCCTCTAGCTGGTAATCGTACTAGACGCCGAGTGGACTCCAGTTTTGCGGAGGCTGTCATTCTTTTCATCCCCTCAGCGTGGCCGTGCGACTTCTGGGGTTTACAGCACTGGCGTTTGCCGTTGCGGTTTCTCGGCACTTTAAGGTTTAAGTACGCAGATGTGGAGAATGCCGTGAAGAGAGTCACGCTTGAGCTTGTTCCTGGCGTCAAGATGGAGTTTACGGACAGAGATCGCGCCCTTGGGCAGGTGGTGGAGTGGGCTGAGAGGAGTACGAGGTTTCCTGTCGTCGTGTTTGGGCCGGAGGGTTGTGGGAAGTCTGCGTTTCTGCGGCAAGCCGCCGAGGCGCTGGGCGAGTTTGGCTTCGATGTCGTGTATGTGGATGCGGCGCATAGGGATTTCGCGGCTTATACAGACGTGGCGGAGGTGGCCAGGCGGCTTCTTGACGCCGCCTCCGACGTCTCTGGCTTGGCCCAGCTGAAGCTGGCCTACCTAGCCGTAGACCTGGCCAAGGAGCTGATCGGGCGGTGGGGCAAGAAGAAAGTGGCGGTACTTGTAGACGAAGTGTTTCAGGCAGTGGGGCTAGATAAGGCTGGCATATACGTAAAGAGCCTCTTGAACCTCATCGAATACCCGCCGAGGAGCTACGAGAAAATCGTAACCATCGCCGTCACAAGCGAGGGGCTCTCAAGAGCCGAAATCGGCAGGCACAGGTGGGCCGACGTAATGCCCATGTGGAATATGCCGCGGGAGGGCTTCCAGCAACTATACGAGAAAATACCGGGCCCCAAGCCCTCCTTCGAAGAGGTGTGGAGGTGGACCGGCGGGAACCCGGGGATGCTTTCTAGGCTTTACTCAACTGGCTGGAACAGCGGCGCCGTGGTGACGCGGCTCATCAGAGAGAAGAGGCTGACGCCGAACTTCGTGGCGAGGTGGAGGAGCTGGCTTGAGAAGGCTGTGGAAGACCCCGAGGCCTTGTGGAGCCCAGACACCCCCGAGGAGCTGATCAAGCAACTGGTGGAGAGAAACCTCATCCTATACAACATATACGAAAGACAACAGATATTCTGGGTGGACACCCCGCCCCCCGAGAGAGACCCGGAGCTGGGCATCGGCAGAAACGTAGCATGGCAAACCCCCATACACAGAGAGGCGGTGAGAAAGGCGTTGAGGGAGGCATCTTCTTGACATCAGACACCTCGGCGGCGTCTGTGTAAAAGGTTTTTAAAGAGAGATGTAGCTGTTTTCGTGGTTGTTGAGCTTGTGGAGCGTCCTCTGCCCAAGCCCTCTGACGAGGGCTATATAGAGGCTAGGCTTCTGGAGGCTCTCGTGGAGGCCCGTCTGGCGCTTCGCTTTCTTGAGGAGGGCCTTACGAGGAACGCGGCCGGCAAGGCCTTCCAGGCGTGGAGGGCCCTTCTGGCGGCCCTACTGCGCCTAGAGCTGGAGAGGCTCAAGGCGTTGGTCAAGACTGAGGAGGAGCGCCGCTGGCTTGAATCTACCGCGGTGCCTAGGGTCCCCACGACCAAGATGGTCGCGCTTTCGCTCATGCTCGAGAAGGCTGGCCATGAGGACATATCGCTCTGGACTGACCGCGCGCTCCTCCTTCACGACTATCAGTACAACGGGCCGGATCCCCACATGGCTCTTTCGAAGTTCGGGAGTAGGGAGGAGGCTGTGGAGTACGTCTTGAGGCTTGCGGGCGAGGTGGCGAGACGCGTCGAAGCTCTTAGGGGCAGGATCAAGCGGCCCGACGAGCTGGATAAGGCGCTCGCGGAGTTAAGGGGTGACCTGGGGCGATAGCGCCGTCGAGGCCGCCGTAGCGCCGATGTCGGCCAGCCTCTCGCCATCTCACCGCCTAGAGCGTCTAATGCCTTGCATCGTTGGAGATCAGCCCTTCCCGACTTGAGGGGCCTCAGATGTAGTAGAGAACCGCCAGGGGGGCCGTGAAGATGGCGCCTCTCGCCAGCCCCCGCCGGCCCATCCTCGCTATGTCTTAATAGCGGGAGTACTTGATGTTTCTCTTGATGTTTGCCGCGAATTTGTAGCTCCGCGGCGGCTATAAGCGCGGCAGGCCAGAGAGGCGCCGTCAGGGCCACAGCGGGGATCCAGACGTACAGCGCCACGTGGGGCTTGACGTCCCTGAAGGCGAGCCGCGGCTCGACGTAGTAGGCGGTGGCCACGTGATATCCGACGAACATAGAGGAGGTAGTCCCTCAGCGCCTGCTGGTGGATCACAATAGCTTTCGCCAGAGGGATGGTCGAGGAGAGGAAGGCGGTGCCCGTCACGATGCCCTCCACGGTCCGTCTCCTCCCTCTATGCATGAATACGGCATACGACGCGAATAGCAGGAGACCTATGGCGTAGGCCGGGAGGCTCCACCAGCCAAGCGCCGCGGCGGCGTCAGCGTGTGGGCTCTGGCTGTTTTTAAAGACTTTTAAAGAGGACTGCAGGAGTTCCCGTGGTTGTTGAGCTAGTGGAGAAGCCGCTTCCCAAGCCCTCGTCAGAGGGCTACATTGAGGCTAGGCTTCTTGAGACTTAAGGCGAGGCGGGGCTGGCGCTGGAGTATCTTGAGAGGGGCCTTACGAGGAACGCCGCGTGTAAGGCATTCCAGGCCTGGAAGGCGCTTCTAGCCGCTCTGCTACGGCTTGAGGTGGATAGGCTCAAGGCCCTGGCCGGGACGGAGGAGGAGAAGAGGTGGCTTGAAGTGAAGGCCGTGCCCCGGATCCCCACCGCCAAGATGAAAGAGCTGTCTCGCCTGCTGAAGGAGGCTGAGCACGAGGGCATTACTTTTGTGACGGCTCTCGCCCTGGACCTCCACGACTATTAGTACCACGGACCGGATCTAGATGCGGTTTTGTCTAAATACGCGACGAGGGAGTCGGCCGTCGCGGATGTAGTCGAGCTTCTGCAAGAGCTTCTAAGTCGCGTAGAGGTGCTCAAAGGACGCGTCAGTTGGACAGAGGAGCTTGAGAAGTCGTTGGAAGAGGTAAAAGGGGTCTCGGCGCACTGGATGTAGCAACGACATCAAAAGGGGAGCCCAAACGGACAAATATTTAAGGCTGGGCGAGTACCCCTTGGGGTTCTTGCCAATAAACCTAACAATAAATCTCGCATAACAGAAAAAGAAAGGCTGTTGCGGGGTACCAGTTTGCGGAGAAGGCTTAAGAGGTGGCGGCGGCTGGAGCCGCGCCGAGGGATCCGCCGACGACCCGGCCTGTGCCTGCGGCAAGTGCCTCTACGGAGCGCCAGACGACGTGAACCACGCCGCGGCCGAGTGAGGTGGAATAAGGTTTTTAACAGATGATGAGGCGGCTTCGTGGATCATAAAGAGCACATAAAAACTGCCAGGTTCAACCTAGAGGAGGCATATAAGTTGCTAGAGCGCGGAGCGCCGCTGAGAAGACGTGGGCCGCCGTGAGGCACGCAACCACCGCGCTAACCACAGCCTTCCTAAAAGAGGCCGCCCCGCCGCGCGGAGTCCCCTGGAGAACGTTTGTTAAAAACGCCCTCGTCAAGGCAGGTTTAAATGAAGACGAGGCCTCCAGCTTGGCTTCGTGTTACATCGACGTGAGAGATAGGCTACGCGGAGGATGTTTGATAACTCACGCCAGCGAGACTTACGACATAATGCTATATAGCATGGGCATCATGGAATTTTCGTACTCCATAGTTGTGTCAAGAGATTTCTTTTGTCAACGAGGCGGAATATCTTGGGTTTGATCTGAGTTGTGTATAGGAATAGGCTGGCGTTGTGGTGGTCTTAGTTATGTGGAGTAGTCCTCAATCTCTTCAGTAGTATTGAGAGAGCCTCCCTTGCAGGTGGAGATAGGGCGGCAAAAAGCCCCAATGTCACCGTGGCGAGTATCACGGCATTGGGGATGTATGTTGCTATGGTCTCCACGGCACTTCCCTTCACATAGGGAAGAAGCGGGATGGGCAAAATATATAGTATGATAAGCGTCAAGAGAGCGGGCAGGTAAAGCCTCGTCAGCAGAGGCAGATAGTCTCGTCCCAGTAACTTGAGCCGGTACGATGCCGTAAGGACGCTCGCGATGGTAGATGCAATAACCATGCCTGGTGCGCCGTAGGTCTTAGCGAGGAGGTATGTAAGCGCAATTGTCGCTGGCGCCATGGCGATGTCGAACATAAGGGCCTTTGCTGGCCTATCCTTGAGCGTGAAGATGACCTTTTCCTCAACGCCCCTCAGTGTCGTGTCTACGTGGAGCCAGATGCCGGAGGCGAGAAGTGCAACGCCGTTGAGCCACACCGCCTCCACTAGTTGTGCGTTACCCAACTCAGATGGCCGCAGAACCGCTATGTACCACTCAGGACTCTTCGACATCACCGATATCGGGACTAGATAAAGATATAGCAAGACAGCTCCGTCTAGAAGTGCCCGCTGGAGTTTGTTGTTTTCAGTGAGCAACGAGCCATACATAAGTGGTACAATAGCTAAGGCAGGGTAGACAGATTTGTAGATTTGAAACAAAATATAGTTATAAGAAAGCAAAAGGTCGCCACCGGCTAGGTATAGTGCATAGGCGGTTGTTGCTCCAATTAGTGGAAAAGATAAGGAGAGCGTCTGATAAGGAGCACCGCGGAACAACTCCCTTAGTAATGAAATTGTCCCGAAAATCTTTGGCTTGACCAATATTGCTATAGTCGTGGGTAGAGTCATGGCTATGTTTACTAACAATACAGCAGACGCTGACGGGTGAAGCCTGACAACAAAAGCTCCGGCAAGCTTTATTGTCTGACTTATATTACCTAATATAGATAGTGTTCTCTGTTTATATATAGATAAATATGCAGTTGCTGGCCAAGAATAAAGTGTAATAATAATAAAACCTAATGAAAGTATTATAACATCAAGTCTTCCATATAGTGCCATATAAACTACTAAGGAGCACCATGCAAAAAAAGAGGCGATAAGACCGGCGCCGGCGAGTTCAGCGTAACGCTCAGGCTGTCTTGCGAGTACCCGGGGATACCATGTCGTCACATATCCGAGTATACCAAGTGCTATGCTGCCACCGGCATTAAAAGCTACCAATGTAGCTAGCTCACTTGTGGGCAGATGCCTCGTGACGACCAAGGTATATACAAGTGAGACAAACAACCCATAAACGCTCCCTAATATTGATAAGAGTCTAGCTCCCATCAAACGCATACGCTCAGCATTACACGACCTTTTTATTCTCATAACGCTGGTGTCAGTGCCGGTTGAATGCAGTAAACCGAGTATAGAAATTTAGTTACTATATAAATTTAGAAAAGGTATCAACAAAATTTTTAATAGATTTTTCTCTTAATTCCAATGCATATTTAAGGTTTTCTTTACCGCCATTTATAAAATACTGAATATCTTTATCATAAAGCTTAGCAAGTAAATCATATTCATCAACGAACACTATTTCGAATGGTAGTTGTTCGCCTGTTACAGACAAACTTTGGGTAAGAACAACATTACACGCCAATGCATAATCATATCTTTTTACATTGGTACCAGATTGGTAAGGATATACTGCTGAAAAATTAATTCCGGCATGTCCTTCCGAAAGATAATCTAAGAAATCTTTACGAGTGGGTATCCAACCTACGTACTGCGCACCAGGTATAGGTTTTCCAATAGATCTAACTAAGACTGTGTCAAATTGTTTTTGTATATATTTTATTAAAATATTTACAAATTCATTAGATACATTTGACCGATGGACAACATTAATAATTAGTTTATCCTCAGGCTTTTTATGAGAACAGGGAACATAGTCGGTTGGTAGATAAATTGATGGTAAGTATATAATAGTTTTTTTCGGAAATAGTTCTGTGTATATATATAAGTCTCTTCGTGAATTCAATATTATAATGTCTATATATTTATCAATAAGTTGTTTGACATTTTTAATTAACAATTTTCGGAAATATTCAATCATATAGGATTTTGCCAATGGATATTCTTCAAAATAATCCAAAACATGAAGCACATTAAGCTTATTTTTAAATTTGCTCAAACATCGGCTTGCCATCAACAAGGCACGTATATGATCTATTATCACAACTTCTCCATCAAGTTTGTCCTCTCTACATTTCATTTTACTAAATCTAAGTTCTCGCAGGGTATTTGTGACATTATTGGTTGGGCCCAAGATTCTACTAGATATTTTTCTGAGACCTGCAATACCTTTGGATTCTATGCTTTCCATTTTGTCGCTTGTTATCATTACTACGTTGTCTATTTTCCAATGTGTCCCAAGAAGTTCCAAGAGATACATAAGACCTGTATTAAGACCCGTAAATTCCCCTACGTTTTCTTCTTTTCTCCAGTTAAAAATAACCACTCTTATATTTTTCACACCATTCCGAAGACGAATCCTTATAAATCTTAGTTTCTGCGCCTCTGTGTCTTTGGCTGTTGTGGGTTTGGGGCGTGTGGGTTTGCCTATGGTTGCTGTGTTTGCTAAGTATTTCGATGGTGTGGTTGTCGGCGTTGATGTAGATGCTGAGTGGGTTGAAGCGTTAAGAAGCGGACGTGTAAAGATGGTAGAGGAGGGGCTTTTTGAATACTTAAGCGCCTATCGGAACAAGATCCGGTTTGAGACTCTTAGTGAGGTTGATTTTTCTCGAGTAGGTCATGTGGTGGTTGCTATTGGGGTAGATATAAACAGCGGTTTCTGCGGGGGGGCGCCTCCAGACTATTTAACACCTCTGTATAAAGTGGTGGAGGCGGCTGTGGAGGGCGGTTGGAGGGGCGGCGTCCTCGTCCTTAGGCCGACTGTTCCGATAGGCACTACGCGCGCCGTGGCGAAATATATTGAGGAGCGGTGGGGCTTAAAGCCCGGCGTGGACTACTACCTCGCCTACGTCCCGGAGAGACTTGTAGAGGGCCGCGGCGTCTTTGAGGAAGAGACTCTTCCAAAGGTGGTGGGGTGTCTAGAGAAGAGGAGTTGCGGAGAGGCGGCTAAGCTCTTCAAGAAGTTTCCATCAAATGTATATACGGCGATTCCGCCTGAGAAGGCTGAGCTGGTGAAGCTTATTGACAACAGCTGGCGTAACTACCGTTTCGCCTTCGCCAACGAGGTGGCGTTGATTGCAGAGCAGCTGGGGCTAGACGCCCATGAGGTCATCGACCTGGCGAAGCTGGACTACCCCAGAAACGCAGATCTCCCCAAGCCGGGCCCAGTCAGCGGGTACTGCCTTGGGAAAGATCCCTACGCCCTCTGCGGATTTAAGACGTTTCACAACCCGCCGCTGGCAGTGATTGCGCGGATGTTTAACGACGATCTCTACAGCCATCTGGCGCGCACCATCTTGAAGCTGGCGGGAGACGCGCCGATACTCCTCCTCGGCCTCTCCTACAAAGCCGATGTAGACGACTACAGAATGTCCCACGCCATAGAGATTCTCAAACGCGTCGCGCCGCAGGCAGGAAGAGTGGTGGTGCACGACCCCTACCTTGGGCTGAATAGATACACAGATGCGAAACTCCTCCGCGGGCTGGGGCCTGCGGTTTTCTACACGGCGGATCTCGAGGAGGCCTTAAACGCGGCCGGCGGCGCCGCCTTGGCGGTGATCTCCACGCCGCATACAGTTTACAAAAAGAACATAAACCGCATTATAGAAAGCGTCCGGCTGGTGTACGACCTATACGGCCTCACGAGGGAGGTGGGTGTGAGGTCTCCGAAGGTTAAAGTGTTTGGGTCGGGATGAGGGTTTTAGTGACAGGAGGCGCAGGTTTTCTGGGTAGCCACATAGCGGAGAGCTACCTGCGGGACGGCCACGAAGTTGTAGTAGTCGACAGCCTCTTCAGGGGGAGGGAGGAGTACGTGCCTAAAGGCGCCGTCTTTTACAACGTGGACTTGGCGAGAGAGCCCGCCGCCGTGGAGAAGATCTTCGAGAGGCACCGGCCCCACCTCGTGTTTCACTACGCCGCGATTAACGGCACTAAGTACTTCTACGACATACCGCACAAAGTGTTTCAAGACAACACGGAGATGACTATAAACGTGGTCAACGCCGCGGCTAGATTCCCGCCGCGTCTCTTCGTGTATGCCTCTTCTTCGGAGGTCTACGGCGAGCCGCTTAAGATACCTACTCCGGAGGATCACCCCATAATTCTCGAATTCTACGCCGAGCGGGATAGCTACGCCGCCTCTAAAGCCTTCGGCGAGTTTTACACCAGATATATGGCTGGGCGCCGCTCAAGCTACCTAGTCCTCCGCATCTTCAACACCTACGGCCCGCGTATGGACACAAGCGAATACGGCCAAGTAATTCCGGAGTTCATTAGGAAGGTGCTGAGGGAGGAGGAGTTCACCATCATAGGCGACGGCACGCAGAGTAGGGCGTTTATGCACGTAGACGACCACGTGAGAATAGTCAAGAAACTTGTGGAGACAGGCCCCTACAACGACGTCTACAACGTGGGGTCAAGCCAAGAGGTGGCCATACTGGATTTAGCGAGGATAATACATGAAATTGTGGGGAGACCCTTCAAGCCGAAATTCCTCCCCCCACGCCCCCACGACAGAAGACGCAGATGTCCAGACATAACTAAAATAACCAAAGCCACAGGCCTAACTCCACAAATAGACCTATACACAGGCCTAAGACAAACAATAAAATGGTATA
>Ga0079996_121420_pt1 | contig 12190 bp, 6 predicted proteins | sample PerSpoAPS_AMetaG_FD_69199 | JGI IMG/M metagenome (GOLD analysis project Ga0079996, IMG submission 69199) | Thermal spring microbial communities from Yellowstone National Park, Wyoming, USA - Perpetual Spouter A (PS_A) MetaG (SPADES assembly)... | ecosystem: Environmental > Aquatic > Thermal... | reverse complement strand
GTGGTGATGGCGCCGTCCCGGGCCCCGCCGTTGCCGCCCGCCTGTATAATCAACACGCCGGGATACCTCGGGTCGAGGAAGCCAGGAAGCGACAAACCCGCCACGAAGGCAGACTCAAAATCGGCGCCGAACGCGCCCACGTCGTAGCCAAAGTAGGAGATCCCCCAGCTGTTGCTGATAACGTCGGCCCTCCTAGACCCCGTGTAGTAGAACTGACCCGTCGCCGGATCCACGTCGAAACCAGCCGCCCACAACATACCAACCTCCACGTTCCCCTCCCACAGAGCCTTCACCCCCAACACGCCTGCGCCCGGCGCCATCCCCCTCAGCCTAACCACACCAAGCCCGGTGACGTTATACTCCACAACGCCCCTGCCGGCGGCCGCCGACGCACACGCCGTGCCGTGGCTGTCGAAGTCGTAGAATATGCTCAGCCACCTCCCCTGCCTATCCCACCCAGGATGAATCTCCGCGGGGTAGCTGAAGTGCCAGAAGAAGTCGTAGAAGAACCCACCAGCAACGCCCAGCGACACATCCGGGAACCCGTTTCCGTCGTAGTCTGGGGCAACTACTCTGTTAACAAAATACCTTATAACACTGCTCCTTGCGTATGGATCAACGGGAGGAATCACCTCATCGTCAAAGCGGCAGTTCCCATTCGAGTCAATTACGCCGTATTCAAAGAAGTTTGAATACGGTGGCCTCATGAGCAAAACTCCAACTATAACAGTGGGAGAATATGCGCTCATCATATAGGTAACTCCAAACCTCAACTCACCACCTCCCTGAACCCATCTGTATACATAGGACGGAATTCTGTAGTAGTCGCAAGGCGGGTAGATGTAGACACTCCAAGGCACAAGCGTCTCGTAGGTCCTACCACCGACGTATATATGTGTAGAGTTCACTAAATTCACCGGCTGGAGCAATAAGACCTGCGACTGGTCGGCGTCAAACACCAAGGGCTCCCTAATTCTGTCGCCCTTGTACGTGCCGGACCAGTACCTCAAAGCCGTCGTCAAATCAGGATGGCCGTAGTCGACGCCTGTATCGACCACGGCTATGTTGATGCCGCTTCCGTTTATGCCGTAGACCCGCTCGACTTGCGAAACGCCGATCAAATCCCTAATAATGGCGTTAGAAGGGGCGATGATGCCTCTGCCGCCCACGCCCTCCGGCAACATGTCAAAAGGCTTCGGAACAGGCTTCGCCAGCACCGCCTCGACGTAGTCCGAGTACCTGCTCAACGCCTTCTTAACGGCGTCGGGGGAATCCGCCACCCTAAACATATACCTACCCTGCGCGTCGCGCACCAGCTTAGACACCCTAACCTCCATCACCCGGATTTGACGCCCCCCGGCCGCCGCAACAAGCCGCTCGCCGCTATATAACTGCCGCATCTCATTATATACCTGCTGAACAACGGAATCCGGAACCCCCCTCTTAAACACCACCGTAACCACACTAAATCTTTCCCCACCAGCCGACAAATTCCCAACAAACACAACCGTTGGATATCTTAGTGCCAAACCCTTTGTGGGCAACTTTATCTTTTTCCAATTTATAAAGTCTTCACTTATAAACAATGCATCATCTGAAGACAACATAGCAACATCGCTTCCTTCAATTCTACAGAATGTAATTATTCTAGCGCTTGAACCTAATATAATTTCTTTAAAGTGTTTTCCACCGTTAAAACTTACAACGACAGCCCCTCTTTCACGTAATGTAAAGGCAATAATATCATCTACTATCACTCCGCTATAAATAGCGGTAGGATATTTTATTTCATAAATCTGCGTCCAATGATCGCCTCCATCTTCAGAACAAAGCAAATAAGCCCCTCTAGGAGTATAAGATACTCTTCCAGGTTTACCATTCCACCCTTTGCCAACACCTACACAGATCCGTGTGCCTTGAGCATCAGTAAAAAAGTGTTTGCCATAGCTACCATGTTCATCAACATATACAACTTTGTATTCATTGAAATCATAGCTCTTAAAAATCACAAAAATTGTTTTTCCAATTGTATAAAATTCCGAATTCCATGCAGGTATAAATAAACCCAGACCCGGTTTAAAATAGGGCTGGCCGGAAGTATCGATCCTAGGTTCTTGCAAGGAGAGATTTTGAAGAAGATCAATATTGCCAGACGTATTTATTCTATATAGGCGAAGCACTCTCTCATTAGACGGTACAACTGGACGGGCGATCCCAACTGTAAAAAACAGTTCTCGAGATGTCGCAAAGGGCCAAATTCTTCTATATAGTCCATAGTCTCTGATTATCATGTATTGACGTAAAAGTAAAATATTTATAAATCTTTCTAAAAGAAGTTATATTACAAACAATAAATAAAGACCATTATTATATATTAATACATTTGACGAATCAACTAAGTAACTATATGGAATTAAATACAACAGTTTATAGCCTAATGGTCCAGGCATGACATCGCCAAGCGGCAATGGGAAAATGACGTCGTTGCCATAATTTGCGTATCTTTTCACTAGTTCAATGATCTCTTTAGGTTGCGTAACCTCAGGCGATATAAAACCGTGCTTGGGAATTTTGGGGCGATGCCACAGTAAATCGCATAGACCAAAAGCAGTAAAAGGCTGAAGACATAAATACGATAGCCCGGACTCTAGTGAGTTCAGGAACATAATGCTGTGTGACGAATAGATAGAAAAACTACCTTGATAAACAGTTGGCCATGAATATTCTCCTTCCTCAGAAACTATAGTAAGCTTCAATGGCAATCCAAAACTCGATAAAAACGTAACCAAGAAAATTATGATAAACAATAATGAAATTCGTGTATTTCTTAGCTTAAATAGTGTATTCTTACTGGTGTATATCAGATAAATCAATAGTACTACTCCAACGAAAGATATGACAACTAGTGCACGTCTACCTGATAATAAGGATCCAACACCAGCCCATCCAATAAACCACGTCAATAACGACGCTATATACGCTGATGTTAAGAGCTTCAAGAAATAATTATGCTTCTCCTTTAAAATTCTATAGAAAGCATACAAAGAAATTAAAAATAAAACAAAGGGAATAAATAATATTTTTCCGTAATAACTTAACGCAAATAACAGTAAATCGATCAATGAAAATTGACGATAGGAAATCGCAAATTGAACTAATTGAACCTCTTGTACATATGCATGCAGAACTTTAGAAATTGCGGAAACGAGTGTACCGCCAAAGACAATATAATCGACAAAAAGTTCATATACTAAGAAAATTAATATCGTTAAATATACTAAAGGTATGTACATTTTACTTCTTAATATCACATATTTAAATAAAACAGTAAAAACGATAAAAGCAAGCGTAATAATTGCTGTAGAAAGATGTATCAGCAACACTCCACCATACAGAATCGAAAATAAAATTATGCTATTCGTGCTTAGATATTGACTATTATGTTTAAGGATACTCGTAAGAAAAAGATATAATAACGCACCTACTACTCCAAAAACCAGAGTACCACCGCTATAGTAAGGATATACATAAGTTAATGTGGTTATGAGAGTAATTAATACAACATAATCTTTAAATCCATAGAAATCAAAATTCATACGGAGCAGATTAATAATAATAATATAAATAAAAATCAGATAGTTTAAGTAAGATATAAAAAGAAGAATATTCATATTTAGGTCAAGTCTAATATGAGCAACTAAACTTAACATAGCTGGAATGAGTCCATTACCTGGATGATACCCATATTCACGTGCATAATACGTATATCCAAGCGTATCTATTTTCCCGTATTGTAATATCCACAATGAAAAAGAGTAATGCGCAACACTATCCCATGGCCCGTTGATATAAAAGACATTAATATATTTAAAAAGAGGCAAGAACAATACTACAAATGTATAGTAAAAAGTAAATATTAGTATAGAAATTGGATGTCTAAATATCTTAAATACAACTATCATAACTGTTATAATAACTAAAACAGTCTCGATTACAACTCCATGCAAAGGCCACGGATCTATGAAAGCCTTAGAATTTAATGTAATATAAAATAGATAAATGATAAATATAAAAATTAGTAAAATAATTAAAAGAATTTCTTTATACATTTAAAGAAATTTTGATATAAGTTGTAAAAAGACCTCAGCACCAACTTTGCGATCAACAAGTGCTCTGCTCTTACAAGCATTATCAATCAACTTTTCCTTAGTTTTAATAATGTTTAGTATTGCATCTTTTATGCAGGTTTTATTGTTTGGCTCACATAAATTCCCGACTTGGTATTTATCTATCAATCTTCCAAGTTCACTGGAATAATCACCTAATGCTAACACAGGCAGACATGTGGCGATATATTCATAAAACTTTACAGGTATAGCATATGTATATATCAATTTATACTTGTTTTCTGTAGAAAATGGGATTAATCCTATGTCGCTTGCTGAAAGAAGATCTACTACATCCTCCTTGTTAAGCACTCCAAGATAGATAATATCATTTGAGCTACGAATTATTGAATACGCATATTTATCAATTATCGGACCAGCTAATACTAAATATATATCCTCATGTAATTCTCTTTTTATTTCTCTCAAAATTTTGACAAAACTAATTATGTCATAGTAATGCGAAATTCCAATTGCACCTGTGTACGTAATAAGAGTTGCATTAAGAGGTAATCCAAATTTTTTCCTGATGGTATCTTTATCTCTTTTCTTTACAAAGAGCTTGAGATCAGCGCCGTTTGGTGCAAAATATACCTTTCTTCTTAGTTTTTCTGCATAATATTTTAATAAAGATGGTGTAACAACAATCACAGCATGTGCCTTTCTATAGATAATATGCATCAAGTTTCTATAAATCTTTGCTGTTAATCGAGAAAATCTATTGTATAGAAGTATCATGTTTTCCTCCTGCTGATCCCTTATGTCAATTACTAATTTCATTTTGCCAATAATTGAGGCGAAGTATGTTGCCATAACAGGTTCTGCGTCAGGTAAACTCACAACTACTATTCGGGGGCGGAGCAGTAAAAGTGCAACGATCAAAGACGGGAAGAGGATGAAAGTATTTACAATTGCGTTTATGACCTGGTTACGAGTAGATATACGTATTGGTAAATTGATACATTCTTGAGCACTTCCCTTAACAGGAAGAGTTATGAAACCGATGCAGGAAACATTATATCCATGCGTTTTCAAGTAATTCATCAAGTAGCTCTGTCGCATATGAGCAGCTCCAATTTCCCAATGAGTGGAAATTATTACTACTTCGGTTCCCATATGAGACGTCTCAGTTCTTTTCATAATGCATTTGGAATCAAAGTAATAAAGCACTTATTACCTTTGCACAGCTCTCTCAAAAACTGCCTCTCATTAACCGCAGATCCAGAACTACCAAGAATAGACAGAACAACTGCCAGTATCCTAAGCCCCGCCGGCTTCACGCCTAACGCGATTTAAACAGTTTATAAGCTAAGGCCTTGACTGTTCCGACTCCGCCCCCATACCTCTCCGCATCCCCGGAGGAAGCCCTACTCATGGGCTTCCCTCTTCCAACACGCTCTCAACCACACGGAACGACGCACATCTCTGTCAAACCTCTTCGCAAGCAACAAAGTAGGAGAATACCTAGCCGCTCTAAATCTTGCTCACAGGTAGTCTCTCTTCTCAGCCCTTCCCAGAGCCTCTCAACGGCGTAAGCAACTCTTCCGCCACCTTTAGGAGCTATTAAGTCCATCGAACCCATATAGTTACGTCGTTGCCAGAGTAAAAGACCAAGTTGCATGAATTCTCAGCTAATACAAACACGTCGGGTCTGTACACCTCCGGCATGTTGGTAGATTCTTGACGTAGTATGACCAATCTACTAAAGCTTCGAAGACATGCAAAATTGATATAAAGGCCATAGCTACCTCCAAATATAAACTCGATACCTCTATATCCGAACCCTTGGTAGCGAGGCTGTATATAAAGGCATGTGCTAGTAATGAAGATACCGCTCCGCCAGTCTGTCAAATAGGTGCCGGGGGCTAGCATCTGTGAAAGTGTACGTATTTGTTGTGCGTCTCCGTAAGAAACCAAACCTGATAGCGATAGCCCATAGGGGTTGTTGGTATACGGATTCCTCGGTGCAAATACGCCAGAATAGGCGAAAGAAAATACGCCGATGGCTACAAGTAGCAAAGAGTAAAGAGCGCCATACCGCCTACTTCGAAGCAACTCGAAAGTATAAGGAGCGAATACAGCCAACATAACCGCCGACGGCAAGCCGAGGTACCGTGGCAAATCCGCCACTGGAAATGCCGAGGCCCCGATATAAGCTATGATGAGAAACGTACCAGAGAGAAAGGCAAGGTCCCTGGCAGACCCTCTGCCGTGTAGAAAGACGAGAAGCCCCGACACGGCTAGGAAGGAGAGCGCCAAGTTGCCCAGCGACGAGGTAGGCAGAGCCGAGACGGGGGCGGTCGCGACGAGGATCTTCTCCCCACGGAGAAAGGCTAGAACAGCCTCCACCACACTATTGTAGGCGCCGGACAGCACATAGAGCAGAGAAGTGTATGTGGCATATGCGGCGAAGATTATAACGAGGTTGAACAACATGGCGGCGGTCTCCCTCCCTCTTTTAGAGATCCAGAGAGCCGCAGTAGTCAGCACCATCCAGGTGGCGACGCCCCCATGGCCAAACACGCCGGCCGCAAGCAGCGGTATCTGCGTCGGCGCGGAGCCCGCCAGAAACGCCGTGAGGAATACCGTAAGCGAGTAGACCTGTGGTATGTACCACGCGGACCATATCACTGCAAGCGGCACCATGAGGAGAACGAATACTCCCATGAAGTCGTCGAACCCGCCGAACCTCCGGGAAAGCAGAAAGACAAGTAGCGGTAGCTGTAGCAGATACAGTAGGCCCATAACTACGCTGGTCCACACCGGATCCAGCCCGCTCATTAGCGACACCAAGGCATACTCCAGCGGAACCATTGGAAAGGGGTAGGCCGAGTGCCTAACGGTGGTCTCCGTGACGTGCCCCGCCTGTAGCGCTTGGCTACCCCACAAGATGTCCCTCCACGTGTCGTTGCCGAAGGAGGGGACATAGAGCGTGTAGAGCGGGATGGAGGAGGCCCCCACTATAGCCGTGGCTACGGCGACTTTCTTCGCCGGCTTCTCTTCTGCCAGTACCGTAATTAACAACGTGAAAGCTAGCGCTATGACGTAACCAAGTCCTGTATGCCTGAGGTGGAGAAGCTCCGTCTCGGCCACTGTATACACGGCAACAGGAAAGATCCACAGGGAAACGGGCAGACGGATACTAAATGGCTTAGCACTGTTGCTGGAAGGCAGTAACAACGCTACAAGTGCGAGAGATAAGCTAATTTCGGCGAATAATAACTGACCAGCACTAATTCTGTTTGTGTAGTAAAACCAAAATAAGGTTAGCAATGCAATAATTAGGAGAAGCATAACTAGCCACTCTAACTTCGTATGGATCCTAATGACCATTATCCGGCAAAAGACTTAAGTTGCATGTTCGCAACGTAAAAAGCGTACTTCCTTAACCTTATTGAAGATAAGGAAAAATAAAGTAGTATGCAACCAGCTCCCTTAATGTTGTACAAATCCCAATGAAAGCTCGCCAACGTGTTTAAGAGAGTCATAAATTAAAGCAATTTTCACATTGCACCCGTCTGCATTATTATAAATGCAAAAGGTAAAGAAATCCCAGCGAATATAAAATTGACCCGTAATAACGCGATTCGTACAACAGAGCAGGAAATAAGCATACCATTAAATATCGGCAGAGGTGCAAGAAGCTGTTTTAATTTCATAGATCTTTAAATAAAAATTTATACTTCATTAACAGTTTTACATAAGAGTACTTAAAACCGATCTTGTCAATTGTAGAAACTTTTTCGAATTCCTTCCGTGGATTATTTATATAGCGTATTTTTTCTATTTTTTTCAAAACATAAGCTATTATTCGCGGTATTGCTGAAACTCCAAACATGCGAAAATCGAAAGTCATCAAGTTATAGACATTAGCAAAGTGACGTTTCAATGTGTTAACAGTACATCCTCCAGGATTACCTGAGACATGAAATGCGACGGCACGTGGTTGATAAAACATAATAAATCCATGCTTTAATATACGGTAGTATAAATCGCTATCTTCATATAAGTAATTATATTTATATCCTGTGTAATATGTTCCAACTATATTAAATATATCTCTTGACATCAATGAAGTTGCTGGCGGATGCTCTGAGAGTAATATATGAGAAGTCTCCACATCGTAATTTGCACAGTGGTCGCCAGTTAGCATATTAAAATATCCTATAATTTTAGCACATTCGTGAAGCGGAAAATAGAATTTTGTCGAGGATGCAAGAATCAGTCTTGGCGCCACTGCTCCAACCTTGTATTTTTTAGAAAGTGCGCTATAAGTTTTTACAAGGATCTCTATAGTATTTGGCATTAGTATCAAGTCGTCTTCTGAAAAAAATATAAGATTTCCTTTGGCGTAACTAAGTCCTATGTTGCGCGATGCAGGTAATCCCCTGTGTATGTCATTTCTAATATATTTTATGTTATGATTGTCTTTAGCTATATTTTCTACTACTTTGCTTGTAGAATCGGTTGAATTATCATCAACTATAATTATTTCCAAATTTTTATAGGTTTGCCGTAAAATGCTCTGGATTGCACTTCTCAAAATGTAGGCTCTATTTCGTGTCGGAATAATTACAGAAACTAACGGTGCCTTGTTCGAACTCACCAGCTAGAAGAAAACCACGATATATAAGCCGTTACGACGGTCCTTAGGACGAGAAGAACTATTCATCGTCTCCAGGCCTTGGACTATCTGGAGGGCGAAGACTACTCATTGCCGGGCGTCCTCTTGAGGAGGGGGTGCTCCGGGAACCGCACATCGTGAATGTCGCCTGCCTTAAAGCGTATGTTGACGCCTCTGAAGAGAAGTAAGAAACATCCCCTGTCTGGGATGTAGGGACTGTGGGTAATGTCTAGGTTCTTCATGAGGTACACGCCCAGCCTGTATTTTTCAGGAGGGGAGGGTGCTGTCTCTTGAGCCACGGCCTGACCGCCCACCTGTAGAGCTTTGTCCGCGGCTTGCCGTCTAGGATGGGGCAGAGCCTTATTTCCCGCAGGTCGATGTATATATCTCTGCTCGCTACACCAGCCGCCTGGGAGTAGGCCGCGTGGAGCTTTACGTACTTCTTTATCCACTTGGGGGTGGTATGACGTTGTTCTATCACGACACAACGGAGACTCGTTTCGCGGCAGAGTTCCTCCATCTCTTACCTGTTACTCCCCTTAACTACGGAGGTTCTACATCTTTTTTCGTTTGTGATGGATCCAAGAGACTCTACTGTTTCACATATTTCTCTTACAGGACTCTTCTTTGCCCTGATTATGTACATTCTAATGGCTTTGTGTTGGATGGAATCCTTTGGTGTGGCCGGATCTACTTAAGTATGGCAACATCTTTCGGCACTTAAAATTCTGGTAACAGGTGTGTGACAATTCGGTTTTGCTACCTTTAGGCCAGAAGAGCTTGCTTACCGTGAGTACGGCGGTCACGTAAGGTTGCTTAGAAGCTTATCTACTTGGGCTTGGAGTGTCTTGTCTCGTTCTTCGCAGGTTAGGGGTCTCCTTTCTTGGTCTGGCTTGTGGTTTTGTATTGCTTCTTCTATCGCTTTTGCGTATTCCTCGTAGTTGTGTACTACGCGTATTTTTCTTGGGTTCCTTATGTCGAGTCCCAGTAGAGAGTGCGGCGAGGCTATAATGTGCAGGTCTGCGGCTTGGTATGCGAGCATCTTTATGAAGGTGCCTGCGGCGTGGTTGAAAATAGGGGAGAGACCGTAGTCGGCCATTGCAAGTAGTTCTTTGAGTTTTTCGTGGGGTACTACTCCTGCTATTTTTATTGCCTCGTTTTTTGTGTTGCGTTTAAGGTGTTGCCAAGGTCCTGTTATAAATAGGGTGAACTTGGAAGGGGGTGTGTTGTTGAAGATTTCTATGGTTTTAAGGACGGCTTCTTTGTTTGAATGGGAGCCTGCTAGGAGTATGAAGTATGGTTTTGTAAAGTCGTTTCTTTTTCTTCTTAGCTGGCTGTATTCTTCTGTGTTTTGGTAGCAGAGTGGTGGAGGGTTTGTGATTATATGTGTCTTGGTTACTTTGAACATGTGTCGTGCGGCGGCGTCATCTACCCTTGAGGGGTAGGTTATTATTGTTGATGATTTAAGTTGTGGTTTGTGTAGTGCTAGATATAGACCGTATTTTATCAATTCGAATATATTCTTTCTGGATCTTAGGTAGAGTGTCTGTGCATAATTTGCAAGTGGGTCGTAAATTATCGGTTTCTTTATGCCTAGCATCCGGAGGATTGCAGATGCTACAGTCATGGAGCCAATAGTCGTTACTAAGTCCGCCTTGTTGAATAGAGGTTTATACTTAACTAGTACTGCGGCTTCGTCTATGTAGTGCGTTGCTTTGGCCAGGGTATTTAGGTCGTGATGGTTTTTCCATGTTATTATTTTGGCGATGAGGTGATAGAACGGGCGATAGGCGGGTATATAGATTACCCTGTTTTTTACCGTGTACGTGGTTGTTGGGTGTGTGCTTGAGTTTACCACCACTACTTTGTGATGTAGCGCTAGCGTTTTCAGTATTGAGTGTATTCTTACGTCGTCGCCCGTTTTCATTTCCCATGGGGAGCTGTAATATGTATACACTACGATCGTTGCCATTGAGTTAGCTGTGTTTTGGCATTTGCTGTGGGATCATTGAAATTGTATGTGGCTAGGTGAATGTAGCTGGGAGACATTGTTATTGATCACACACGTTATGTATAGACGTAACTTTCTGCCTCTAATGGAAATAATGCTATTTTTCCTGTTTTTCCCATATCAATTCTCTGTTCCAGAGGTTTTTGACTGCGGCGGCTATTAGGTAGAGCTGGGCGGCGGTCCACGTCCGGTACGGCTTGAGGGCTAGGGCGGCGGCTCCGGCGGCCAGCAGGGCGAGGGCAGGGGGTGTGGCGGCCGCGGTGAGGGCTGCGGCGGCGGCTGGGAGTAGCCAGGGGTTGGCTAGGTGGAGGTACTTCTCGGCGAGGAGGATGGGCCGCATGGGGGGTGGGGCCTCCGTCGCGGGCGTCTTTAGGAAGTGTTGTAGTAGGTGTTGGGCGCGTCTTATGCGCCATTTGTGGTAGCTGTTGTGGGGCACGGCTTCGACGCACCAGAGGTCTTCGGCGGCGACGGCTCGGTACCCCATGGCGGCTATTTTCGCGGCTGTGTGGCTGTCGTCGGCGCCGATGTCGAGGGGGAATCCGCCGATTTTGCGTAACAGCTCTGTCCTGTAGGCGGCGAGTTCGCCGTGGAAGATGGGGGTGGCCCATTTCTTGCTTTCGGCGAGTCTGAGGACGTTGTAGTGGCCGCGGTAGCCGGCTTCGACGCCTGCGGGCCCGTCGGCGGCGGGCTTCTTGAGGCAGGTGACGGCGCCTACTGAGGGGTCGGCGAGCCAGCTGACGGCTCTCCTAAGGGCGTCTCTCTGGGGCCAGCGGCAGTCGGCGTCTGTGATGACGAAGACCTCGCCGCGGGCCGTGGCCAGCGCCGTGTTGAGGGCCGACGCCTTGCCGCGCCTCTGGGGCTCCTCCACGACTTTGACGTCGGCGTCTGGGTGCGCGGCCGCCCACCGCCTGGCCTTCTCCGCCGTGCCGTCTGTGCTGGCTGAGTCGACGACGATTATCTCGCGCCTGTCGCGGGGGTAGTCCTGTCTGTATACGTCCTCCAGCTTCTCCTCGATGTGCCTGGCCTCGTTGTATGTGGGTATGGCCACCGTCACGGCGGGGAGGTAGGTGGGGTCGGGCTTGATGCGCCATGGCTGTTTGAGCCACCGCCTGGCGGCGGCGTAGTAAGCTAGCGGCGCGCCGAAGTGGGCCGCGGCGAGGGCGGCGCCGAGGGCAGTCAGGGGGTCCATGGGGTGAGGAGCTTTAGCCCGAGTCTTTCTATTGCGTCTCCCCTCTCAGCGATTTCTCTGTCCAAAGTGGCGAAGGTGCGTATTAAGCCTCTTTCGGCTAGGTGTAGCGCGTAGGCGATGTGGAGGAGGTCGAGGGTTTTTAGCCTGAGGACGTGCGCCAGCCGCATCGCCTTTTGCAGGAGGTCGGCTGGCGTGTTGTC
>Ga0079996_128570_pt1 | contig 12198 bp, 11 predicted proteins | sample PerSpoAPS_AMetaG_FD_69199 | JGI IMG/M metagenome (GOLD analysis project Ga0079996, IMG submission 69199) | Thermal spring microbial communities from Yellowstone National Park, Wyoming, USA - Perpetual Spouter A (PS_A) MetaG (SPADES assembly)... | ecosystem: Environmental > Aquatic > Thermal... | reverse complement strand
CAACTTAAACTCCTTCGGATCCTCTTTAATTCATTCAATTCTTTCAAGAGCTTTTTCTTCTATATTTTATAGTTGTTATTGATTTATTGCTTTTAGCATGGTATATTCTTAAAGCAATATAACAAACATTTAAGTTTATCTTAATAAAGTAGACGCTTTCAGTTACAATTAACTATTTAGACACTCCTCTATATCTTTCAGCTCAAAATGAAAAACGTCTTTATCTTCCGCTTTATTTTTAAAGCTCTTCGCAAAGATGGCATAATATTCCTTTCTTTCGTTTTTATTCCAATCAACGTATTGGGCTTTTTCTTTTAGTTCTTGCAAAATTTCTTTAGCATCAACTTCTTCTTTCCATTTGCATTCACAAAAAAGGATTTCCTTTGATTGTTCATTAAAGGCAACAATATCTATTTCTTTATCCTTATACCACCATTTACCTATTTTTGTGAATGGAAAAATTTTCTCTCTATTTCTTATCAAAAATTGTCTACAAACTTCTTCAAAGACCTCTCCAAGATGAACATTATAGTTTTGTTTTATTGTATTAACATCAAAGATTCCTTCTTCAATCGAACTCAAATTTTCATAGATATATCTAAACCAAAACTTAAGGAAATTATCAGAAATGAAGTATCTTCCATATCTTGATTTCTTTTTTTCAGTAATCGGAACAAGCCTCTTTACCATTTTAACCTCAATCAAGTTTTTCAAATAAGGAGTTATATCCGTTCTTTTTACTCCTATATAATCCTTTATTTCATTAATCTTAGTTTTCCCAAAAGCTATAGCTTCTAAAATTAACTTGTAAGTGCTTACATCTTCAAATTCATATTTCATTATAAAATCTACCTCATCCTTCAAAAAAGTATCTTTTCTCTTTAGCTCCTCTTCAAGCCATGTCTAAAATTCCTTGTTTATTTTTACTAAATAGAATGGAATTCCATCTGCGAAACCAAAAATTTCTATGAGTTGTTCAACATTAAAATTAGGAAAGAATTTTTTAAGGTAAAAAAAGAAATTGGTCCTATTTCCATAGAGCCTATTCTTCTTCCATATAAAGGACTTTTGTAATTAAGAATATGAGAAGTTATCATAGATATGGAAGATCCGATTAAGAACAATTAAGGAGCAAAAAATGGAAAAGACTAAAATCCTCTAGATAATTCATTTCTTTTTTAAATTTTAAATATTCATAAAGTTTTTATATTTGTAGGTGATGTAAAAGTGGTTAGATCTAAAAAATCTAAAAATGGCAATGGAAGTACAAATTCAAAATATGAACTCAGAGCAGGACAGCTAGGTTTATTTTCATTAATGTGTATGACAATAGCCGCAATATACCCTATGGCCATGGCTGTGACAAATGCATCAGCAGCCGTAGGATACTCTGGGTTTGCAGCACCTCTTGTTCCTTTATTTGGTGCATTACTAGTACTTTTTGTAACAATACCTATTCTTGAATATGCAAGAATAACTGCGTTCGCTGGTGGCTATTATGGACTAATTGAATTGGGTTTCGGAATTTCTATGGGAAAGCTTATGGGATTTTTCACCATATTTTATGATACTTTCTTTGATACATTAACCGCAACAGCTTTTGCATATATAATCTATACCACGTCTTATGTTTTGTTCAATTATGAGTTAGCAGGATGGACTTTGATACTTATGAGTATAATATTCTTAATATTAATGTATATATTCACGATTATTAGGATAAGGATTGCTGCATGGGTTAATAATTTGATCCAAGTTGCGCAGATTGCAATACTAGTTATTTATTCTACGATTGTAATAATATTGTCACCGTATAACGACTTATCCGCGTTCAATCCAAATGTTGCACCAGGAGGGCTACAAAGTTTCTTTTTAGGTGTAATATTAGCAGGTTTTCTGTTTTATACCGGCTATGTTGCTCCTTTATATCTATCAGAAGAGGGTGTAGAGCCTTATAAGAATGTTTGGAGGGCGATCATGTATGGCGTAATAATAATGGCACTGGTTGGTACCTTTACTTTATATGCTGAAGTAGTTGGTATTGGACCTCACAGAGTAAACGAACTAGCAGCGGTCCTTAATCCTGGTCTCTCAGCGTTCGTGCCTTATCTAGGTTTTATTGCAGGAATTATATTCATAGTAGTGGCATGGTTGGGACAATTAATGGGAGGTGTAGCACCCGGTCTTTCAGCCGTGAGGGATGTATATGCGTTAGCTCGCGATAGATTTTTTGGTGAACGAGGTTCCTTGTGGCTAACTAAACTCAATAGGTATGAAGTGCCAGGCAATTCTGCATTATTAAATTTAATTTTAGGGATAATCTTAACTGTTACCATTGAGCTACTAATGATTAATTATTATGGTTTGCCTGAGGGCGCATTTTACTCATTATTTTTAGCAGGGAGTAATGTAGTTGCTTACTGGTTTATATTACATTTAGTGTCGGATTTAGCTTTAGCATCATATTACTATAAACTTAAAATATTATTCAAGAATGTAAGAAATATATTGGTTGCCTTAGTATCACCTATAGGAGGAGCAGCAGTATTCTTGTATGCATTCTATATGGGATATAGCTCTTTACCTTCGCCATATTTCGAAGGATTTATCTTTGTAATATTATCATTAATATTTAGTGCTATTTATGTAGCAATATTGCGAAGAAAAGGAGCAAAATGGGAGTCGTATGTATCTAAAAAGGTAAGGACAGATATTTTATTAAAAGTATAATTTTTTATAATATTTATAATATTTTTTATATTTAAATCTATAATTCCTACCTATAAATTTTCTTTAACTTTAGGATAAGAATGGTAAGCGTAGCTAACATTCAATGTCTCATAGGAAGCATAGCTTAGGATAATATTTATAAATATAGTCGAAGTATTAGATTAATGGGGAGGACATACTATTATGAAAGCTGCAGTATATTATAGCCCGTTAAATTTAAAAATTGTTGAATTGGATGATCCAATAATCGGCGATGGAGAATTAATTATCAAGCCAATAATAGTTGGAGTCTGCCCTACCGATGTTAGAATATATTATTCTGGCAGTTCATCTGTAAAATCCCCTATAATTCTTGGGCATGAAGTTTCAGGTATTATAGTTGATAGCAAATCACCAGAATTCATGGTTGGAGAAAGGGTCAATATCGCTGCAGATGCTCCGTGCTTAACCTGTAGATACTGTCATAAAGGTTTACATAACTTATGTGAGGATATGCTTAGTATAGGACTTAATGTTGATGGTGCATACGCAACTCTGATGAGGGTTCCGCGTAGATTCGTGGATAATGGTTTAGTATTTAAATTGCCGGACCACATATCATTTGAAGAGGGAGCTTTAATAGAGCTTGTGGCCGTTAGCCTAAATGCTATTAGTTTAATTCATCCAGCGAATGAAGATAGGGTTGCTATCATCGGGGACGGGCCAAATGCTCTAATACATATAATGTTATTTAGAAACTACTATAATGTGAGCAAAATATATGTAATAGGACTACTTGAACATAGATTAAAAGCCGCGCTATCTTTTGGTGCTGATAAGGTAATCAATGTAGCTAGTCTGAACTCACTTAACGAGATATATACCGAAATAGGTGAGCCGATAGACATCATTGATGTTACTGTAGGAAATCAAGAAGCTATAAAAGAGGTTGAATCTTTAATTAAGAAAGGAGTTAGAATAACTTTCTTTGCCGGTTCCCATCCAGATGTGACTATACCTATTTCAATAAATAAAATACATTATAATCAATTACTGCTCACTGGCTCGTCAGGCACTACGATAAATAATTATAGAAAGGCTATTGAGCTAATTATTAATAGAATAATTGATCTTAGGAAGCTGATAACACATAAATATCCATTAAGCGATATACTGCTAGCTTTTGATAACTCCAGGAAGGGCTCAGGACTTAAAACCGTGATAATCCCATGAAAGTAGCCGGTATAGATGTAGGTTCCACAAATATTAAAGCTTTAATTATAAGCCCTACTGATAAGGGTAAGATATACACAATTAAAAAACCAACACCGATCATCTTTAATGATGAGTTTTTAGACATTAAACCTATAGTCCAAGAAACAATATCGCTTGTACGAGAAATAAAGGATAAATATGATGTTAAATTTATAGGCTTCTCCACAATGGCTCCGGTACTAGTGCTAGTAAATTCCGATCTAGATCCAATCGGAGCTTTGATGTATAACTCGCTCGTAGGCTCAGAATATTTCAATATGTTTGATGAGGATTTATTTCTCAGAATTAATTTAAATCCATTAAACGCTCAAATGGTTTTCCAAAAAATCCTTTGGCTTAAAAATAGATACTCCTCGCTTTTTGAAAAAATTAGATACTTCATGGATCTAAATGGCTATATATTCATGAAACTAACAGGCGAAATTAAGCAGGATACCCATATAGCTTTAGAATGGGGATTACTTGATCATAAATCTAGATCATGGTCTGAGGAAATTTTAGAGATGGTAGGCTTAAAAGATATTGTTAGTAAGCTACCTGCTCTTGTTGAACCTACATATAATATAAATAACATAGCTATAGGTACTGTAGATGTTGTAGCATCTGCACTCGCATTGATAGCTAATAAAAAAAGAGCTTTTGCATCTTACGGTACAACATTCTGTGCTGGAGTAGGTTCTGATAGCCCTAAGCCTAGTAGGAGCTTCTATAACGACCTGTTTCTAGACTATGGATATTTAATTAATGGTTGCAATTCCATGTATGGCTCGCTTATTGATTGGTTTAAAAGTAATATTCTTAAAGAATCCAAGTATGATTTTAAAGTTGAAGAAGTTTCTGAAAGTGCTATTAACATTATTTTCTTACCTTATCTACAGGGTGAAAGATCACCTATATTCGATCCGAAAGCTTCTGGAGTGATTTACGGCTTGAAAATAAATAATGATATCAGAGATTTATGGACCGCATTGGTCCACGCCCTTGCATATGTCGCCGCAAATATAATAGAAAGTCTTAGTCAGAATTCAATTGAAATAGTATCCTACGGAGGTTTAGCCAGAAAGCCGATTATAAATATTGTTTCATCACTATTAGGTCGCAGGCAATATAAGATTAACATTGAGGCAGCTGCACTAGGCGCAGCAATAATCGCGGCTAGAGCAGGCAATGTGGATATAGATTTTGACAGTATCGTTAACTCAAGCATTATATCGGTAATAGAGCCCGTGGAAAAATTAAGATCTACTCATATGAAAAATTATGAAGTATTTAAGAATCTTTATCTAAAATTACGTGATCTGTTTCAAACTTTCTGAGGATGAATAATGTCTCTTATCATTTTGGCCAGCTCCTTTACTTTCTCCCTATCCCAACCCCATAAATTTCTACCTAACGCTACACCTTTCATACCCTCATTTATCGCATTCCTCACATAATTGATTACATGCTCAGGTGTTTCCATTCTAGGACCTCCTGCAGCTATTATAGGTACGTTTACATGATTAATTATTTGTGAGATATTGCTGAAATAATATGTTTTTATAACATCAGCCCCTAACTCCCAACCAAGCCTAATACAATGAGAAACCATTTCAGGATCTTGTTTCTCTCCATGAGGATAAATATGGAGGATTACTGGAATATCCCATTTGTTGGCTTTGATAAGCAACTTCGAGGCCTCTTCTAATTGTCTACTCTCTTGAGAACCTCCAATATATAGCTCATAAGATATCGCGTCAACATCGTAGGATAAAGCCTCCTCAACATTGCTTAATAGCCTTAAATCATAGGGATTCTCAGCATATTTAGTTATTCCATTTAGCTTAAGAATGATTCCTACTTTATTTGGTATGCTATCATCTAATACTCTAATGATTCCTTTGTTTAGTATTATTGCATCAACATAATCACTCAACAAATTAATTATATATAGCGGATCTTCTAAGCCTTTAATAAAACCATAGCTCACTCCATGGTCTAGTGCTACAATGAATGTCTTTCCATTATATCTAAAAATTCGGTTCATACGCCTTACTATGCCTCTCATAAATTAATTTACTACTTAATAATTTTTAAGTATTAAGATTGCGATAATAAATGATTTTCATTACCAAAAATTAAACGAATCCTCTAGCTTAGGAACATACTTTTTTATTTTTAAATAATTTAAAATTAAGATGGCCGCCAGCGGGCCATCCTGAATTTATTTTTTATTTATTTTTTATAATTCAGCATTTTACTCCTCAATCTGCATGAAACTACTTCATAAAATAAAGCAATTTCATGCAGATCTTTGAATAATTTTGCTAAAAAATAAAATCTACTATTTCCTAGGCTTAACTATTAGGAAATACTGAGAAATGAACCTATTTTTCAAAGTATCAGCACATCCAAACTTTCTAGCCTTAGCTTTAAGCTTATAAAATAGCTATGCAAGTTTTTCTATTTTCTCTAATTTGAAGTTAGAATTTTTTAGAATGATTCATTGTTCCCACATTAATTTATAATTTTATGAAAAACCTTCAGCTCAAAGTTTTCCCATTTATGGCTTTAAGAAATCTTCGAAGGATTTTAGTCAAAAAACTAGGCTCTAAAAAATCTTCTTAAATATAGCAACACAGAAAGCTTTTCTTAAGTCTTATAAAGTTCTTGTTTAAGTTAAATGAGATATCGCCAAATTTTTTAAAATAAACAGCATAAGAGCTCAGTGTCTTACCATTTATTCTGATAATGTAAAAATGTAATCTTCAATTCTTACTAAATTTTTGGCTTCTCCTCTTTCCAAGTACATTTTGACGTTTTTAACAGCTTTAATTATTGCATTCATCAAAACTTCCTCATTTCCTCCTCCACCAGCTATATGAGGAGTGCCTGTAAAATTCTCAAGCTCCCAAAGCTTTGATTCAAAATCCTCATAGCCATTCTTAATCCAAAATACGTCTGTTGCAAATCTTACATCAGGTCTTTCTTTGAGAAGTCTATAAATTCCTTCTTCATCTATCGTATCTCCTCTTCCAACATTAACAATAATACATTCTTTAGCAACATGCTTTAACAAATCATAATTCAATATTTTAAATGTATACTTGTTTAAAGGAAGAGCATTAACAATAACGTTTGCTCTAGGTATAACTTCAGTAAGTTTATCTATGTTATATCTTTCATCGAAGTATTGAGGATATTTAAATGATCTTGATACACCTATTACATACATATTGAAAGCAAATTTTCCAATTCTTGCTATTTCGCTACCTATTTCTCCTGCACCTAACACAAGCAAAGTTTTGTTTGTTAGCAAATAAGTTTTGTAAGGTTTCTTTCTTCCCACCATTTTTGCTGAAGCAAGTATTAAAGCCCATGCATGCTCAGCTACAGGAATATTAAAAGCACCGGCATTGGAAAATACTTTAACATTTTTAGGCAAAATATGAAAAGGCAAACCATCAACACCTGCTGATATTGTTTGTATTGCTTCAAGATTCTTAGCTTTGGAAATTATGCTTTCGTTAATATCTCTAGGAAGAGCAATGATGATCTTAGCTTTTTCCAAATCTTCATCGCTAATGTTCTCATCTTTTACTTCATATTCTTTAAGCATTTCTTTGGCTTCTTTAGGTAACTTTATAAAAGAAATAATCATATTATGTTTTTATTAACTTCTAATATTAAGTTATCTTCTTGTCCTTTTCTATAAACGATTAAAAGATGGAATTTATAACTTTTAATTCTTTTTCCCAATTTTTGAAGTAATTTTGTATAATCATAATTATACTAATTTAAATTATACCATGCTATAATCTATCACTTTTCTTATACTCTTTTATTCAAAAAGTTGACCTCCTCTCCAATAAGAAATCTTTTTAAGAGCACTTCATAGTCATTTTATATTAGAAGCTATATATCCCATTTGATAGTAGTCTTATAGCTAGAATTTCCTCATAATTTAAAGAAACCTTCATTTCAATATAGCAACTCTGAATGCTTTTACTAAATCATATAAAGACATTGATAGGCTGAAAAGGCCGTCGTCTAATCTTAAAAAACATTTAAATCTTCACATAATGCCATAAGTGGTAAGATTTCAGCCTATTGTAAAGATTTTCCGGTAATCTATTTTAGTTCTAACGAGAAGAAGCAAGTACATAACTTTCTAGAACTAAAGAACTTAAAAATGAGATATAACTACTGCCAATTTCTATCACGCCATTTTCTTATGCTTTCTTCAGACTTTTTACTGCCGTATTTTAGGAAGAATTCGTAAGATTTTACAGAAGCTTCTAATATTCTTTTATAATCTTTTCCTCCCTTCTTTCTTTTCATTTCTTCTTCTATGACCTCCTCTATTTTCCTCCTTATTACTTCGCTCCAATTTATATGGCTTAACTCCGTCATCTTTTTCTTCAACTCTTCGTCTATTCTTATGCTGATAGTTTGCATAAATTATAAGATTTTATTATTTTTTATAAAAAAAGAATTTAAAATATCATTCTTTCCTAAAAGGATCAATGGAAATTATTGTTCAATAGTCTTAAAAATAGATTGTAAATTCATTAAGCTTAAATTTCATATCAACATACTTTTATAGAATTTTTAAGATATTTTTTAAAGAAGTGATATCTTTAGTATTACCTAAGAAAATTGAGAAAAAATTAAAGGAAGAAGCCGAAAGAGCTGGAATTTCTGAAGAAGAATTAATGATAGAAGCTTTATCAAAATTTCTTAATGAAACTCTTGATCCTGAAACAAAAGCTGAAATTCATTTAAAGCTTTCAGAAAAATATTTAAGGGATGCAGAAAAATTCTTGATAAAAAAAGATTTCATTCAAGCATCAGAAAAAGCTTGGGGAGCTGCCGCTCAGATTGTTAAGGCTTTAGCTGCAAAAGAAGGAAAAGAGCTTAGAAGTCATGGAGAGTTACTCAGGTATGTTGCAGAATTAAGCAAAGAGAAAGATGATAAAGAAATCATGAAATTCTGGTTCTCAGCTACTTCACTTCATCAAAACTTTTATGAGAATTGGTTTCCAGAAGAAGCTGTAAGAAGTGCTATGGAAGATGTTAAAAACTTTATAGAGAAATTGAAAAAATTTTTATAATAAACACTTAAACTTTATGCAACTTAAAAACACTAAAATGGTCATGATATGGATAATCTTATAACAATCTCATAACCATGAACATTATCTTAAGTAGTACTGAGTTTAGAGGAGAAAATTATTAATTATAAGTTTTTCACCAAAGATGGGTATTTTACAGTATAGAAAAATTAACTTAGTCAATAAAAATTAACTTTAAATATTCGTTCTAGTATTTTGTATATAGTGAAAAATGGGAATTACAAAAAAGTTAGAATCCTTAGGAATTCAAGTAAGAGATTATGCAAGACTATATTCTGCCCTCTCTGATGAAAAACGTATTGAAATTTTGTTAACTCTTTATAATCCTAATAATCCAAGTGAAGGGAAATCGTTTAACGAGTTAAAAAAGAGACTTGGTTTAAGTTCTAGCGTCTTGGCATACCATCTTAAACTTCTTAAAAATGTAAACCTCGTAAAGAACATAATACAAAGAAGAAGTAAATCGCTATCATATTATGCTCTTACTCCGTTAGGTTTGAAGATCATAGAGAATATGAGAAATGAGTTGGAAGAACTAAAGTTGGTAAACGCTGCTATTAAGACTGAAAGAGAAGATTACATTCATTATCATGATTCTGAATAATATAAGCCAAAAAGTCTTAAGCTCTTGGGGTTATAGTTAATTTTTGAAAAAAAGGCATGACGGTTCTTATACAATTAACAATAGCTCTCTCACGAACCTCATTAGCTTTCGGAGTTCTATTTGCTAAATCAAATTTGGGTTTCAGTCTCTTTTGCGAAGACTTTCGCACATAATCGGTGCAGATATAAACTCCACTGAATCCCACCAACCTACCCGAAGTTCGAGTATACTTTTCAGCAGCCATGACAATGTTAGTAGCCTCAGTATCAACAGACGTAACACCGAGACGCGTAATAATTTTCCTTGTATCGTATGTTTCTTCTAACGTGGTGGGTATGACCATATGTATTCCGCTATTATAATCCCAGTATTCTTCGAGGAGAGGATTCCATGGATTTGCAGAAAAAGTAATAGTTCCTCCTTCTTTCTTACAAAAAAACATTGGAATGAAAATGTTTGAATAAACGTCCTTAGGCTCTCTACATGACCCTACATTAGCTATATGTACTATAAGACTTGCTCCCTCATGATAAAGATTTTCTGCGATCCTACCTATAATATCGCCCCAATAACTGTAAATGGAGCCTAAAAGGAGAATTCTATGCCCTCTATTATTCTTCATTATTATCCACTCGAACAGATTATCTTTTGAATAAACACGGCTTTTGACCAAATCAAATCCGTTCCACATAAACTCTCGTATTATATGCGAAAGATAACCAATAATTATTACATCATTTTCTTGAACAATATTCATTTCAGCAAGACCACTCCAAGCATATATGTTCTCTTCTATCTCAGGGTATCGAAAAACGCTTAGTATATCCGCTGAGAGACCTGGCATTTTACTTTCTATCGAGTTCTTCAACAAGCTTGCATAGTGATTTACATAATCTTTACCTGGAAAGACGGTTAGAATAATAAAGCTTTTTCCTTTGGTTGTAACTTTGTAAAATTTTGGTCTTTCGTATTTAAATCTACGTTGATTAGGCTTTGACATTGAATAATAAAGCGTTACACTATCCCATCTATACTTCTTTTTAAGAATGCTAATATGACCATCGTATGCACCATGCACTTCTACAGGAATTTTGTTCTTAACTATTTTATCAACAACTGCATGTGGAATTTTTTGTGCAATATATTCAGACAGACGGTTTCCCATTGTGTGATTTTCTACCTTTACAATTGGATAGATATCTAAAGGAATCGGCTCTACATGGTCGTATAACTTGGCTATTTCTTGAACTTCCATTTAATTTAATAAATCTTAGCAATCTCTATAAACATTTAAATATTCTTTAAATCTTACACTTAAGATGGCTTAGTGCAAAATTTAAACTTTTAATCCTTACTACAATAACCTATACCTACAAGAATATCATCCAAATAAACTATCATAAAGAAATGTCTGTCCAGCAAAGATGAAAATTATAACCTTACTTATTTGATCTATTATTATTACATTCTTTTCCTATTCTATTAATTTACTAGTTTAGAAAATTTCGCTTCTCTATTAGGTTAATCTGAGTTCCAGCTAAACACTTATAATGCTACTTTACATTTATAGCATATTGTAATAACTTGCTCGATCGCATCGTTCTTGTAAAAAACTTCACTGTAAGTATGACTATTAAACTTTTAAATATCTAAAAATCTTAAAACTATAAGAATATGCAAAAAGAGCTTAATGAGCTTGAGATAATCGAGAGATATATGATTTTAATTCTCGGAGTTGTTGATAGGCCAATTCCTTCACGTGAACATTTACAGAAGGAACTGTTCATTTTATCTAAAACATACCCTAAAGCTTCAAGGTTTTTAAAATTTAAAAAGCACCATAAAGGGCCCTTTTCATCTGATATAAGTGAATTAATAGATAAACCCGCTTACTATGTAAATGCTTTTTCTGTTGATAAACGCGGGCGATGCTCTCTTACTGAAAAAGGAACGGAAATTTATGAGCAAATTGTTAAAGAAAATAGCGTAGATCCACACTTTAAAGAACTTCTTGCAGCAATGAAATTAATCAGAGAACTTTATGATAAACTATCTAAAGATGAATTACTTTTTCTCATGCACGTTACCTTTCCAGAGTTTGGAAAGAGATCTACTTATTTCAATAAACTGTTAGCAAAAAAGAAAAAATTGGCAAAAAGTTTGCTTAAAAAAGGACTAATAACGGAAAAAAGGTTTAAAGAACTTGCAAGTTATAATTATAATTCCAAATAGTAGCTTCTATTTGTGCTTTTTAGATGATATAATGGCTCCTCAATATTTAGTAAGAATTCTAAACCATGAATACTTTGATTTTGTGACAGGTAAGATAATACTTGAAGAAATTGAAAGATCTCCCAGATATATGATTATTAAGAAAGAAATTGAAAGAAAAGTTAGAGTTTTTGAATACCTTAATTACGGCGAAATTTTAAGACCCTTCTTTTCTATAGAAGAAATAAAGAAAGGAGAGCATGAGGTAATTGCAATATCTTGCAT
>Ga0079996_124807_pt1 | contig 12204 bp, 20 predicted proteins | sample PerSpoAPS_AMetaG_FD_69199 | JGI IMG/M metagenome (GOLD analysis project Ga0079996, IMG submission 69199) | Thermal spring microbial communities from Yellowstone National Park, Wyoming, USA - Perpetual Spouter A (PS_A) MetaG (SPADES assembly)... | ecosystem: Environmental > Aquatic > Thermal... | reverse complement strand
GGCTCTACGTCGTCTAGCGAGATGTTGCTCCTATACCCCCGACGCGTCCACTCGTCCACGGCGGCGTAGAAGTACCGCACTAAGTCCTCCACGTAGGGACCCGCGTCGTACATCAACACGATGGGGTGGTTCAGCCAGCCCCGGCGGCCGTCCCTCAAGACGCCTCGCCGCCGGAGGATCGCCAAGAGGACTTGTTTAAGCTCCACCCTCTGCTTCCCAAGCCTCCTGTCGTCTAAAAAGGCGGCGCTCCTCCCCTGGTCTACGTAGGGTCGGAACACCTGCACCAGTTAAATAAATGGCCCAGATTTTAACTCGTGTTAAGAGGCTTCGGCGTATTGCTCCCCGTCTTCAGTCTCCCCGGCGGATGCTACGTGGGCGACATGGGGCCCGAGGCGTATAAATTTGCGGAGTTCCTCGCCGACGCCGAGGCCACATACTGGCAGGTCCTGCCCCTGGGCCACACCGCGCCAGAATACGACGACTCCCCCTACAGCGCCGTTTCGCTGATGGCGGGCAACCCACCCCTCATAAGCCTAGACAAGATGACCCAAGACGGGCTGCTGACGAAGACCCCGCCGCGGTGTCCCCCCGCCGAGAGGGCTGACTACGAGGCGGCGTGGGGGCTGAAGAGGCGGTACCTCCAAGAGGCCTTCGAGGCGGGGCTGGGCCGGGGGGAGTTTGAAGAATTCGCCGCGGCCAACAGCTGGTGGCTGGAGCCCTATGGCAGATACATGGCCCTTAGGGAGACCTACGGCTCCCTCTGGCTCAACTGGCCCCCTGAGTTCAAAAGACCCGGGGCCCACCTGCCTGAGAAAATTGCGAAGAGGGCGCTCTTCTACCAATACGTGCAGTACATCTTCTGGAGGCAGTGGAGCGACCTCAAACGCCACGTCAACAGCTTAGGCATCTTCGTCGTGGGGGACCTCCCCATCTACCCAGCCCACGACAGCGTAGACGTCTGGGAGGGCCGGCCCTACTTCAAACTGGCGCCGAACGGCACGCCGCTGTACTTGTCGGGCGTGCCCCCGGACTACTTCTCGCCCACAGGCCAGCTCTGGGGGACCCCGGTCTACGACTGGGAGGCGCTCCGCCGCGGCGGCTACCTCTGGTGGACCCGGAGGCTGAGGCGGTTGCTGGAGGTCTTCGACTACATACGGCTAGACCACTTCCGCGGCTACGTCGCCTACTGGGAGGTGCCCCACGGCGAGGAGACCGCAGTGAATGGCAGATGGGCACCGGGGCCAGGCGAGGAGCTGTTTAAGGCGGTGGAGGACCTCCTGCCGAGGCTGATAGCGGAGGACCTCGGCCTCATCACGCCAGACGTGGTGGAGCTTAGGAGGCGGCTGGGGCTACCGGGCATGCGGGTGCTCCAGTTTGCCTGGGACGGCAACCCCGCCAACGAGCACAAACCCCACAACTACGAACGCAACCTAGTCGCCTATACCGGCACCCACGACAACAACACGGTGGTGGGCTGGTGGCGCGGCGAGGCCACCCCACGCGCCAGGCGGGAAGCCCTGGCCTACATGGGCGGTTGCAGAGGCGCGGTAAACTGGTGCTTCATACGGCTCCTCTTCTCCACCGTAGCCGACGTCGCCGTGGTCCCCATACAAGACGTGTTGGGCCTCGGCGCCGAGGCCCGGATCAACAAGCCCGCGACCTCCCGCGGCAACTGGAAGTGGCGGCTCCACGCCCAGCCGCCCCCCACCTACGCCAGAAGGCTCAGACACCTGGCGAAGCTCTACGGGAGATAAACACATAAAGACAGGGCGAGCACCACGCGTGATGAGGTGTGCCGCAACAGAAACGTGAAGACAAACCTCCGCCTGACTTACATCTGCCAACGGCACTGGAGACGATCAGCGGGCGATCCCTCAGCAGACGCGGCAACCCGCCGCACCGTTAAGCACTTAAACGGAGGGGGTGGGCTTTCTGTGGTTGAGGTTTTGGACAAGCCACTACCCAAGCCCTCTGAGGAAAGCTACGTGGAGGCCAAGTTGCTGGAGGCGCTTGTGGAAGCCCGCCTAGCGCTGAAGTTCCTCCGGGAGGGAATCGCCAGAAACGCCGCCGGAAAGGCCTTCCAAGCCTGGAAAGCGCTACTGGCCGCGTTGCTACGCCTAGAGCTAGAAAGCCTCAAGGCCTTGGCAAAAACCGAGGAAGAAAAGAAATGGCTCGAAACAACAGCAATATCCGTCCCAACCACAAAGATGAAAACCCTCTCAAACATGCTGGAGGACTTAGGACATGCAAGACTCGCCTTTGCCACCTCCACCGCGCTGGACCTCCACGACTACCAGTACCACGGCCCCGACCCCGACACGGCGCTGTCTAAATACGCCACACGAGAAGAGGCGGCAGTAGACATTGTAAGGCTTGTGGCCGAGGTGGCGAGACGCGTGGAGGCGCTGAAGAGCCGCGTCAAGTGGAACGACGAGCTGGAAAAGGCACTAGAAGAAGTAAAGAAAGCCCTACCAACAAATAGAACCCCCGGCACTGCACAAGTAAACTTGCAAACATCCTACGGAGACGGCACAAAGTTTAGCCAGCGCCCCTGCAACCGCAGTCTCTTCTTCTCCGGGCCTATCTCCGCTTCTGCCGCCAGTCAGCTACCGCCGCAGTTCGGCGTAGAGGAGAAAAGGTCATCGCCGCGGTCTGCGGCGAAGGCGCCGGTGGCCGTAGCAGAGCCCGCAGAGGAGCCCCCCTTAACGGCTCTGGGCTCCTCTAGAGGGGGCCCGTGTAGCTTCTGCCGGCGTATGCATGGCGACGTAGTTCCCTTCCGCCGGTAAGATGCCGGCGTCGTGAAAAGAGCCGCGGCAGAGGCAATATGAGAAACACAGCAGACTGGGGTCAAGTAGCGGTTAACGACAATAGAAAAATCCGTAGAACCCCCAGCACCACCGCCTCAGCGTGAAGAGTGATGGGTAGGGGGCGTTGCGTCGGCGTTGATGCGTCCTGTGTTTTGCATGCGTCTTATGTCCCATATGGCGTAGAGCGTCAGCGGGATCCAGCCAGCCGTGCCCATCACACCTGCGGGGTTGAAGAGCCAGGGGGGCTCCGGCGGGTACAGCAAGAAGTACGTGCCAGCGAAGGCGTTGATGCCGCCGTGGAAGGCAACGGCGCCCCACACGCCGTGTCGCAGATAGGCCCAAGTCAACGCCGGAGACGACGCGGCGCAGAACAGCATAAAAAGCGGGACGGAGGGCCACCAGAACTTCTCAAAATAGTTGTGGCCGAGGAGGAGCACCGGGGCGTGCCACAGCCCCCACAGCGCCCCCACCGCGAGGGAGGCGCCCACCCACCCCAGCCTCTTCGCCAACTTAGGCGTCAAGTACCCCCTCCAGCCGTACTCCTCGCCGAACGCAAAAAAAGTATTCACCAACATCGCAAAGGGTATGAGAAGCGGAACCAGCAAATTCTGCGTAATGATCACGTCTACAACGTCTCTCGGCACCTCCTCCGCCGGCACGTTCACCATGCGGGCCAGGAGATATCTTATGCCGGTCTCAGGCCCCGAAGGCGGCACGAAGAGGGCCGTGACCGCCGCAGACGCCGCCACCCACGCGAGAGGGTAGAAGAAGGCGGCGAAGTCCCTCAGCCTCAGCTCAGGCCTATACACCTCGCCCTGCGCAATGACGCCGAGCGCCGGCGTAAACATCATCACCAAAGCCCACGGCCCCACCCCCCACAGATACATCACAGGAAAGAGAAGCCAAGGCAGACCAAAGGCAACTAAAAAGAACTTAATCATGAACCACCCGGGGGCTTAGGCCGGGGCCGCCCAGTATGTAGGTGGCGTCGGGGCAACGAGCCACAAGAATCCACTCCGCATCCCTCGTAACCATTCCGTAGCCCTTTATCCCCTGCGGCGTGAGCGTAATCTTCCCAGCTGTGACGTATGGACCGCCGCGCCCCACTCTCCATATTCCTGTTGTAGAGGCGTTTATCCACTCGAGACTGCAGTCGGAGAGGTTGTACACCCTGCCAGAGGGCACCCCCCACCAGCCCACATCCACCACAAGTCTCCCACCCCCCACTGCGAAGCCCACCCTCTCAGGCATCATCAGAGCATCGCTGTATATCACGAGCAAGATGGGGATAAACACGATAATCAACCAGGGGAGAGAGCGTCTCGTTAATGGCTTGCGTATGTTGTAAATCCGTGACACAACATAAATAACTACAAATATAAGAGCTAGGGGGGCTAGGAGATAAGGGACAAAAAATTGAGTATCTATAGCAATTATATCCCACCTACTTAGCCAAAACTCGTACATTGAGCCCCTTGATTTCTTTCTTTAAATCGTTTATTATCCACTCTTTGCCGCGTGTCTCTAGCTCCTTCCAGTATTTCGTGGCGAGGAGGTGGCAGGCGTGGCAGATGTGCTTCACCTCCTCTTCTTCGTTAAATTTTTTGATCAAGACGTGGGGGCCTATAAACCTGATGTACCAAATCAATACGTTCCTCTGAATTCTGTCTACGACGTCCCAGAGGTGTTCTCTAGTTATGTTGCCGACTCTCGTGAACCACGCCGAGGCTGGGTCGGTAATTATGTGGCCGCAACAAAACGCCACGTCGCCGTTTGGGTGGATAGAGATCTCAGAACCTGCACGGGCGCAACCGCCAAATGGAGGAAGGTTCTCCACGGCTTCTTCAAACAGCCCAGAGGCACGCGACGTCGGCGAGATAAAGTCGTCGACGATCATGACCTCCTCGGCAAGGTCGCCGAGAAGCTTCCGCACGTAAGCGACATCTATCTTCGTCTCGCGAGTTCTAGTTATGGGTATGACTGTCCTTAGCCCCTCCTCCACGCCCGCCCTAGCGGCGTTTACCACGTTTTCTTCGCCGCCGAAGAACCTTAGGTACTCCAAGTGGAAGTCGTCAAACGAGATATTAAGCTCTTCAAGACCCAGCTCTCTCCATTTCTTTACGTACCGTCGCGCCGCTTCTAAAGTGCGCGCCCACCAGGCGTTTGTAACCATCCTGGTAATAAAGCCGAAATCTGCCGCCGTCTTTATGAGAAGCTCCAGATGTTTGGGAAACAGCGTAGGCTCGCCGCCGGTGGCAACAACCACCTGGATAGAGGCGATGTCTGAAGCCTCCCGCAAGGCCTTCTCTACATATTCAACAGGCAAAACCTCGTTATGATGCGGACCAGCGCCGACGCTACAATGTCTACACATGAAATTGCACCTATAACTATAGAGAAAAGCAATACCAGTCGGGGAAAAAGATATGTTTACCAACATTTGGGCCCAATAGTCCAGCAGAAAATATCAGCTATCACAGCTACGTTGACGACCACGCTCCAAGACCAAACGACTGCGACATATAGTGCGACTGCCAGTACGCCTGCGCATACCCAAGGTGTGCAGGCTTGTGGTTGCTGAAATAGGTCGTTAACTAGGTTCGTTGCCTCTTCCGGTGTGAGTAGGAAGTTGTCTAGGTTCATGGGGTTTCTGGGGTTTTGTCTTGTGTTTCTTTCTTAATCTCTCTGATTATCCTGACGTATCTTGCCACTTTTTTCTTGCCTTCTTTCTCCGCTTTCTGTATGATTTCGTCGAATATCTCTTCGTCGTTTTTCTTTTGGGTGGTGTAGATGAACCATTCTAGGTCGTTGGCGTAGGCGAAGACTTGTCCGTCGGTTCTGCTTATGACAACACTTGGCGCGAAGACGTCTTCAAAGGGGCCGCGGAGCGTGTAGAACCCTAGCGCCCTCTCAGAGTTGTTTTGTCGTACATACACCTCGCCGAACACAAGCTCGTTAGCTTTATACCTTTTCCGCTGTAGGTTACGTATCTCCGAGCAGATCATGTCGCCCGCCTTGGCGGGCGTCGGCCCCCGGGCCAGCGCTAGTATCGGCGCAAGGCCGGCGAACGCTATGCTACCGAGCAGAGCGGTTTGCAACAGCTCTCTCCTCTTTATTATCGCTTCAACGTCTTTGGGTTTTACCTGTTCGGAGGCCATAAGTTTTTTTTTCACAAGTTTTTATGCTTTATGCCCTCGAAGCTTGTAAGAAAGGTGGGTATTAGGCTGTTTGAACTAGGCGCATTGTATGGAGTTTTAGGGGTTTTGATTTTCTTACTGATAAGAAGTATCGAGGTGGCTTTGCCGATGCTCTATGGGATGGTGCTGCCGGCGCTTGTCTTGGCTACTGTTATTTTGCTGTATTTCATGCCTGTGTCTTGCCGGGTTGTCGGCGACCGCGTCATAATGAGGACTCCGGTTAGGTCTATTGAAGCTGTTCTACTTGGCGAGCCCAGGCTGGAGAGGGGCGGCTTGATTCCGCCGGGGAGGACTAAGGCGCTTTTCTGCGGCGGGTGGCGCCTCCCCACGACGTTTCTCAGCGACTGCGGCGATGAGCTCTTCTTCTCTACGCCGGACTGCGACGGCAGGTGGCTGGTCGCTGAGGCTAAGCTCGTGAAGAGAAAGGGAGAGGAAAAGAGAACCCTATGGATCTGCGGATGCGCGGGGCACTAGCTATGTGCATCGCCGCGGAAGCTGAGAACTTGGCGTATCTCGATCGCTACCGATTCTGAGGAGGTAATTTTTTCACTTGTTTTTACTTTTATGGCCCCGAGAGTCAGGCTGTTAGAGCATCTAATTACCTGGACTGTCGTTGCGTTGTTTCCAGTAGTCGTGTGGCTGTTTACTGGTAGCTGGTGGCTGTTGTTTCTAGCTACTACCCTCGCCCTGGTAGGCGTTGCTGTTGCCGTTGTTTACGACTGGTTCTATCTGCCGCAGTCTTGTGTGGTGGAGGGGCGGCGTGCGTTTTTGGAGACGCCCGGCAGACGCGTCGAGGTGGAGTTTTTGGAGGAGCCGAAGCTTGTCGAAGCTGGGATCTGGCCTAGGAGGAGGGTCTTCCTAGGCATAGGCTATAGATTCCCTACGCTACACGCAGTCTTTGGAGACGAATACTTCTTCTCTACGCCAAATTGCGACAAGACTTGGCTAGTAGCCAAGGCAAGAGTCGGCAACAAAGAGAAAAAGGTGTGGCTCTGCGGCTGTACACTTAAATAAAATCAGTTTTTTACCTTTGTCTGTTTTAGTACATAGTAGATCTCCCATATCTCGCTCTGATGTATGTATTCCTGCCAATGATTTAATCAATCGCCTCGCGCAATAAGCCTTTTTGACGTGGACATCCACCTCCCTCTAGTGTCGACGACCTCTCCACAGACCTCAGCGCAAGTTCCAGGCACGTCTAATCACATCTGTAGCTACTTTCTCTATATTATGTAAAGTGGCAACTAATTTCCAGCAACCTCTATACGTCTAACAACCGCAACTAACAATAAAACTACAAAAACTCACAAGGTGCTCTCCGCGCCGCTTGATACTCGTGGCGCACGTTTCCACACGCTCTTTTCATTAAGGAACGACCTATCGCCGAAAACGTTTCTGCTTGTAGAGGAGGGAAGAGGGGGTTGCAGACGTTAGCCGCGGCGGTTCAGCCTCTGGATTTGTTCTTGGATTTTTTCTGCTAGCCAAGCCATCTCGTCGAGGTCTTCCGGCGTGAGGTCTTGATGCCATCTCTCCACCACACGTGACAGTAGCTGGAGCGTGAAGTGGAGGAGGGGCCAGTAGGGGTGGTGCTCCGCTATGCTGTCTGCGAGCCGCTGGAGCTCCTCTACTCTTCTCTGCATTGCAGTAGCTACGTCCGGCTCCATAGCCGCGCCTCTTTTGCGGCGCGCCCCGCGCCGTCTTCGGTCCTCCGGGGGATCGCCGTTGCGAGGTATTGGCGTAGGAGGTTGGGCAGGACCACGTTTACCACCTTGTCCCAGTCTTGCCTAATGGCGTCTCTCAGCCAGCGGCAGTTTGTTCCGCCGTATTCAGCGTAGTAGAGGGAGAGGGCTCTGTCTAGGAAGTCGTATATGGGGTGGCTCTGGCCCCGCCTCTCCACCTCCAGGGCCAGGTCGCGGCGGCCCCAGCCCTCCAGCAGTCTCAGAACCTCGGAGTGGAGGAGGAAGTATATCACCTCCTTGCTCATGTCTCTTCCTCCCCCCGCCCTGCGCCGTCTTCAGTCTGCGTCAACCCTAGAAGCCGCGCCGTCTCGTTGACGCTTAGCCCCCTCTCCGCCAGCTCCCGCGCCAACAAAGACCTGACGGCGAATGACCTACGCTTCAGACTCACGACTTCAACTGCCAAACAGATTTAAAAATATTCTAGGTCGGTTTGTTCATCGGCCCCTCTCTTCTAGCCATCTCGCCATGATGTCCGCCAGCTCGGCGTAGCGCATGAAACCTTCTAGATGCGCCCTGCCGCATTCTATCATTATCTTACCATTCTTCATGCGGTGCGCCTTCGGCTTTACACCTGTCAATGCCTCTATCACAGCGGCGAACCTCTCGGCGTCTGCCTCCCGGCGCCTTGGCGCTGGCATAGGCTCGTCCCCTAGCCGCGTTGATTTTCCCACTGCTGAAGGTAATCGTGTAGTCGCTCTTTACGCCGTCTACCTCCGCCGTTAATCCTAAGCAACTTCTTGCCGGCCCTGCCCTCCTCAAGCTCGGCATTTCCGTCTATCACCCTCACAAGGTGCTCCCTGCCACCCACCTCGACCCTCACCTGAAGCCCTTCAGCGTTAGGAAGCCCCTCGCCTTGCCCCCCTCCACTTAGCCTTTTCGTAGGCCTCCCCTCTTTCACCTTCAGTATGTGCTCTACAAATTCCGCCGCTGGCTGTTCGCCGGGGGCGTAAGACTCGGCGGGGACCCGCCGTAGTGAGTGTAAAGACGCTCGGCTATGGCTGACCTACTCGCGTCTTTAGTCGAGACCGCGCTTGAGACTTTAGAGAGGAACAGAAGGTTTCTGCCCAGCAAAAACCCGTGGGTGTGGGCGGCGCTACGGCCAGCGTCGTTTAGGAGAGGGGCTTTTGACGATGTTGGCTGAGGCGGCTGGCGCAACCGTGCCTAGCATCAGAAACGCCGCCAGTAGGATGAGGATATGGGGGTTGAAAAGATGAAGCAGTACCTCCCCGCTCTGCTTTGACACGTCCAGAGATGTGTGGAAGGCGGGGAGAGGCTACATGGCCGCGGCGCAGACGCGCGACATTTGCGGCGGTATGCACATGTACTCCGCCGCACATCGACGGGCCCAGTGGACGCAAGGCGGCACAGGAAGGAGTATACCTAATCGAGAGGGCTGAGGAGACATTGGTGGCAGTTTTGAGAGAATATGACGACGGCCGCCAGATCAGGACAACTGCCCCCATCTTTAAGCCGCCGCAGATGCTGGGGCTCCTCAGCACGGCAACCTCAGCGGGAGTGATGCACCGACGACAAATGCCTATACGATGGTTGACGGCGGAGGGCTACGGGAGGAGCTTACCTACGAGAGGCACAACTATGAGAGAAATCCAAATATAGAAGCACGACGTAGTAGACAAGTCTCGCCCACCTGCCAGCCGCCATCGCCTCCGGCAACCCAGCCAAAAAAGTGGCCCAAGAAACCACCCACAACACATTCCCCGCATAACAATCTACCAGAAAATCACCTGTCTTAGTGAGTATCCAGAGCGGGTAGAAGGTGATCGCCACGTGGAAGAGGACGCGCCAGAAGCTCGGGCTACGCAGTAAAAGCAAAGACAACAACGGCGGAAGACCACCCCAAGCAACCAGAAAAAGGTTTCTATATATGTGTTTAACCACCGTTTCAATCAAGAAATCTGGAGACAAAAAACCTGGAGGATGAGGATAATTGACGATCCTAACACAGGTATTAAGAAGACACAAAAGAGAATCAATAAGTATGTATATAAAAATTGCTAGAAAAATCAAAAATATCTTACTGAAAGCCTATTAAGACAGCTTAACATTTATCCAGCCAATGGGGGCGATGACTGTACTTGTGGGAATGTAGTAATCGGTGTCTGGTGTGTGCTGGGGTGTGTGCATCATCCTACTCTGACGGCTCTTGTGGTGGCGTTGTACAGTGGCTGGCTGATTGTGAGTTTCTCCGGCTCCAGCTTGACTTTGACGCGGTAGGCGCACCCCTTGAGGAGGGGGCCCCCTATCTCCCGCTTGGCGCCCACCTTTGCCGCTAAGCCGTCTACGAGATACACGCCGTTGCCGCCAAAGATGAAATGGCTGTGGTTGAGCTCAAAGGGTGTTATCCAATAGCCGATGGAGAGGTAGCCCACGCCTTCTTCCACATCCACCACGAAGATGCCGGAGTGTGCTATCAACACGAGGGGTTTGACAATGAATATGCAAGGCACTATCCATATCTTGGCGCAGAAGCAGAGGTCGCGTTCTGCTCCGCTTTTAAACGGATCGCCAGTGGGGTAGCCTGCCCAAGCCTCTCTTATAAACACGGCGTATGTCTTCCCGCCCGCACGCCCAGCCGCGACGCATACAAAGCCGCCGCGTCCCCAGTTGACAGGTGGCCCGTCGATTATCTCCACGGCGCCGGTGTAGTTACACGGCCCCCACACAGAGCCAGACACCTCAGCCACGCCGCCAAAACAGACAATGTCACCCCCAATATGGCAGAACCACAGCGCCACAAGAAAAGGCAAAGCCAAAAACACAAAAACCAACAAAAACAAAAAACGCTTTAGATGTTTCTTTATCTTCATCTAGTTGGGTCTACAGATACTGGTAAGTAGCATATGGGAGAGACGATTGTTCCTAGCAAGTTTACTCCACTAACTATTCCAAACGCGCCTAGTTTGTCGTTGGAGCCTTCGAATCTGTAGACGGGGCTACCACTGTCGCCTTCGTCTGCGCGCATTCCTGCTACAAAGGAGTTGCACAACAGGACGACGTTAAAGGTCAAGTTTCCCCAACTTTGCCCGATAGCTATCCCGCTAAAGCAGTGAGATATTACCGTTCCGCGTGTTACGTCAGTTGTTATACCAGCCTTTGCAAGCTCCGAGAATAACCACACGTCATATGGGCAGAGTCTTCTGACGACTTGGCCATATTGCGGCGTGGAGGATTCAGTAGGCCTAAAGACCCTGGGCTCGCGCGGGACCGTAGATCTCATAGCAACTATATCACAGGCAGTCACTATATTGTCAAATATCCAGAAATAGTTACACGTAGCCTGTATAGAATCGGCAATCAAGTTCCAACTGATCCAGTATGGTTGATATATTTCTGCCTGCCCCCTGGTTCTATCAGTTCCGGTCCAACGTATGCAGTGCCACGCCGTCAACACCACTGGCGTGTCGCCAACAACGCCTGTGAAGCCAAGCGTACATCCAGGTATATACCCCACAAAACCTGGCGCTCTATAGACTTGCTCGATTCTAATCCCGCCCACTACTGGTCTGAATCTGTCGTCGCGGCTTTGGGCTAGCTCGGGCTTGTCGTATAACACCTCCACCTCTACCTCTGGGTCTATTGACTTGACGAATCTTTTGATTCTCTCAGCGGTGGCTGGGTCCACGGCTTTTTTCTGGTGTGCGTCTTGTGCCGCAGTGGCGTTTTCGGTGGTTACTATGATCTTGTCAGCACGACGCCGACGCCAGTGACGCCTTTCAACTCCTTCTTCACGAGAAGTCTCCAAGTTACTTCTTTCTGTGTCTTTATCATTTCGCCTAGCGACTTCTTGATCGGCGCCTGGAATACATACGCCGTTTGGTTGTTCCACTTCAGCTCCCAGCCCCTCACCACTGTGACGTTGCGCCAGCGCCAGGTTCCGTCTGTGAATTTGAAGTCTAGCACGAGGACCCACCGCCGCGCAGCCGGCGAGACCTCAGGCGCCGCGCCGATCTTCCTCAGCTCTCTCAAAACCGGCGTAATGTCGGTTTTGGAGAGCAGACATGTGAAGTTGCGGACGCCGTCTGAACACGTCAGCGGCTCCGTGGTCTTCAAAACGTCGTGGTGAGAAAGCGCCGCCATCTTGCCGTGAAGCGTCACGTGAAACCGGCGTACTGATAAGCCCCGCCGGCGTCTGCCCCCGCGGCGGACTGCGAAGCCGCCAGAAGCAACACAAAGACCAAGACCGCCGCGGCAACTCCAACAGCCGCAAGCCCACGCACCCGGCTGATTTTCACGTTCCGACCCGGTTGGGCTTGGCTGGGAGACATGTATACGCTTGTTTTTGGATATATATATATATATTTCGCCGGCGTGTTCAGCTTCGCCAAGCGCCGGAGTGTTTGAGAGGCGAGGTAGAGCCGTGGAGGGGCTCTAGGGCTGGTGGGCTTTGAGGAGAAGGTAGGGGCAGGACGTGTGTAGTGATGGCCGTAGGCGGCGGAGGCC
>Ga0079996_109914_pt1 | contig 12241 bp, 10 predicted proteins | sample PerSpoAPS_AMetaG_FD_69199 | JGI IMG/M metagenome (GOLD analysis project Ga0079996, IMG submission 69199) | Thermal spring microbial communities from Yellowstone National Park, Wyoming, USA - Perpetual Spouter A (PS_A) MetaG (SPADES assembly)... | ecosystem: Environmental > Aquatic > Thermal... | reverse complement strand
ATGATACTATAACAATAATATAACTATTATGGAGAGCGAGCCCGCACCTTTAAAATGGAAGAGTCTTAGCCTCCTTTAAGACCTTGTGCTTCATACTAAAAGCCTTCTAAATCGACAACAGGGCAAGCCTCGCTCTTTAGAGCGGGGATGAATAGAAAAAGCTTATTGCTTTTTAATCATAGTGTTTTTGGAGCATGATGATGATAGGCTCCTGGGGAGATCTCTGACCACCCCGACTGCCCCCCTAGATGACAGATGTAAACCCGAATAGATGGGGGGAACCGATGAACCATCCGAAAGGAATGACGATAAAAAGATGACGACCTGAGGATGGGGAGAGGTCAGCTAGTGTAGATCTGGCTGGGATGTTCCCAGCTATCATACGATCTATTGATCTTCTAAGGGTATCAGCTCTTTGGACTTATTTTAGATGTTCCTTATTTATTACGCTTTTCTGTAATTCTTTATGGTGGCTAATTGGCTAGAGCTGTGAGGGCTAGGTTTGAGGGGGGTGTTCTAAAGCCCCTCGAGGATCTCGATCTTGAGGAGGGAGAAGAAGTAATCCTCAGGGTTGAAAGGATCTCGGAGAGGAAAAGGGCTGTTGAGGAGTTCTATGGCAAGCTGGGCCCGGCACCTAAGGATCTCCTAGATGAATTCATGCTTGAGGCTGAGGAGCAGTGATTATGCTTGATACAAGCTTTATAATTTACTACCTCCATGCTGTCGAGCCCTATGCTTCTAAGGCCAGAGATCTCTTAGCCAGAGAGACAGATCTAGCAATATCCCTCAAAATAATCGACGAGATCCTCTACACGCTGATACGCCTAGAAGCATGGAGAAGGCTAGGTATAAGGAGAGCTGAGGATCTAAGACAATACGTGCGTAGAAACGGTATGTCGAGTTTCAAAGACATAGCGAATAACGTGAGGAACTTCATAGAGAAGCTAGGTATAGATGTTCTAGAGGATAAGGGCTCTGCTGAGGAGATCATCGAGGCCATGTTTAGCTACAGCCTACTCCCAGGAGATGCCTTAGTAGCGGTAAGCTGCAGAAATTATGGTATAGACACCATAGCTACATTTGATGAGGACTTCAAGAGAGTTCCATGGCTCAAGGTTGTCCCCTAGGCGCTTTAGCAGATTAGCGCAGCATCCAACCAAAACATAAATCCCTATACCCTAAACGCTATACGCCTCATTAGAAAGGCATAAGAAAGATTGGGAGCATAAACCCTGTCCCATTGAGGACGAGGTCTGTCCTTCTATCTAATGTCATCTTTTATGAGTTTCTTGAAGACTGAAACTTTATTCTCCACACCCAGCATCTCTGCGAGTTTAAAGGCTCTCTCCCAGTCTATCCGATCCTCTACCGCGGCAAACCTATCTATATCAACTCTTCTGATCCCCTCTGGCCTTGTTGCTTGGAGAACAGCGTATGCTTCTAGGCTGAGGCTCCAGTATCTCTTACCACCCCTCTCAACAAAGATCACCTCGTTCATGAGAGGTGTTCCGGAGATCTTTCCTAAGTGTGTTCTGCTCATGATCTCCAGCTGTAAAACCTTGTCCCTGGCTGGTATATACACATGTGTAATCATATTATCCCCTCTTTTGAAGACCTCGAACCTCTCCTCAATACCAAGCATTGAGGAGATCGCTTCCGCTATCCTCATAGGGTTGTAATCCTCTATGAATAGTTCTATGTCCTTGGATTCGAGGGCGATGCCGGCCACCACATAGAAGATCTGAGATCCGCCTACTATGGCCATGCACTCCCTCGAGATCTCATCATAAACCCTCTCAAAGATAGGGATCCATATCTCCGCAGGGATCAGACCATGATTAGAGCTGTGATGACTCTCCACACCCTCTATTACTGTCACACCCTGATATTGATCTTCATAGTGAGATATCGGGGCTTCAGGGTAACATGGTCTCCCAAGAGCCTTAGCAACCGCGCAGATGATTCCCTCAGGAGACAGGGGACCCACTATCTCTCTAAATGATGACACCTCTACACAATTAAAGAGAGCTCTCCACGCTATATCGCCCTTAACCTCGAAGCACGTCACAAAGAGATCTCTTCTCAGTTGAGAGCAATCGATCCCATCCATATATGCCTTTAAACCCTCAACAACCTCTCTAGCCTTAGAAGCCTTCCAAAGAGCCTCACAACCCGCAGCCTCCACGGTCTCTAGGAAATGATGAAGGTAACTCCAATCCTTTAGAGCGTATTCAGCAGCCTCCTCCAAACACTCAATAACTAGCCCCCTTGAGCACGGCCTTAGGAGTTTGAAAACCCCGCTAGCCATAGTTCCCATTATAATCCTCGCTAACCATCTATTAGCTTCCATGGAAGTTAATATATCGTGTGTAGCCGCCTATCCATCAATTCTGCAGAGGATCTCCTGATCCGTGCGGTTTCTGTATGATCTTGTCGAGTTCCTTGTGGAGATTCGTATTTCCACCTTAATGGATCTTAGAATGCTTTTAAGTGCTGTGACGGCTTAGATCCTGTGGATGAGAGATAGGGCTCCCTTCACCTGTTCGGGAGAGGATCATGGAGCCCGGCTGGCTGGGCTATTCTCTTACAACTGAAAGCCTCGCTTTTTAATGATTATTAGCTTTTTAGTTATGTTGTTTTTGGAGCCTGGAACCCGAGATGATAGGCTCCTGGGGGGATCTCTAATCACCCCGACTGCCCCCCTAGATGACAGATGTAAACCTGAATAAATGGGGGAACCGATGAACCGCCCTGAAGGGCGAAGAGAAGGTCAGATAGGCTGTTCCTAAAGCCCTTATCATCTACCGCTTGTCCATCTCATTGAGAGGACGCTAAGGGCTAAAGTGCCTACGTATGGGATTATTTTGAAGACAGCTGCAGGATTGCCAATGAATTTAAATATCTCTGGTTATCTATGACTACATGGTGTAGCATGGAGAGGGAATATGGGCTTAAGCATATAAGCATCTAATCCCTAGCCATGTTTGATGAGGTGACATCTCTATGTATTTAATATATAGCTATTCTCGAGAAATGATGATGCTTGAGCTCTCCTCAGATGGGAGCCCCATGGCGTTGGGCTCGACGGGCACCCATGAGGCTCGGGTGAAGCTAATGAACCCACACCGAGGTGCAACCCGCTAATAGAAATGCTAGATTTGGAAACACCATCAAATATCGTTAGCGGGGAAACGTTGGGGCTATAGATTCTAAGCATCTCAGTACTTGCTCAACTATGAGATCTGCTAGATCCTTGTCCCTAATTCCCTCAGTAGAGATTGTCGCAAATACCTCTACATTGCTTCCCTTGAATCCTTCGATGATCACTACGTCTGCAATCTTGAAGAACATCTCTAAGATCTTATCTAACTCCGTGTTGGGGATGAAGATCGCAACTTCCTCCCCAAGACCCCTGATAATAGCTGCGGCAATTGCTCCACCTTCGTTAATAAATCTCCAGCTATCCTTCCCCTTGATATCGATCTGGTGGTGTGTATGTTTTACAACGGCTACTTTGAGCCCTTTCTCTTTAAGAACCCTTGATGCCTTGACTATCGAGTTGGTTTTCCCGCTATCCCTTGGGCCTACAATCTGGACTATGCATCTCTGAGGCTTCCTACTCGGTTGATCCAAGGATTTTAGCCTCCTACCCGGTTTTTTGTTATGGCCTAGCATAATATTTGCTGGAGCATACATGTATTATGTGCTTATGCTATGGAATTATTGATTTAAGGAATCGATGCTACCTGCTCCACGGGTATGGGAGTAGTCTCTGAAGATAGATCTTTTCCCCTTTCCTATATAACATACCCCTTTTCAGGATACCCATGGCATTGGCCTTAGTGAGGTCGTAGCATCTCCCAGGTCCCCATCTAAGAGGATATGCAACTCCAGAGAAGCTTGTGAAGAGGTAGAGACTATCCATGTTATGATCTACCTGGATTTCTTGCCCTAGCACTGCCTCTTCATATATCCTTAGCTCTCCTTCAACCATACGCGATATAACGTGGAGTAGGTGTTCATGGAAGCATGCTACCGATGCTACACAGCTGCCTGGGAGAAGAGCTATAGGCTTACCCCCGACTACAGCGATCGAACATCTCTTGATCACATTAACGGTAACACCTTCGAAAAGCAGCTCCCCGATCCTAGCAACAGCTTTTTTTACGAGATCTTTCTCTCCCACCGAGGTTCCTCCTGAGGTGACAACGAGATCTGCCTTAGAGATCGAATCCTCAATAGCCCTTACAATCTCATCTAGATCGTCACCTATAACCCCTACATACTCGCTCTCTGCAAAGCTGAGAAGACCCATAATCATGGGGCTCACGCTATCCCTAATACCTCCATCTCCCGGATCGTCGAATCTTGACAGCTCATCCCCAACAGCCATTACCAAGGCTCTTAACCTATATACAGGGATCTCTAGAATACCAGCTTTGATCAGGAGGCCAAGGATATAGGGGGTTATAGGAGTACCCTTCTTCACAATAATATCCCCTTTCCTCGCAACTTCACCTATATCTACTATATCTTTCCCCTCCCATAATCTCTCGACAACATATAGACGATCATTTCTAACTCTGGCAGCCTCGAGCCTCACAATCGCATTGGCTCCCAAAGGGACCGGCGCCCCTGTGGATACATAGACCGCCTCACCCTTTCCCAACTCCATCTCCCGATCTCCGGGGAATAGCTTGCCAGAGATTCTTAGGCTATCGAAACTCTCAAGATCCTCTAGCCTTACTGCGTAACCATCCATCGCAGCAACCCTTATAGGAGGTATATCCCTCGGAGCCCTCAGATCCTCGGCAGCAATCATGTTAATGGCTCTCCACACTTTAACAGAGATTTTTCTGGGCTTCATGAAATCAGCTAGATCTATTATTCTTCTGGCCTCCTCAAGGGGAATTAGCGGCATCCAGCTTACCGCCTATCTTAAGAGATCTCTGGACCTTAATAAAAGAGAATCTAGGATCTCCAGAAGTTCTGAGGCCTTGGAATGGCCTATCCTTTCCTTGAATGATGCGATCCATACGGAGAGATGATCTATAATCATGATGTGTGCAGCCTTTAAACTCTCTATACATCCATTATCATCGTTCATGATACTCGATATAAAGATCTTCACAAATAGTAGTGAGAGGAATTCAAGCTCCACCGAGATATGATCCGCCATCTCCCCCTTCTCAATAACGCCAAAGGATCTGTATAGGCTGGAGAGCCGGGCTTTAAGCAGCACTGGATCTGAAGATATGTAAGAGCTTTCATATAGATGGCGACTCCTTATAAATCTCTCCAGATCTCCGATGATCTCCTGGGGATCTCCAAGCTCATTACCAATGATCCTCGATGCCCTTTTAAACCCGTCCAAACATGCATCCCGATCCTCGAGCATCTCCGAGAAACACTTAGCAAGTCTGTTAATAGCCACCGCTATCTCTATGATCTTCTCGAGATGCTTATTCTCTATACAAGGCATGGTATATACCTCATGCCTCTAAACCAGCCAAGATCAGATCCGATATAGCCTTTCTACCACCCCTCTCACCAGAGCCCCCCTCCCATACTGCGAAAGCCACGTAGAAAAGGGCTCCCGGCGCCATGGTTAACTCCCCGAGCGCTTCATCGGAGGCCTTCAGCCTCTTAGCAAGCACTACTCTCCACATACCATTTCTCCACACACCCTTTCCAAGGGCATCCTGTGTCTTGAGAGGCGTTATTGTTCCCGGACCCTTAGCTATTAGCTTAGCCACAGAGGATCTCCTCTCAGGCTCTGAGAATATATTGCCAGCGCTAAGTCCTGCGAGCCATTTCCTAGCCTCGGGCGGCATCTCAGAGATCCTGGCAGGCTTAGCAAGATCCTTTATAGTTGCTGTTCCGCCATAGGGTGCGTAGCCATCTATTGCAATGTTTGGATAGAGATCCTCGACTTCTCTGAAGCCCTTATCTATATCCTCCTGCCAGTCAGCCCTCCAATTAAGAATAGTTGCAGGCCACTCAGGGGTCCCCATCTGCCACGCCGCCGCAAGTAGATCCTGCGGGATTCTGGGCGGGAGTAGAAGCACAGCACATTGATCCGCAAATCTATTGATGTCGAGAACATCTACATGGGGTTTGGGGTCGCTCCACTCAAGTCTAAAGCCTAGTAGCTCACCATCATGGGCAGCTCTCACCCTGAGACTTTTCACAGCTGGGCTGGTATGTGTGGGATAGGCCATTGCTTGAGGTCCTAGCTCTATGGAGAGTTCATCCACATAACTCCACATAGGGTCTTCAGGATCTATAGGTACCCTGGGGATCTTCTTAGCAATTATCCTAGCCCCTGGGATAGGGGTTCTCGCAGGTGTCTCAACAGGCTTAGGGGTTGTTATAGGGGTTGGGGTTAGCTGTGTGGGCTGCGTGATCCTCCTAATCCCTATTAATCCGGCGAAGATGCCCCCTGCTATGGCTGCTATAGCCGCTATATAGCCAATCACCCTCCTCCTCTTAACCACGGCTATCACCTCTATGGCGTGTTAGTTAGATATAGATTTCTCCCAGAGTCATATCGGAATCTCACATAGACAGGTTCCTTTAGAGGTACTCTAACCACTTCATGCCCCTTTTCATCGTATCCCACTACCTGATCGCCTCCAACCACCTTGAACCTCGTATATATCTTCTCACTTGAGTTAGCGAGGATCAGGGCCCCCAGCACCTCAAAATCCTGTTTTCTAATAGCTTCCAGATAGTTATCCACAGCCTCCACACCCATGGGACCGAATAGCATCTGAATAAATCTTCTATCAACGTGGACTGGGGGGACATAATATATGTTCGGCTCTAGTCCGAGTTGAGGTAGCAGTGGGGATGCCACCTTCTTGATATGGACTAAAAAGTCTATCGGGTTCTCCGGATCCGCCTTCTCCGGCAGATTTATATAGCCAAATGTCCTGATCTTCCCTATACAGTTCCTAAAGCACCTCGGGATCTCTCCCCTCTCAATCGCTGGATAGCAGAATACACATTTCTCCGAAATCCTTGTCTCTGGGTTATAGAAGACCTTCTTATATGGACATGCTCTAACACACTCTCTATAGCCCCTGCACCTGAGCTGATCTATCAGAACAACCCCATCCTCACTCCTCTTATATATGGCCATTCTGGGGCATGCAGCTAAACATGCTGGGAAAGTGCAGTGATTGCAGATCCTTGGAAGATAGAAGAACCACGTCACGTGGGGAATCCCCCTGATATACCTACTCCTATCCCCATCCCTCCCTAAGGGGATGCTCACCATATCTTCACCTATATTGGGGTTCGCATAGTCCTCAGGATCTGGTATATAGCCTAGACCCCTCTCCCCCCTAGCAGCCTCAAATATAGTGCTCCCCTTATATACCCAGGTACCCCCTTCTTTCTTCCACTTCTGTGTTCCTAGAGCGCTCAGAATCTTTAGATCCCAACCTAAAGGATAGGATCCCCATGGCTTGGTCTCCACATTGTTCCACAGCATATACTCCTGACCCTTAGAGCTTGTCCAAGCAGTCTTACACGCTATCGTGCATGTCTGACAACCTATACACTTATTGAGATTAAAGACCCCAGCAGCCTGCCTCTTAGGCCTGGCGCTCGGGTATGGGTACCACATCTCCCTACCTATCTGCCAGTTATATACCTGGGGCATCTTAATCCACCTCCACAAAATCCCCCCTTAAATACTTGACAAAAGGCTCACCCTCACTACCAGGGCTTATACCAAGCCTCACAGGTCTCCAAGGCCCGCCATCAGGGGCTCCAGGCTCAAGCCTCGTGATCTTGACAAAGCTCTCTCTAGGAGCACCTACGGGGCTGTGCTCGTCAAGGGCAAAGCCTTTTCCAAGGATTTGGAGGAAGGGGGTTTTCCTTACAAGGCTATCAGTCATGAGGGTTGGCTTCAGCCACGCCCTCGTTACGGATTGGTGCCCGCCATATCTGTAGGAGCTTATATAACCAGTTCTCTCATTAATTGCCAGCCTATCAGGTCTCTTCTCATGACCCTCTACAGTGCCGTGGCTAGCCATGTAGAAGTTGAACCAGACCTTCCCATAGCCGGGAGGTAAGGAGGGGTTGAACCTCACCCTAGTAACCCACCTAGCTACTTTACAATCTTCGGGCTTGTCCATGCATCCCCTTATGGGTTGGTATCTCGGATCGCCTTCCACGATCACGTAATCCCCGTTGTTTAATCCCAGAAGGGCTCCATCGATAGGGCTTATCTCTATATATCCTTCGGAGACCCATGGCATCCTGGGATCCCTTCTATATGGATCGGCGAAGGGGGTGAAGATCATGGTGTCTATATCGACTCCTGAAGCATATGTATGGATAAGCCCTCTATGCTTTGGGCTTGGCAGCACGTGGGTGTATCCTTTAACGGCTAGGGGATGCCTAGATCTCTTGATCTCCTCCCAGCTTTTCGCGATATGCCTAGCCTGCCTAGCCTCCTGATCCTCGAGGGATTTCGCAGCATCTAGACCCAGGCTTTCAGGGCTAAGCGTTCTTATCGCTGGATGTGGTTTAGCCACGATAAACCCCGGCTCGTATGGTGTTCCATCTATAGGTTCCCTATATACCGGCAGATTCTCACCAGAGCCTATGAACTCGTCTTCTTCTCTATAGAACTCGAGCCTCCCAGTCTTTGTGTAGAGGGGTATCGACTCACTAATCTGATCGTATCCCCCTACTAAAGGTGTTGTTCTGCTATGGTAGATATATGGGATCCCCTCCCTAGACTTCGCATCCAGCTCCTCGAACGAGAGGCCTCTAGTGGTTGAACTATGCTGAAGAACCCTGTTTATATACACCTCAACCCTGCCTTCGTGAACGAATCTCCAGTAGTCCTCGAACCTCTTATCACCAGTAATCTCTGCTAACCTCTTCGCTATACCAGCCCAGATCTCCATGTCATCCCTGGTATCGAAGATCCTTTTGAGAGGGGTTCTAACCCACGAAGCTATGAAAGGAGTCGTAACGCTCATTGCGATATCTGGCAACTTCCTCTCGAGCCAGCTATCAACCCCGAGCACTATGTCGGAGTACTCACATGTTAGTGTCCAGAACCATTCTAGTGTTACCCACATCTCAACCTTCTGGAGAGTGTTTAGGATTGTGTCGTAAGCCCATTTAGCATTTCCAAGGATCGAGTTAGAATTAACCACGATCACAGCCTTAGTTGGTGTAGGCATGTGGGTAGCCCCTGTCAACACCTTATCCTTAAGCATAAGTGGTCTATCTCCATAGTTAAAGTAGTGCGCAGATTCCCCCTCCCAATAAGCCCTCACTCTAGCCGGTTTAGCGGGATCGAGCTCTATGTTGAAAGGATCCTCAGCTATGTACTGGCTAATTCCATTAAGCATATCCAGCTTGAAGTTCCCTGCATAGCTTCCCACAGAACCGCTGATCTTGCCTACACACCCTATGAGGGAGGCTAGGAGGAAGATCGCTTTATCCTTGAGATCCCCGTGGAAGAACTGATTAATCCCCATTCCAGTGGCAAATAAAACCCTACCCTTGTTCTGGGCTAGAAGCCTCGCTATCTCTATTACAGCTTCTCTTGGAACGCCCGTGATCTCTGACACGGCATCGGGGCTGAAGTTTTCTAGTATATATCTCCTCACTAGATCGAATACCGGGGCAACTCTAATCCTCTTACCCTCTATATCGATAACATCGAACTCCCCCTCGAGAGCTGGATCTATTCCCAGCTCTTCAAAGCGCGAACCCACATGATCTCTTGAAATGATTTTTGGCGAGGAAGTTCTGAGATCCCAAACTACGAAGTCGCCTATCTCCTCTCTGAGCTTTGGTGGTATGTGAACCTTGCTCTGCATATATGGCGGTGGCAGGGGCTCGTCTGTGACAACTGTGTTGTTCTCTAGAGGCATGGGCTTGTAGTTAGGTATTATGTCCCTGGCTCTCAGAAGCTTGAGGTTATCCAGCCTTACGAGGAGTGGGAGGTCTGTGTATTTCTTCACGAAATCTGTGTCGTAGAGCTTCTCGCTGAGGATCACGTTGATAAACCCAAGCGCTAGGGCAGTATCGCTACCAGGTCTTACGATAAGAATGTAATCAGCCTTAGAAGCTGTAGCCTGGTAATCCATCGAGATCACAACTACCTTAACACCCCTCTCCCTAGCCTCTGTAAGCCAGTGGCTTGCAGGCATTTTTGTAGAGATCCAGTTCATCCCCCAGATCACAACTACACTGGTGTTCTCAACGTTATGGAGATGCCAATCAAAGGTCTTATAACCTGTTACCATTGGATGCCCTGGTGGGAGGTCTGTGTGCCATGCATAGTTATCCCAGCCCCTAGCCCCCCTACCCCTAGAGGGATCCACACCCCTTATTTTTGAATCTAGGAGGGCAAGCATGTTGGCAAACCTATAAGCACCAGCCGATCTGAACACCATTGTGAGGGGCATCCCCCCTCTCAACTTAATAACAGTTGTACCAGCCCCTCCTTGCCTCGCCACCATAGGCTCTGGATAGCCCTGGAGCCTTAGCCTCCTCTGCCCATCTTCACCGCTGTATGTCTGGACTATATTTACAATTGCCTTCGCAACTATGTCAAAAGCCTCGTCCCAGCTCACCCTAATAAACCTCTCCCTACCCCTACCCCTGAAATACCTCTCTGGAGGAGCTCCCGTGACCGGGTCTCTTGGAAAACCAGCCTTGTACCACTCGTAGAAGCCCTCCCTAACATAGGCACCCTTGACCCTCCTAGGAGAATAGATCCTTCTCGGGAGGGCATCGCCAGTGGCACATGTCATGGGATCCCATCTAGGGGAAGCTCTATTCCCATAGATATCAGATGCCTTACCATAGCCATAGCTGGGATCTACATAGATCACATATCCACCCTTAGCACTCGCCCTTAGGAGGCAGACAAAGGTGCAGTTAGGGGCGCAAGTGAAAATGAAACTATAATCTGGATTATAGATCTCTCTATAGACATCCTCCCACCCCCTATTAGGATACTGCTCCAAAGGATTGATCCCAGGGGCGATCGGCTCAATAAACCTAAAAGCCAGAACCTCCTCAGACAGATCCAGCCTCGAGAAAAGAGCTGCTAGAGAGGCTGCAGAAGCTATCTTAAGGAAATCCCTCCTCGAAACCCTGAAAACCTCTTCTCTCCCATCCATGATATCCTACATTATATGGATTAATTTAATATTAGAACCCCTAACCTAAATACTTAGTATAAGGGTCTAAGAATTAGCTGTATAACTCCATAGAACTCTATACATAACAACAATCTACATAATATAATACAACTTATTATAATAAACACAATCATTACATAGAATTGATTATGATTGTATATATTAATACAAAACCAGAACCACTGTTCAACCCACCTAAAATATATGGCCCCCTTCCTAAAATTTAGAGCCCAGCTATAACATCGCCCTTTTATAGCCTCAAGAAACTGTTTTGGGTTTCGTAAAAGTTTATAAGGGTTGGTATTAACTCCTTTATTTGGGAGTGGAGTTGCTTAGACTGAAGGATGTTTGTGAGATGAAGCTCATTGAAGATCCTTGAGCTTGTGAGATCATACTCTGTGCCTATAAGGGATGATAGGGTTAGGAGGCTGATAACATGGTATGTTAAGGCTCTACGGAATGCTATAGATATGATCTGGGATAGTATCGAGTGGAGATATAGCTTCCCAAAGATCGTTAGAAAAGGTAAAAAGCTGGTCGTGATCAGAGGTTTGAAGGTGAGGATCCCAATAATTCCGAGGGAGAGGGTTTTTAAGAAAAGCCTTAGGGATGAGCTTATGAAGGGTAATCTCTACGCTGCGCACTGGGTAGATGCTGTCATCAGAACAGCTTATTCGATCATGGAATCCTGGAGGAAGAGATATCTAAGGGGGAGGGCTAGGAAGGTCAAGCCGAGGATTAGGAGGAGATTCGCTAGGTGTAAGATAACGCTTATGAAGATAGATTATGAGGGTAAGACTATAAGGATAACTCTAAAACAAGGAGAATACCTCTCAATATCCTGGAAATCAACGTGGTTTGAACACAGAGTTAGAGGCTGGGCTGTTGGTGAGGCTATAATCTTCGACGATAGAGTGGTTATCCCCTTCAAGAACTCTGAGGAGATCTATGTTAGAAGGGTTATTGGATGGGATAGCAACTAGCTTTCACTGGACGGCTACGAGCCTAGTATAGGTTTTATACATGTAGATCTAAAGCCTCTTCAGAGCATGAAG
>Ga0079996_113058_pt1 | contig 12269 bp, 14 predicted proteins | sample PerSpoAPS_AMetaG_FD_69199 | JGI IMG/M metagenome (GOLD analysis project Ga0079996, IMG submission 69199) | Thermal spring microbial communities from Yellowstone National Park, Wyoming, USA - Perpetual Spouter A (PS_A) MetaG (SPADES assembly)... | ecosystem: Environmental > Aquatic > Thermal... | reverse complement strand
ACCACCGAACATGGAGAACAACAAGTACGCTCCCCTCACCCCGGTGGGTACACAACGCACTCGGCTTTAGCTGATGAGAGTGGAAGTCCCGGAGTAGACTTGATACTTAAGCTTAGCAAACCTCGTCTTTCAAGGCAGGGTAGGGCTCACACAGCTTTAGAGCATTAAGGCTTTAAACCCCCCGGGTACGCTACCAGGATGTTGATGAGGTTTAGCTAGGGTCGAGGGCTTGGAGGTTGCGGGGCCGGAACCCCGCCTTCGAGTGCTCAGAGAACAACGTACCCCCGGGCCCGGATGAGATGTTGGAAACCATAACCCCACCCGGAGGGGTAACACCCTTAGACCCAGAGGTTCGAAACCCGCCCTTCAAGGGCGGGGAGGGGTCATATCCAGGTTAACTTAGGGCTGAACAGATGTGGTGGTTGAAGCCTAGTAAGCCACGCCCTTTAAGGCGGGGAGGGGCCTTTCAGACTTTGTGGCAAGCCGCCTTTCTAGAAGATGCTATGTTCCTAAGCTTAGGTTCTACATCCCAGCATGTTCTATCGGCTAGAGGGCATCGTGTAACAAATCTACACCCTCTAGGCGGGTCTATTGGGCTTGGTGGCTCGCCTCTAGCTTTAAACATCTCATCTCTATACGCACCTATGAATTTTGTCGAGGGGGATGATGTGAGTAGCATCTTCGTATATGGGTGTGCTGGCTCTCTGAGCACCTCCTCTACGGGGCCCTCCTCTACGAGCACTCCAAGGTACATGACAGCTATTCTATCCGCTATAGCCCAGACAAGCCCTATATCGTGTGTTATGAATATAATGGATAGTCCTAGCTTATCTTTTATATCCATGAGCAGGTTTAGTACGTGAGCTCTAACCGAGACATCTAATGCTGAGACTATCTCGTCTGCAACTAAGATCTCGGGCTCTACAGCTATAGCCCTAGCTATGGCTACCCTCTGCTTCTCACCACCCGAAAGCTCGTTAGGGTATTTGAAAACGTGGTCTTCGCTTAGACCAGCCAGCCTAAGTAGCCTGATAACCTCCTCTAAGAGGCTATCCTTAGAGAGACCTGGGTTCCTGCTTAGTACGGCCTCCGCCAGTATATCGAACACCATCATCCTAGGGTTTAAGCTACTATCGGGGTTCTGGAAGACCATTTGTATCCTGTGCCTAACCTTCCTTAGGTTGCTGAAGATGTCGAGCCCCCTGTAGAACACTTTACCTTCATCTGGTTTTATGATACCAGCTATAATCTTGCCAAGAGTGCTCTTCCCAGAACCGCTCTCCCCAACTAAAGCTAAGACCTCCCCACCGTTAAGGCTAAAACTTACGTCATCAACCGCTCTAACGTATTTCCTCTTAAACCCAATGAGGCTAACTCCCAACGGGAAGTATTTTCTAACATTCTCCACCCTCAGTATCTCCACCATTACTCACCCTTGTACAAATGACAGTACACAACCCCTCCTTTAGCATCGACAACCCGTTTAGGTTCGTAAATCCTGCATTCATCCATAGCTAGAGGGCATCTAGGATGGAATCTACAACCTTTAGGTGGGTCTATTAGGCTTGGAATAGACCCCTTAATAGCCTTTAACCTCGCCTTCCTATCATACTTTACAGACTCCATTAACCCCCTGGTGTACGGGTGCTTAGGCTCAGACACTATAGACTCTCTATCCGCTATCTCAACCACCTTCCCCGCGTACATCACCATTATCCTATCCGCTATCTCAGTTAAAAGGGCTAGATCGTGTGTAATGAATATTATCGATGACCTGAGGGATCTTCTAAGCTCGTTGAGCAGATCCACTATCTCAGCTTGTATCGTCACATCGAGAGCTGATGTAGGCTCATCAGCTATTATTAGATCCGGCTTCTCGGCTATAGCCATTGATATCAGGACCCTCTGTTTCATACCCCCACTCAGCTGGTGAGGGTAGCTTGCAACCCTCCTCTCTGGATCGGCTATCTTAACCCTCCTGAAGATCTCAACTACATCCTTTAGGAACGATGATACCACACCACCTCTATGTGCTTCAAACACCTCTGCTACCTGGAAGCCGGCAGTGTATACCGGGTTGAGGTATGTGGTGGGGTCCTGGAATATCATTGAGATTCTTTTACCCCTAATAGATCTCCACTCACGCTCGCTAAACTTTGTTAGATCAACCCCTTTAAACAGTATCCTGCCAGAGACTAGTTTAGCGGGGGGTCTTAGTAGACCTGTAATGGCTAGGGCTAAAGTGCTCTTCCCAGAACCGCTCTCCCCAGCTATCCCGAATATCTCGCCTTCACGCACGTTAAAACTGACTCCATCAACAGCTTTAACGACGCCCTGAGGTAGCTCATAGTAGACTCTTAGATCTTCAACTACGAGGATATCGTTCATAGAGCTACAACCTCCTTACAAGAGCTCTAACCTTAGGGTCGAGTGATTCTCTCAACCCATCCCCCACCATGTTAAAGGCTATTATGGTGATTGATATTACGAGGCCTGGGAAAACAACTATGTGCGGGCTTTTGAAGAGGTAAATCTTCCCACTACCAATCATAGCCCCCCATTCAGGGGATGGAGGAGGCACTCCAAGCCCTAGAAACCCTAGGGCTGATGCGATTAGTATTGCTAAGCCCATATGATATGATAGCTGGACTAGCACAGGAGCCATTACGTTAGGTAGGATATGCTTTACCATAATGCTCCACTCACTAAGACCTAGCATTTTAGCTGCTACAACGTAATCCTCCGTTACAACCTGTAGTACAGATGCCCTTACAAGCCTTACGTATACTGGCATAGAGCTAACAGCTATGGCTATGACTAGGCTGTGGACCCCCTGGCCTAGGAAAGCTACTAGAGCTATAGCTAGTAATATGGTGGGGAACGCTAACAGTATGTCGTTAACCCTCTGGATCACGGTATCCCACAAACCCCCTCTATAACCTGATATAAGCCCTAGGAGGGTGCCGATAGAAGCCCCTGCTATAACAGATAAAACTGAGAGCCCGAAGGTGTATCGAGCTCCGACAAGTATCCTCGATAATATATCCCTTCCTAGCTCATCCGTGCCGAGCGGGTGTTCGAGCGATGGAGGTAGCCGGGCCTTTGAGAGGTCGAACTCGTATGGATCCCGAGGGGCTATGTAGGGGCCTATCACCGAGATTACAGCCATGATTACTAGTATATACAGGCCTATGTAAGCAAGCTTATTTGATTTAAAGACTTCCCACTGCTCTCTGATCCTCCTTCTCCTAGCCTCCCTTACTTTATGCAGTAACGTCATCTTACCCTCCATAGAACCTCCCTTATCCGTGGATCTACTAAGGCGTAGGCGATGTCTGTTACCAGGTTCAATAGTATGAAGACCCCAACTATAAACATTATTATGCCTTGGGCTAGGACGTAGTCTCTAAAGAATAAAGAGTCTACTAGCAGGGATCCGATGCCAGGCCATGCGAATATAGTCTCCGTTATTATAGCTCCTCCTAGTAGCGCCCCTAGTTGTAAGCTTATTATGGTTAGTATGGGGATTAGAGAGACTCTGAGGACATGTCTTAGGAGTACTTTACTAAACGGTAGACCCTTAGCGAGAGCGGTGAGAACATGGTTGCTTGAGAGAGCTTCTAGAACTGCTGCTCTCGTCATCCTAGTTAGGTTACCTGTTAGGAAGAAAGCTAGGGTTAAAGCTGGTAGTACAATGTGTTTTGGAGACTCCGCACCACTAGATGGAAGTACTTTTAGCTCTACCGCGAATATGAAGATCAGCATAAGACCAACCCAGAATACTGGAAGCGAAGTCCCCAGTATACCGAGTAGGGATGCAGCATATGCTAAAATAGATCTAGGTTTTAAAGCTGCTAGTACACCTAGAGGTATGGCAATCTCCACAGCTATAGCTTCCGCTACTAAAGCTAGAGCTATGGTGTACGGTAGCTTAGCTAGTATCTCGTTTAGCACAGGTGTACCGTATTTAATGGATATGCCGAGATCCCCTCTCATAATACTAGTGAGGTAGGAGATTAGTTGTTCGTAGATAGGCTTATTCAACCCGAGAGCCTCTCTAATCTTGGCAACATCCTCCTCAGAAGCCTCGGGACCTGCTAGTAACCTTGCGGGATCGCCTGGTAGAAGCCTGACTATCAAGAAGAAGAGTATCATGGCTCCAAAGAACGTTACTATAGCTTGGAGAAACCTAAAAAACATGTATGTGGATAGGCTAGACGCCATTTCTATTAAACCCTAGCTGAAGTAAGCTTTGTGGAAGAATATTTGCTCTCCGTCAACATAGACCATTAACCCTTTGAGACTCTTGGCCCCAGCGTAGAACCATGCTTGTGTGTAGAGGAAGATCCATGGAGCATCATTCCATATAATCTCTATTGCCTGCCTATACAGCTCCCTCCTCTTACCTTCATCAACCTCCCTCATAGCCTCTTCGAGAAGCCTATCTACCGTCGGGTTAGAGTAGTGTGCTGCAGCTAAACCCTTGGGGGGAGCTTGACCGCTATGGAATTGGCCGTGGAGTGTAAAGTGGGCGTCAGCCACACCAGGCCCCCATCCGAGTAGAACCATATCGTATGTCTTCTGGTCGAGAGGCTTTGTTAGCTCAGCTACGAAACTAGGCCAGTCCATGGTTTTAAGCTCTACCTGCACCCCTATTCTCGAGAGGTATGCTTGGACAGCTTCGGCAACCTGCTTGTCCTGGAGGTACCTACCTGTGGGGTGTAGTAGTACGACCTTGAACCCCTGAGGGTACCCTGCTTCAGCTAGGAGTTTCCTAGCCTTATCAAGGTCGTAGGAGTATGGCTTCATCGGGTAGAAGCCGAAGAAGTGATCGGGTACCGGTGCTTTAAGCTCTACGCCTAGGCCGAAGAGGATGTTTTGGATTATAGCGCTCTTATCAACAGCATAGTTTAGAGCCTGCCTAACCCTTGGATCCGCGAGAGGCCCTTTAGGTAGCATGGCTATGAAGATAACCCTATTGCTAACCGGTGTGAGAACCTGGAACCTAGCATCCCCCTTCACCCTCTCAAGCTCTGTTGGTGGGAGGTTGTAGGCGAAATCCACATCCCCTGCTAGGAGGGCAGCTACTCTAGTTGTAGCATCTGGTATTATAACCCACTCTATCCTCTTAATCAGAGGTTTGTCACCCCAATAGTTTTCATTAACTTCGAGAACAACCTTCTTACCCTTCTCCCACGACACGAACTTGTAGGGCCCTGTGCCCACGGGCTCGGTTATAGTCTTGTTACCGTACTTCTCGATCACCTTAGGGCTAGCTATTAGGAGGTATGATGCGAGAGCCCTTAGGAAGGGGGCGTAGGGCTCCTTTAACACGATCTTAACAGTGTACTTATCAACAACCTCAGCTCCTTTAACAGGGCCTAACTGAGCTCTAAGCGGAACCCTAACAGTTGGGTCGACCCAACGATCCACATTAGCTTTAACAGCGTAAGCATCTAACTCCGAGCCGTCGTGGAAGCGAACCCCCTTTCTTAGATAGAACGTGTACGTGAGACCATCAGGCGAAACCTCCCATCTCTCCGCAAGCCATGGGATAACGTTACCCTTCTCATCATACCATAAGAGTGTTTCATAAATATGCCTTACAACATTGTAAACCACAGTAGTAGTCTGACCATGCGGATCAACAGTATCAAGATCTATACCTATAGCCACCTTTAACACATCCTTAGCCGACACAGGCGTCCGAGGACTCTCAGCTGTAACTGTAGTTTGAGTAGTTACAGGAGTTTGGGTAGTTACAGGAGCGGTTGTTGGTGTAGTTGTAGTTTCGACCCCCCTCCCAAACCACCCAGTTAATAGCGAAACCCCTAGGATAGCCAGAACTAAAACTACAACAACCCCCACTATAACAGATCTTGATACAGCACGCCTCAAAACCACCACCTTTCCCTACAGTCGCCTAACTCTCGATTAAAACTAAGCTAATATGCATTAGTATATATTTATAATGTTCAAAAGTGTGAGTACCACGTTGGAGAAATCAATTGAGAAAGTGTAATCCGTAGTATTGCCCATGTGAGGTTGTGTCTAACCCTTGAGGGTAAGAGTGGTGGTATTGAGCTTAGCATGCAACTATGAAGATAGCTTCAACCCTCCACTAATCTTTAACAATATGTAGGATAACATGTGCTATCATATTACAATCTTAGGTAGTTTCTGTAGTTTAATCCATTGGCTACATAGTCGGCTATGCTTGGAGAACCCTGGAAGAACTCTCTTATTAAGGCTTAGTGGTTTTAAGCTGGAGCTCTTAACCCATAGCTTAGCTTCTTTAGCTTAAAAGGCTTTAGTGTGGTAGCGATCTTAGTCTTTCAGCTACCCTAATGGCCTGCCAGCTTTCCTTTGGGTTATGTGTTCTAATAACATGTGCTCCGTTGAGTACTGTTATTGCCTCTACTGCTAGGGATGCTGGTAGTACTTCTTCTGGGTTGTTTACACCTGTTATCCTCCATAGGAAGGATTTACGTGAGACCCCTACAACTATTGGTTTGCCTAGCTCTCTTAGCTTATCTAGATTTGCTATAATGTGTAAATCCCACTTCCACCAAGGCCACTGCTCATCTCCATGTCTAAACTCTCCTCTCACCACATAAGGCTTATCCCCTTGAGGTAGTATGGGAAACCCTATGCCTGGGTCTACTGCTATTTTCCTAGGGTCTACACCGCATCTCTCGAAATGCTCTACAGACTCTATTACAGCGTCAACCACCCTTCTCACGGGATCTACACCCCTCCTAGCCTCCCTCTCCCTAGCCATCAATATAACTGAAGCATCATACTCAGCCACGACACGGCACATCTCCGGGTATAGCTTACCACCAGTAACATCGTTAACAATAGAAGCTCCCACCTTGAGAGCATATTCTGCAACCTGAGGTCTAAAGGTATCAATACTAACAGGGATCCTAACACCTCTAACAATATCAGGCAAAACCCCCCTAACCCTCTCAAGCTCCTTCTCAACAGGTATCCATGCATCAAGGTAGGGTGCAGTAGACATAGCCCCAACATCAACGAAATCAATAAAACCCTCAAACTCCAAAACCCTACTCACAGGATCCTCTAGCACAATAGAACCCTTATAGAAGGATTCAGGAGATAGGTTGATCGCAAGCATAACCCTCACAGGGTGCACATCTCCAACACTGACACCACCCAAAACACCTTCAATCACACCGCCACACCCCATACCAGTAAGGCTATCTAGACTAATAGCCTTGTAGTAAAGGATGGTGATAAAGGTTGTATATGGAAGCATGGGATGTAATGTAGTAAAATGTTGTAGTTAAATTTAAGCACGAACAATATATTGTATGGTTGAGCGGTGGTTCTATGAGTGGTTTTGGTGACTGGGTTTACGAGTTCTTTGTTAGGAAAGGTGGGTTGTACCTTAGGGAGCTTAATAGGATGTGGGAGAGTGCTCCTAGGGAAGCTTTAAGTGTTAAGAGGATCCTCGAGTCTCTTGGTGTTAGTGAGGGCTCCCTCATCCTCGATCTTGGTTGTGGTAATGGGAGGATCTCTGTTAACCTTGCCAGGCTAGGATTTAGGGTTGTCGGTGTTGACATATCACCTATCTTCATCGAGGATGCTGTTGAGAAGGCTAAACTACATGGTGTTGAGAGTAAGGTTGAATTCAGGGTTGGTGATGCTAGGAGGGTTGATGAGGAGCTCGGGGGAATGCTATTCGATGTTATCCTAATCTATTGGACCACGATACTAGGCTTCTACGGCGATGAGTCTGTAGACGTTGACATACTGAGGAGAGCTCGTAGGATAACACGTGACGGCGGTTACCTACTGGTACTAAACTCTGCGAGCTACGACTCCGTAGCACTAAGGGCTGGGCTCGTGGAGGCTAAGGCTAGCTACTACACCGATGTGGACGAGGAGCTAGCTAGGGTAAGCGTCTCGGAGTTCGACCCCGTGAGATCAGTTCTAACAGTGACGAGGAGGTACTATAGGAAGTCCGAAGGGAACCTCTTGTTCCTCGACGAGATCACATTCAAGATTAGAGTTTACACGCTACACGAGCTAGTAGGAATGGCTGAGGAGAGCGGGTGGCAGTATGTTAAAGCATACAAGGACGTAGAAACCCTCGAACCATACACACCGATACTAAGCGGTCTAAACGTTGTATTTAAAGCAGTATAGGCTTTCCTAACAGGAGCTCCACATAGATCCAAACCCTCCTGGAAGGGTTGTTGAAAAGCTTTACAATAATATTTTAAACTTTAACATAGAGGGGTTACCCTAGGGTTGGTAGGATGGGCTACATCAAGGTGAAAGCATCTTTCTACAACGCTATCGACTATGTTGGGTGGTTGAGGGGTGAGCTATCTGAAGCTAACGTTAGGAGGGTTGATGTTGAAGCTCTAGTCGATACCGGTGCAACATACCCAGCGTTACCAGAGGATCTTGTTGAAAAGCTGGGTTTAACGTTGCTAAGGGAGGTTGACGGTGAGACAGCAGGTGGGGTCTCCAAGCTTAAGCTCTACGGACTTGTTATAGTTGAGATCGAGGATAGGATAGCGGAATGCCCGGTAATACTAAGGCCTAGAGGGACAACCCCCCTGATCGGGGTGGTAGCATTAGAGCAGATGGGGTTCAGAGTCGACCCTGTAACAGGGAAGCTCGTCAAAGGGTTACCTCTAATGTTGTAGGTAGCGTAGCCAGCTCACGAACCCTCTACGATTGACCACAACTAACCTCCCATTAACCGCTACCCGTGAGCCTGCGAAGACCTCCTAGCTGTTGAAGCGGAGGTCTCGGACTAGGGAGGGTTAAAGCTCGTAGAACCAGGGAGTGACGGGGTTGGAGCTGAAACGTGTAGGTTATAAGATCCTTCGAGCGACTTCTAGGTAACCTCCTAGGCTATTGAATCGCTTGATGTCTAGTTAGACGAAGTTAAGACTATCAACCGGGATCCCGGCATTGGGATAATTCCAGGAGCTACCTCGGGGAGATTCTTTAAGATTTATTAATTTATTAAAAGAGTGGTAATGTGGTAGTAGTGAGAGGTGAGCGTCTTGGGTAGCTACGTAACTGTCTCCACTAAGGTTAGACGGGAGGTTGTCGAGAAGGCTAGGATGCTAGGCATTAACATATCAGAGTTCCTACGTATGAAGCTTGAGGAGGAGGTTAAGAGGAGGGAGCTTGAGCTTACCAAGCAGAAGCTTGATAGCCTAAGGGATGTCCTTGAGGCCTTGGATGTCGAGAGAATCGCTGGACATGTGAGAGAGGATAGGGAGGCGCGTTGACATCAGGCTATCTCTTTGACTCTTCATCCATTATTAAAGCATTGAAATTAGGAAAGGTTGATGTCCTGGTAGGAGGCTATATACAATGGCTTACTATCTATGAGACCTTAAACGCTCTATGGAAGGAGGTACATCTACTTAGAACAATCCCAGAGGATAGGGCTTTGGAGTTCACAGAGGTACTGGGGAGATTATTCGACTTCATGAAGATCCTAGATGTGAGAGGATTAGAGAGAGGTGTTTTAGAAGTTGCTGTGAAGCTGGGGGTTACGGTGTATGATTCATCCTACATAGTACTTGCTAGGAGGTATGGGTTAACACTAGTGACTGAGGATCGTAGGCTGAGGGCTAAGGCTCAGGAGGTTGTGAGATGTGTAAGTGTAGACGAACTAACATGATCAACCCACGCGCCTAGACAACTTGTAAAATATGCGGATTCGCATTCTACTAGTCTTGTTCTTTGGTATGCCTTAGCAGCCCCTGGAAACTCCCTCCTAATAATCTAAATACTCTCTTTACATAGGTCTTCTAATATTGTTGTAGTTGAGGCTTTCCCATGTAGCCTAGTTTGCTAGGCTGAGGTCTTCGTATTATCTATGCACCCCTATCCACTAGGAGGAGAAGTATACCTCTTCAATAGCTCTAGCTCTTACCACTAAGGTTACAACTACAAGCCCTCATTCTTTAAGAGGGAGCTGTTAACCGTAGTGATCGTGAGAGCGTTAAGGTAATTCGCGAGAGGCCGAGAGAACCCATGTCATCTTAAACACTAGCTACCTTAAGCCTTGTCAGGCTATGGAACTCTATGGAGCTCCTCGGAAGCCGGGGAGGTCTTTTACACTTTGACTGGAGGGTCGTAGAGAGGGCCTGAGAGCCTCCTGTAATGGAGGTATCTGGTGGTGGCCACCAGCTAGTGGGGGGATTTCGTCTTTAAACAATGGGGGTTACTTAGGGGCCTTCTCTGTTGTGCTACCAGACGCTATTCTTAGATCCATGAGCTCCATGAAGGCTTCTGATATCATGTAGTGTAGTCGTAGCGGGTTCCTGTTTATCACCCTCACACCCTCTGTTAAGGCTTTGAATCTTAGTAGTGGTGGTGCTTCATCCAATGGTACCACGTCAACGTTAACCCCCAGGGCTTCCTCTAGCTTCGATGCGATCTCGTTGAGCTCCTCCAGGGTTAGGGGTTTCACCGCTATAATGCCTACATCCACATCCCTCACAGTGCTCCTACGTAGTATTGAGCCGAAGACTACCGCCACCTCAACCCACTCGAAGCCCTCCAAAACCTCCTTAACTGTTTCAAGCACCCTCGCTAGATCCAGCTCGAAGTACTCTACGCACATACCCTAGCCAGCTCCCATGAACTCCTCTACACACCTAAAATCCCCCCTTATGCCAGCATGTATAAGCCCGTCCCCGCAGACGCTATACACGATGTCCAGCCTGGAGGCACCTTGAGTGTAACCGATTCTACCTTGAATTACCCCCAGCCTCCTAGGTAGAACAGCTGTGGGCACTCCAACATAGGTTGGATTAGGGAGCGTAAAGTTCATAAGCCCTACGAGCGCATATGCTGAAGTTGCATTTGAAGCTGGTAACTTGTAACCGATGGGGAGAGCTCCACGACTATAAGGTAACCCTATAGCAAAACCCCTTTAACACCAACCCTTAACGCATTCATAGGAGGAGCTCCAACTCCCCACAGGGTAACTCTACTATCATTGAATGCATCGTCGTAAAAGATGTTAGCCTGCAACTCGACGATCTAAGCCTCTAGAGGTACTCTGTGAACCTTAAAAAGGGAGAGGAAAAGAGATTATGGGGTTAAGAGATCCTTGGATGGAGTTCACCGGCTTTCAATGTAGAGTGAAACGGGGACCTTGTAGTAGCAGGGGCTGCACCAGAAGCACCACCATGGAGGATCCTTCCTGTACGATAGCTTAGACTGCCTCATATAAAGATACTCGTAGTACTGACCCTCGTTTCTAATCACACCATCAACGTATACGGTTTCAGACTCACCCCACGATATGGATGGTCCAATCATAACAGATAATGATACTAGGTGGGCTGCAACTCTTCGCACCGCAGAAGCTAGAACAGGCCCAGGAGGCACCTCGAAGTCAGCTTGACACGTATCAACATACGTTTCTAGAAAACTACTTAAGAGTCTGGCCTGGTTAGGGCCTAACGTGTACGTATAAACATACTCTGTTAACGTGCTGTTAAATATCCATTCTCTTATGAAGCTTGGTAGGCGTTCTCTCCTAACACCACCCTCAATGTAGTATTCCTTAAGCTGTGAGTCATATGTTTTAACAACATCTTGTACAAAGAAATCCACCTTATCACGACCTGTATAAGTCTCATATCCAAGGCAATCAACATAGTACTCGTAGTAGAATACGTAGACAGGCCTAGCCCAAATCCATATGTAAGCCTCCTCCCAGGGCTGAACATTAGATAGTATATCGCCAAACTTCACCTTCATATCCAGCGACTTACCCCCAAGGTAAACATTACCGGAGAGCCCTCCAGTTATATCTATATTGTTTTTAAGCTTCTTCTCAACCTCAAAACCAATACCTATGGTCACGTAGAACCACGTATACTTCTCAGATCTATATATAATAGATGCCGATATGGGGCTTGAGGAGCTGAACGCATTGTATATTGTTAGGAGTGGTGTCCTAATATACAATGTTCCATCACGCCATAACAGGTGGTCGTACACCTCCGGGGGTCCGCCTGCCTGTACGTATGTGTTAGGTGTTATCCTGTACACAGGCTTCCAGTAGAAGTAGCCATAGCATCCATCTGCTACCCTTATGTTAGCTTCGATCTTAGACCCGCTAGCCCCTCTGGCCTTCTTTGGTACAGCTATCTTGACCTTGTAGGCTCTCTCCTCACCCTCCAATATCCCCTTTGGGCTGTATGTGTAGTAGTAGCTTACCCTCTGTACCACCTCACCGCTGGTCTTATTGA
>Ga0079996_122767_pt1 | contig 12332 bp, 5 predicted proteins | sample PerSpoAPS_AMetaG_FD_69199 | JGI IMG/M metagenome (GOLD analysis project Ga0079996, IMG submission 69199) | Thermal spring microbial communities from Yellowstone National Park, Wyoming, USA - Perpetual Spouter A (PS_A) MetaG (SPADES assembly)... | ecosystem: Environmental > Aquatic > Thermal... | reverse complement strand
GTGCTCATCCGTCAACTCCTGAAATCCCATCGGCCTTCCCCTCCCAGGCAGGTTGTCCAGAGACAAAGTATACTACAATCGGACACCCGGGTTTTGAGATGAGTTCAGAGGAAGTCCTTGCCCCGGAGCCTTCCGGGGCGAACTCCTGCTGCAGGGATCTTCGGAGGTGAGCGGCGATGCGGGACCTGGAAAGCGTGCGGAGGCTGCTCGCCGGCTATGCCGCCCTCAAAGGCGCCAGAGCGTTCTTCGAAGGCCTCGGCTATCCGACCATCGATCCCCTCCCCGAGGATCTGGAAAAGATCCCCCAGGGCGCCCGGGAGGCGATCTCGTCCGTCCATCGGATCGTCCACCTCAAGGATGGCTTCCCCTTCCGGATCTTCCACGTCGAGCTGCGCGGCGGCCTCCGGCGCACCGACATCCGGCGCTTCCTGGAGTCCTATTACCGCCATAACCCGACCGGAGAAAACCTCTTCGTTTTCGCCCCGTCCGGATCAGCGGACGAGCTGGCCTTCGTCTTGCCGCTGCGGCTGCTGGATCCCCGGGACCCGCATAAGGTCCGCCTCTGGCTTCGCATCCTCCAGGTCCGCAGGGAGGCGCCCTACCGCACGGACCTGGAGGTCCTGAGCCGGATCCGCGCGGACGGCGTCCGGGATCCCTCCGAGATCTGGAGGCGCCATCAGGACGCCTTCAGCGTCCAGCGGGTCACCGAGGAGTTCTTCCGCGACTACCAGGAGATCTTCGCCGAGATCCAGAACCGTCTGGCCCGGACCCATCGGGGGAACGGCCGGCTGTGGGCCCGCGACTACGCCCACCAGCTCCTCAACCGCATCATGTTTCTCTACTTCATCGCCCGCAAGGGCTGGCTCCAGGGTCCGGACGGCGAACCGGACCGCGACTTCATGCGCCATTTCTGGGAGGCCTACCGGGGGACAGGCGCCAGGGACGCCTTCCATCGGGACTGGCTGGACGTCCTCTTCTTCGAGGCTTTCAACAACCGCTGGCAGAACCGGGCGGAATACCAGAGCCGCTTCCCGGAATGGCTGAGGCGGTCCCTCTCCCAGGCCCCCTTCCTCAACGGCGGCCTCTACACCCGGCGTCCCGGCCTGGACGACCGCCTGGAGCGCTGGCTCCCCGACGAGATCTTCGCCCTCCTTTTCGAAAAGTGGACCGACGGCGCCCCGCCGGGCTTCTTCGAGCGCTACAACTTCACGGTGGTGGAGAGCGGCCGCTTCGATGAAGAGGTGGCCGTGGACCCCGAGATGCTGGGCACGGTCTACGAGCGACTGGTCAACGTGACCTTCGAGGGCGAGGGCGAGGACCTCCGGGGCGCCGCCGGCATCTTCTACACGCCCCGCACGGAGATCGACCTGATGTGCCGGCTGGCCCTGGTGGACTGGCTGGGGAACCGGCTCCCAGCAGGCGCTAAATTCCTTCTCTACCAATGGGTCTTCGCCTTTTCGGAAGAGGAGAAGCAGGAAGCCGATGAAGCCATCACCCGGCAGGACCTTTGGAATTCATTGGACGAGCTGGTCCGCCGGGTCCGGGTGTGCGATCCCGCCTGCGGCTCCGGCTCCTTCCTGGTGGGGATGCTCCTGGTCCTGGACGACCTGCAGGCCCGCTGCGATCGGACGCTGGGCCGCGCCGACACGCCCTACGAGCGGCGCAAGCGCATCCTGCAGGACCAGCTCTACGGCGTGGACGTGATGGAGTGGGCCGTCCGGGTGGCGGAGCTCCGCCTCTGGCTGCAGCTGGTGGTGGAGACGGAGCTGCGATGGTGGGAGGTGAAAGCCCGTCCCCTTCTGCCCAACCTCAACCTCAAGATCCGGCACGGGGACAGCCTGCTGCAGACCCTGGGGGATCTGGACCTCAGCCCCTTCCGCCGGGGCGAGCTGAGCATCCCGGCGCACCTGAAGGGCCGCCTGACCCAGCTTCTGGGCCGAAAGCGCCGCTTCTTCCAGGGCGAAGCGCCCGGGCTCACCGAGGAGATGCTGCGCAAGGAGGAGCGGGATCTCTTCCGGGACATCCTGGCGCACCGGATCCATGAGCTGGAGAACCGGATCAAGGCCGACCGGGAGCGCCTGCGCAGCGCCCAGGCCCATCGGACGCTGCCCGGGATGACGGCGCGGCCGCCGGAGGAGGCGGAGCGTCAGCGCCAGGAGCTGGAGGAGGAGCTCCGGAAGCGGGAGGAGGAGCTGGAGCGCCTCCGGGAGGCCCGGAAGGCCCTCGCCCCCGACCGCCCGCCGCCCTTCGTCTGGGACATGGCCTTCGTGGAGATCTTCGAGGACGAGAACCCCGGCTTCGACATCGTCATCGGCAACCCGCCCTACGTGCGCCAGGAGAAGATCCGGGACTACATGGAGCGGTTCGACCGGGAGGAATACCTCCGGCGCCTCAACGAGAGCCTGCGGGCCATCTACCCGGCCTTCCTGGGGAAGAGCCGCCGGATCAGCGGGCGGGCCGACTACTACGTGTACTTCTACCTCCACGCCCTCTCCCTCCTGGCCGACGGGGGTGCCTTCTGCTTCATCACCTCCAACTCCTGGCTGGACGTGGACTTCGGCAAGGACCTGCAGGAGTTCTTCCTGCGCTTCGGGCATCTCAGGATGGTCATCGACAACCGGGCCAAGCGCAGCTTCGCCCAGGCCGACGTGAACACCGTCATCGTCCTGGCCGGCCCGCCCGAGCGCCGGCGCCCGCTGACCGAGGAGGAGATGAAGCGCCGCCCCGTCCGCTTCGTCGCCTTCCGTGTGCCTTTCGAGGAGGCCATCAGCCCCGTGGTCTTCTCGGAGATCGAGGACGAGAACCTCTATCAGCCCCTGGCGGGCTTCCGGGTCCTGCGCCGCCCCGAGTTCCGCGCCATCCTCACCGACCAGTGGTCGCTCTATCAGGAGGGGCTGGCCGAGCCGGAGGAGGACGAGGCGGCTCCCTCCGGGGGGAAGGCCCGCCGGCGGGGGAAGGGCGCGCCGGCCCTGGGCGGCATGGCCCTTCGCCCCTACGCCGGCGCCAAATGGGGCGGCAAGTATCTGCGGGCCCCCGACATCTTCTTCACCATCCTGGAGAAGGGGAAGGACCAGCTGGTCCGCCTGGGCGACATCGCCGAGGTGCGGCGCGGCTTCACCACCGGCGCCAACGAGTTCTTCTATCTGGAGCCGGTGGGGCGGACGGTGAAGGAGGCGGCGGCGCTGCGGGAGAAAGCCCCGCGGGCCCCCGTTCGGGTGCGCAACGGCGCCGGCTGGGAGGGGGAGATCGAGGCCGCCTGGCTGCGGCCGGTGATCAAGTCGCCGCGGGAGATCCGGACCCTGCGGGTGCGCCTGGAGGACCTGCGCTACCTGGTCTTCATGCCCCCGGAGGACATCCGGAAAGCCATCGACCAGGGCCGCCAGCCCCCCCTCTCCCGCTACCCGAAAGCCGCCGCCTACATCCGCTGGGGGGAGCGGCAGGGATACCCCACGCGGCCCACCTGCGCCAGCCGGCAGTGGTGGTGGGATCTGGGGGAACGCCCGATTGGCCAAATCTGTTGTATGATGAGTTTGAACGAGCGTCATCCATTCTGGTTCAATTCTGTAGCTTTTTGCGATGCAAGGCTTTATGATATTTTAGTAAAAAACTCAAAATATATCTTTATAATTACCGGACAGATGAACACAACCATGATGCCACTCCAAATAGAGCTTGGAGGAAGGGTTAATTTAGGAGAGGGGGCCTTAGATTTCAAAGTTTATGAAACATCGAAACTTTATCTCGTCGATTTTGAGAATTTTGATGAAAAACACAAACAGCGTCTTGAATCCGCTTTTTCTGAAATTTCCAATCGCCCCATTCGCAGCATCTTCGAGGAGCTTGGCTTTCCTCTGTGTCGGGAGCGAAAGTGCGACCATCCCGAGCACCCGTATGAGCATGTGCGGCCGGAGGCCCTCACCCTGGAGCAGGTGCAGCGGGTCTCGCCGGACCGGTTCGAGCTCGACCGGGTGGTCTTCGACGCGCTGGGGCTCACGGACGAGGAGCGCGTGGAGGTCTACCGGGCCGTGGCGCAACTGGTAAAGGACCGACTGGTGAAAGCGAGGAGGGTGTAGGAGGAGGGCGGCCGTGGATCAGATCCCGGACCTCATCGACAACGAGCGGCACCGGCTGGGGGACGTGCTGAAGGGCCTGCTGGCCAACAGCCCGGACCTCCGTCTGGATGTGGCCACCGCCTTCTTCAACCTGCGGGGGCTGGAGGCCCTGGAGCCGGAGATCGAGCGGCTCCGGGCCCTCCGCCTGCTCCTGGGCCAGGAACAGGAGCAGGCCTTCGTCCTCGGGGAGCGGCTGCTGGCCGAGCTGGAGGATGCCGCCGCCCGGGGGGAGATCATCGCCCGCGAGATCCGGCGCTGGCGCGACTTCCTGGCCCGGGATTCCGTGGCCGTGCGGCGCTACCGGAAGGCCTTCCTCCACGGCAAGGCCTACATCGTCGATGGCCTCCCCGTCCTGGGCGCCGTGGGCATCGTGGGCTCCTCCAACTTCACCGGCGCCGGGCTGACCATCAACCGGGAGCTCAACGCCGTCCTCAAGCAGGCATCGGCCGTTCGGGAGCTTCAGAGCTGGTTCGAGGCCCTCTGGCAGGAGGCCGAGGACTACAAGGCCGAGCTCCTGGAGCTCCTGGAGTGCTTCACCCGGACCTACACCCCCTATGAGATCTACATCAAGGCGATCTATGAGGCCCTGCGGGACCGGCTGGACCAGGAGCTGGGGGAGCGGGACGCCAGGCCCTCCCCCATCGCCCTGACGGACTTCCAGCGCGACGGGTATCTGGCGGCCCGGGAGATCCTGGAGAGCTACGGCGGCGTCCTCATCGCCGACTCGGTGGGCCTGGGCAAGACCTACCTGGCCCTGCGGCTCCTGGACGACTACGCCTACGGGGAGCGGCAGACGGCCCTCATCGTCTGCCCGGCGGCGATCCGGGAGACCGTCTGGCGGCCGCTGCTGCAGCGGTTTTCCATCCCCTATGAGCTGGTCTCCATGGAAGAGGTCAGCCGCCGCGACTTCCCCGTCGACGAATACGCCCGGCGGTTTCGGGTCATCGTGGTGGACGAGAGCCACAACTTCCGCAACCCGGGCGCCAACCGCTGGGAGAACCTGTTCCGGGTCATCGCCCGGGGCGATCCGGACAAGAAGGTCATCCTGCTGACGGCCACGCCGGTCAACAACACGGTCTTCGATCTCTACCATCAGCTGCGCCTGATCACCCGGGACGACCGCGGCTTCCTGCGGGCCGCGGGCATCCCCGATCTCTGGGATTACTTCCGCCGGGCCGAGGAGAACAAGGAGGCCCTCTACGAGGTCCTGGAGGCCCTGGCCGTCCGCCGCAGCCGGCCCTTCATCCGCCGGAACTGCCCGGAGGCGGAGATCGACGGCCAGCGGATCCGCTTCCCCGAGCGGAAACTCCACACCGTCCGCTACAGCCTGAAGGACACCTACGGGCCGGATCTTTACCGGAGGATCGCCTCCACGATCGAGAGCCTCCTCCTCGCCCCCTATCAGGTGGAGCTCTACCGCAAGGCGCTGGTCGAGGCGCGCCGCCGGGCCAGGCCCATCCCGCTCTTCGAGGCCCCGGACGAAGGCGAGGAGGGCATGACGCGGCGCCTGCAGGAGGCGCTGGGGTGGTCGCCGGAAGAGGCCCGGGACTTCCTGATGGCCGTGGGCCGCCAGACGGCCCTGGCCCACATCCTGCGGGTGCTGTATCTCAAGCGCCTGGAATCCTCGGCGGAGGCCCTGCGGATCTCCCTGCGCCGCCTGCAGCGCTTCCTGGAGCGCTTCCTTCAGGCCCTGGAGGCGGGGCGGCTGCTGAAGGCCGAGGACTACCGGCGGTGGCTCCGGATGGAGGGCGCCGACGAGGAGGGCCTGGAGGAGGAAGGGGGCTGGGAGGCGCTCCTGGCCTCCCTGCCCGCGCTTCCGGCGGACCGCTACGACCTCGCGAGCCTCCGCGCCGCCGTGCAGGCCGACCTCCGGTCCCTCGAGGGGATCCTGCGGGAGCTGGAGCGGGATCGCCCCGATGACAAGCTGGAGGCTCTGAAGCGGCTGCTGGCCTCCCGGGAGCTGCGGGGGCGGAAGATCGTCGTGTTCTCGTATTTCAAGGACACGGCGCGCTACCTTCACCGGCGCCTGAGCGGGGATCCCGCCCTGGCGGGCCGGCGCCTCGACATCGTCGACAGCGACGTCCGGTCCGAGGAGCGGACGGAGCGGATCCGGCGCTTCGCGCCCCGTGCCAACGGAAGGCCGGATCTCCCCCCGGAGGAGCAGATCGACATCCTCATCAGCACCGACGTGCTCTCTGAGGGGCAGAACCTGCAGGACGCCGACGTCGCCATCCACTACGACCTCCACTGGAACCCGGTGCGCATGGTCCAGCGGGTGGGCCGGCTGGACCGCCTGGGCTCGCCCCACGCCGTCATCCACGTCTACAACTTCTTCCCGGAGGAGGAGCTGGAGGAGCTGCTCGGGCTGCTGCGGCGCCTGCGCGAGAAGCTGGACGCCATCAATCGCACCGTGGGGCTGGACGCCTCCATCCTGGGGGAGACCCCCAACCCGATGGACTTCAACATCCTGCGCCGGCTGGAGCGGGAGGATCCGGAGGCCCTCCAGGAGCTGGAGGAGGAGAGCGAGCTGACCGTCGGGGAGTTCCTCAAGCAGGACCTGCTCCGCTTCCTGAAGGCGGCGGGGGAGGAGCGGCTGCGGCGGATCCCCCTGGGCGTCGGAACGGCCCGGCGGCGCCGGGAGGGGCCCCGGGGGTTCTTCGCCGCCTTCCGCAACCCTCGGACCAGCCAGCACCACTGGCTCTTCTACGATGAGGAGCGCGACCGCATCCTGGAGCGGCGCCTGGAGGCTATCCGGCCCATCCGGTGCGAGCCCTCGGAGCCCCCCGCTCCCCTGCCGGAAGAGTTCGACCCCCGGCCCTTCATCGAAAAGCTGCGCCGGCATCTGTGGAACTGCATCCGGAGGGCTGCCCTGGAAGCCATCGAGCTCCCCGCTCCCCAGCGCCAGATCGTGAACTGGCTGCGCGCCCTCCCGCCCTCGGCGGAGCGCAACCGCCTGCTGGCCTACTTCGAGGCCCGCCCCCTCTCGGGGCCGGACCTCCAGGCCTTGCGGCGCCTCTGGCGGGAGCGCTCAACGCAGCCGCCGGAGGAATGGCTGAAGCGCCTGGTGGACTTCATGGAAAGCCATCCCCATCCTCCGTCCGCGCCCGGGGAAGCCCCAGGCGACTCCGCTCCGGAGCGCGAGGAGGATCTCGAGTGCATCGTCTGGATGCGGGTCTTGTGAGCTCCGGATCGCTCGCCGCAAAGGATCCGGGAGATCCCGGAGAAGGGTCGAGAAGCGCTCCGGAGAGAGGAGATTGAATCGCTCCTCTTGAGGGAGGGCTTCGATGGCCGGGGCAAGAACGAAGGCCGTTTTCTCCGGCATGGCGTTGGGAAAGGAGGAAGCCATGGGCGGTCTGCCGAAGGTGATCGCTACGGTGAACTTCAAGGGGGGAGTGGGGAAAACCACCGCTTCGAGAACGACGAGCGTTAGAGCAACCCGTGTTCTCCTCTCCTCCGAAATCTGATAAAGTACTTGTTTAGCGTCTGGGGGTTATGAGGTGTCCCACGCTGGGGGAGGGAACAGGGGAGGAAGCCGGGCCGGGGCCGTCAGGACCGATATCAGGTAGGTCAGCGTCTCTCGGCCCTGTTGCCTCAGGGTTTGCAGCAGGCTGGCCAACACCGCATGGGTTCGGGCCCCGCGAGGGGTCTTGTTACAGCCCCCCGTCTTGCGGACCAGGACCGCCGGTCGGAGGGCCCGCTCCGCCCGGTTGTTGGTCGCCTCCACCCCCTCGACGCGGAGGAACCGCAAGAGATGCCGCCGTTGCTTACGCAGTCGCCGGGCCAAACGCTCATTGTCCCGATCCGTGAACCGTCGCTTCTCGGCGATCCGGGCATCCAGCTTCGCTTCCAACTCCTGGAGTCGGGCCTCAAACTCCGCAGGCTCCAGCCTCCCCTTCTCCTCCCTCAAGGCCAGGGCCTCCCGCAAAAGCCCGGCCAACTCCCGAGGGAAGCGCACCGCCCCCCGCTTCTTCTCCCGCTGAAGCCGCCCCAACTCCCGCAGGAGATGAGCGAAACACTTCTGCTGAGGCCAGTCGGCCAGCGCTCGATGGTCATAAGCCCGGAAACCGTCCGTTACCAACACGCCCGAAAACCCCGGCCCCAGGACCTCCACCACCACTTCATGGGACCGGCGCCGATCGATGATGTAGACGGTCCCCCGCGGGCCGGTAAAAACCCACAACCAGGCCCCCTGCCCCCCGACCCGCCACCCCGTCTCATCGACGTGCACCGCCACCGAGCCCCGAAGGGCCTCCACCAACTCCTGATAGACCGGCTCGGCCTTCTCCGCCAGCCGTTCATCGGCCTGGCACAGGCCCGAGGCCGTCACTTCCAGACCCCAGGCTACCCGGAACAACTCCGCCACCTTCCGGTAGGGAATCCCCAGCCGATGCTTCAGGTCCGCCGCCAGCGCCCTCGCCCTCGGCCCGAGGCTGACCCCCGCCGCCCCCGTCGCCGACGACACCTGCCGGGGATGGCGCGACCGCACCCGCTTCCGGCATCGACGACAGTAGCCACTCTCCGTCCGAAACCGCGTGATGACCGGCTGCACCTCCGGGATGTCCACCTGCACCTGCTCATGGGTGGCCCGGTCCTCCAGAGGTCCCCCACACTCCGGACACGCCTCCAGCGGGACTTCCACCGTCTCCTGGATGGCCTCCTCGGGCGGCCGACTCCGGTAACGGAACCGCCCCCGCCCCGGACGACGGCCCGGTGGCTTCGGATCGGGCTTGGGCTCATCCCGGGAAAAGGGTGCCGCCGAACGCCGACCCCGCCGCACCTCGGCTTCCAGGGCGGCGATCCGCTTCCGCGCCTCCTCCAACTGCGCCCGGAGCCGTTCCAATTCAGCCAGAAGCTGTTGGCAATTCGGACAGGTGGACTGGGTGGTCATGGCCCTTCTATGATACCCTATCCAGAGACGCTAAACAAATACTGATTTAAAAAAACAACCTTCAGGAGGCTGCCATGGTTGCCTCGATGGCCATCCGGCTCCCCGGCTCGCCTGCGGCCCGCCGCGGACTGCCCCTCCTCCTGCTGGGCCTGCTCTTCGCCTGCACCCCCGGCGCCTCCCCCGCACGCCCCCTCTACCCCTCAAACCCCAACCCCATCTGCGCCAACTCCCCTTACCCCCCTCCCGCCTCCCTCTGCTTCTCCCTCGAAGGCAACCCCCTCCCCGGCCAGCCCTTCACCCTCACCATCGACGCCTTCTACGAAGCGCACCCCAAAGAGCTTCCCTACACCCTCACCCTCATCCTCCCCGCCGCCCTGGAGGTCCTGAACCTGGACACCTCCCGCCCTTACACCCTCCACTCCTCGATCCCCGTCTCCCTCATCGACCCCGCTGTGTATGTCAACTACACCGGCCAAGGCTACACCGAGGAAGGCGTCTTCACCACCACCGGCACCCGCATCGCCGTGGATCTGGGCCGCATCGGCCAGCAGTCGCTCTGGGATCCCGACGAACAGCGAGAGCACCGTGGCGAACGGGTCCGGCTGACCCTGCGCCTGTCTGAAGCCGGCGAGTGGCAGGTCCGGGGCCTCCTCCACCAGGGCGAGCACATCGTCCGCCGCTGGCTGGGCCTGCTGGGCTGGAGCGCCCCCTCCCAGGCCTACTGGACCGGCTACTATAGCGCGTTCAGGCGGGTGTTTGACGAGGTCGAGGGCCCCCAATGCCGAGCCAGTTATCCCTGCACGCGCCGCTTCCCCTACGATCCCTATCGCTTCGCCCTCGGCGTCCCGCCCGAGGCCCCCGGCCGCTCCCTGCGGGAGCGCCCCGCCATCTTCTGCGAGCGCTATGAGCGCCCCGGCACCTGCGCCGAACACGGCATCCATGAACTCGACCCCTGGCAGCGGGGTCTGGAGCCGCCCCCACCGGGGTTCTGCGAGGATGAGCTGAACCGGCTCAGCGTCATCTGTGAGGAATGGTGGCGGGAGCGGCCGGAGGAGCAGGAGCCCACGCCCAGCGTCTATCCGGAAGGTTTCCCCCTGGGCACCCCCGTGCCGCCTCTCCCCGAACCGGAGGGCTTTCTTACCCCCATTCCCACCCGCCCTGTCCCGCGCACCCCCACGCCTCTTCCCCCCAGGCCGACTCCCACGCCCAGACCCACCGAGACGCCCATTCCCCCGCCCCTCTGGATCCTCACCGGCCGGATCACGGTTCGGGAGGCTTCCTCCTCCCGCCCCCTCGCTTCGGTGCGGGTGGAACTCTGGGATGAGGTCACCCCCAAAGAATGCCCCATCGTCCCTACCCCTGCCCCCACACGCCCTCCTCTGCGCCCCCAAGGCGCAGCACCCACCCCCATCCCCCTCATCCAGTGTCAGGATCGCTTCTTGGCCCAGACTTACACTCAACCCGATGGCACCTATACGTTCACCGTGATGCTCTCCTCCCACTACGCTTGGATCGATCCCTACCTGATCATCGTGGCCACCGACGATCGCCGGATTGAGATCCGCAAGCTGGAGGAGGAAGGCCGCATCTTCGGGAACATCTACGAGAAGCCCACGGAGCCGATCCTGGGCCTGCCTCCGGGCTGGCATCGCTACGATGTGGAGATCCAAGACGACCCCTGGCGCACCGCCTTCTCGATCTACGACACCCTGACCCGCCTGGGCTGGGAGGGCCTGCAACGGGAGGTCGGCTGGTCTCCCCCCGAGCGCCTAACCGTCTTCTGGCCTCTCGAGTGCCTCGCTCTGGCCCATCTCGGCATCTCGGAGTCCAAAGTGCATTCCTGCTACGTCCGCATCCGAGATCCCTTCGGCTCCCGACCGACCATCTTCCTCAAAGAGGGCGAGGATGACCTCTTCACCCGGCTTCACGAGTTCGCCCACTTCGTCTTAGATTCCTTCCCCGATTACACCAACCTGAACGTTCAAAACCCCATTCCGCCCCTCCACCTCTTCCGCTGGCTCCTTCAACCCTCTTACGTTACCCTGGCCTGCCCCGGCTTCAACCACGACCGCCAGCTGCACACCTCCCCCTCCTGCGCCTGGAGCGAAGGCTGGGCCCATTTCCTGGCCATCGCCCTCAAAGGCTGGGATCCCAACATAGATCTATGGATCGAAGACCCATTCAGCTTCTCTAGCTTCCCCCGTCCCGATCCAGACCACCCGACGAATGCCGATAGCGAGTGGGCGGTGGCCGCTGCCCTCTGGGACCTCTTCGACCACCTCCCCGAGCCCTGGGACCCCCACGCCGATGGCTGGGACGGCCCCGCCCGCAACGGCATCTGGACCCTGGTCACCCAAATCACTCCCCACTACTTCCTCCACCTCCGCATCGTGTGGATCCCCTCCCCGATCTTCGATGACTTCCAGATCTCCCTTCCCACCCTCAAAGGGGACCGCGATGGCATCGAGGCGTTCTGGATGGCCTGGGCTGCCCAGCGCCCCGACCGCCCCGGGGAGGCGGCCTGCCCCATCTACCGCCTGGACATCTTCCTCGCTCGGAACCCCTTCGTCTCCTCCATCCCCTATGGCCTCTGCCCCCCCGGCTGGTCCACCGCCTTCTTCCAGGACCAGGACGATGGCCGGTGGACGCTCAACGGCCCCATCACCTGGCCCACCTTCACCGCCCTCGTTACCCAAACCACCTGGCCCGCCATCGCCTTCAACACCCACTCGGCCCCCAACCAGCCCGTCCCCGGCCTCCGGGGCACCTTCTGGAGCGCCCGCTTCTCCGGCTGGCTCCTGGTCCCCCAACCCGCATCCCTTCGCTTCTTCTTCGACCGCCTCGACGACGGCGGCCGCCTCCTCCTCAACGACACCCGGGTCTTCGAGTCCTGGATCGTCCACGGCCCCCGGGACGAGACCGTGGAGCCGTTCCTCCCCGCCGGGCTGATCCCCATCACCGTGGAATACGCCCAGGGGCCGGCTTATGAAGCCAGCCTCTTCCTGAACTGGGAAGGGCCGGGGTGGGCAAAGGAGCTCCTGGGCCCCATCCGCCTCCTCGAGGCCGACATCGCGCCCACCCCCACACCAGCCGGGTGGGATCGGATCTCGCCCCTCGGCCCGGACCGGCGCACCCCTCCCCCACGGCCTACCGGCACCCCCTCCCCATGAGGAGGGGCGCCCCACGCGATACGCGCGATACGTAACAAAACATTAGGAGTTACGCAGTTGGCTGGAGGACATGGTGGGGATGAGCCAAGTAACGGCGGATGGCCTCCCGGAGGATGGCCGCCTTGGCCTCATACCAACTCACCCCTGTCCGCAACCGATACG
>Ga0079996_102064_pt1 | contig 12339 bp, 27 predicted proteins | sample PerSpoAPS_AMetaG_FD_69199 | JGI IMG/M metagenome (GOLD analysis project Ga0079996, IMG submission 69199) | Thermal spring microbial communities from Yellowstone National Park, Wyoming, USA - Perpetual Spouter A (PS_A) MetaG (SPADES assembly)... | ecosystem: Environmental > Aquatic > Thermal... | reverse complement strand
TACTGCATTATGTAAAAATTTTTATTAAAAAATATGAATGCACGGTAAAAGATTTAGAAAACTTTATATTAAGTGAACTTTATTATTAAGGGGGTGTAAGATATGAAAAAGATAAATGAACAAAACAAGCAAAAGATTGAACAAAAACAAAAGCAAATATTTAAAATAAGAAAGTTTTATAAAAAGGGGGATAAGGCATGATAAAAATTTTAGATTATGTAAATAGTGATAATTATAAGAGGGCTTATGGACATTACTACTGGCATTGGATTTCTCCTTGTAATTGTTATCTTTATAATGGCATTCAACACAATGATGGAGGATATTATCATACTGTATTAAAATTTTACAAATTTAATATTGGAAATAAAGAAATCTATATTTTAATTAAAACTGATACAAGGGAATTTTTTGGTGAGAGGAAATATTTAGTTTATGAGGATTATGAAAATTATATTTTATTGGAACTTTTTGATTGGGAAGAATTATTATTTTTTGAAATAGTTGAAATATAGTTATGGGGGGTATGAAAAAAATAATTTATAATTTTTATAATAAATTTAAAGTTAGTTATAAAGATGGAATTTATGAATTTGCTATAATAAAAGGAGAACATTATTATGTATATTTATATGATAGAGAATTTAAAAAGTTTGTTTATAAGTTAATAAAGTTTTATATAAGAAGGGGGGTATTATGAAAGCGTTTAGAGTATTAAAGTTAGGAAAAACAAAAATCAGAATTGTCGGAACTTGTCTTATTGTTTATAAAGAGAGTGAAAAATATCAAAAATGGATTTATAAAGTTATTCTAAAAAATAGTAATGGTCAGTATTATTCTTTTGATACATTATATTTAAAAAATTATGATATTAGGATTTTTGATTTAAAAGAATTTGATTATAATGATAATAAATTTACATTAATTATTCAAGATAGAAATTATGAAACAAAATTTGATTTTGAACTTGTATATCATAAGTATAAAAATAAGTATTATATAAAACTTTTAAAACTTTAGAGGAATAATATGTTTAATTGGTTTAAAAACTTATTTGATAAAATAACAGGTAAAGAAAAGTTAATAAAACAATTAGAAGAGGAAAAGAAAAAAAGAAAAGAATTAAAAGAAAAGTTTAAAAAAAGGTTAAGAAAAGAAAGGAAAATAAGAAAAAAAATTATTAAAAAAATTAAAAAAGAAATTAAGAAAAGAAAACAAATTGAAAAAAGAATTAAAAAAATGGAACAGGCTTTAAAAGAAGATACAGAAAAAAGAAAAGAATTAGAAAAGGAAATAAAAAGTTATGAGAAATTATTAGATGCTTTAAATAAAGTTATAGAAAGCGTAAAAGAAGCAAGAGAAGAGGATAAGAAATTTATAAATGAATTGATAGCAGAACGACGAATTTTACAGCAAGAGAATGAAGATTTAAAAAGAAAATTAGAAGAACTTGAAAAGAAAATTGAAAAAAAGGAAGAAAAGAAAGAAAAAATTAAAATTCAGGTAGATTTAAATACATTAGTTGATAAAATTTTGAATCATAATTATTTTGACTTCTTTTTAGATGATAAAAGAAATGAAATTAAAAAAGAATTAGTTAAGTTAGGAATTAATGAAAAAGTAGCTAATGAAATAATTGAAAAAGTAAAAGAATATCTTGAAATAATAAAATTTAAACTTGATAGTCAAGGTAAAAATTTGAAAAGTTATTTATTAAAAGACTTATTAGATAGAAGAGAAATTTATAGAATAGTTATTAAAGTTCTTAAAAAATATGCAAGAAACAAAAGAAATGAATGAAATTATCGGAAGACTAATTAAAAGAAGTGTTTTTTACGAGGAAATTATTTATATTTATTCTGATTTTACAACACATTTGGAAAAATACTATAAAATAAAATTAAATATAAGATATTTGACTTATTTAAAGAAATTAATTAAAGAGTTTATGATTGAAAATAAAATTGAAAGTTATAAAAAGGGGAATAATTATATAATAAATGAAGATTTTAATTTTAATTTTCAAAAAGAAAATGATGTTTGGAAACAAAAAATTTATTGTTATGATTTAAAAAGTGCTTATTATAACTATTTTTTAAAACTATTTGGTAATAATAAATTGATTATTAGATATTTTAAAATGTTTGTAAATGATTTATACAATTCATTTAAAAGAAAGAAATTAAAAAAACAATTAAAGCTTATAGCGTTAGGTATGTTATTTAAGGAAATTGATACTTATATTTATGAGGAATGGGAAGGTAATAGATGGAAATTCAAAAAAATAATTGAAGTTAAAAATGAAACTGCTTTGTGGAATAAAATAGAAACTGATATTGTAATTACTCTTAAAGAAATTGCAACTAAATATTTGTTAAATAATTGGGTTTTAATATGGGTTGATTGTGTTTATACATCTAATATAATAGATAATGAAACACTTGAAAAAATAAATAATGAATTAAAAGAAAAATTAAATTCAATAATCAGATTAAAGAAAGAAAGTTATATTGTAGATAAGGCAATTTCAAATAAAAGCATTTTTATTGATAATATAGAATTTACTAAAAATAATTTTAACTTTTTAGATTTATCAAGTTATATAAATGAAAATGAAATTGTGATAGCTGATATTAAAAAATTTGAGGCTATTATTAAAACTAATGAAATTGATGTTTTTAAATTATTTGAAACTGGTGAAATTAGATATTTAACAGAAAAGGAAATTGAATTCATAAACGAGGTTAAAAAGTATGGAAAATTATAAAGAAGAACTAATAAAAGTAAAATTAATTAAGAAACTAAAAAAATTATTGTATTATTATCAAAGAAATAGTAATTATTTTGAATATAAAACACTTGGTGAAAAAATTGAATTTAATGAAATTTATCGTTATAGTGTTGATGATATAAAAAGAATTATTGAAATTTATGAGCTTCAATTAGAAGCTAAAATTTGTGGTTATAAAAATAATCAGAGACTAAATTATACTAATAAACTTTCAAAATTTGATAAAGAATTATGGGAGCGAATTAAAAAATTAGATAATATGAAATTTGATTAAAAAATTCATTTGAATAATTTAACTGAATAATTCTTATCAATTTTTCATTTAAATTTTGATTTTATAAAGTAATTTAGAATTAAACTTCTCATTATGTTTGATATTCTTAAAAGATTTAATATAAGTGAAACATTTTTAGAAAATCTCAAAATTTTTGGTGAGCTTACGGCAAAGGAAAGTGTAAATGCTTTTTCTTCAATTCTTCTTTTTATAGATAATAAAAATCTTTATAAAGACTTATTAAGTTATGCTATTGATAATAAAGATGACAGCTTAATAATTTTTTTAATTGAATTTTTGAATGAAAAAATTAGAAAAAATAATTCATATAAATTATCTGAAAATCTAAATGAAAACGATTTAGTAATTCTAACAAACTATGCTAATAGCTCTCAAAATTTAAAATTAAAAAAAGTTTTAAGAAATTTCTTAATTACAATAAAAGAGCGTAAGCTATTATGACCGATACAGCACTTGAAAATGAAATTCAAGTGAATAATGAAAATCAAATAAATAAAATTGATGAATTATTAAAAAGTTTGAAAATAGATGAAGAAGTTGAAGATAGAACAGAAGAAATTGAAAAAATTAAAAAAGAAACGGAAAAAATAAAGCAAGAAATTGAAAGTGAAGAAGTTGAAGAAGTTGAAATTTCTTATTTAGCAAAAATTATTAGTGAAATTTATTTTACATCATTAGATTTCTTTGCTATTTTTTATGCGAGATTAAGATTTAAAGCAGAATTAGATGAGAAAATTAAATTTGAAGCTTCATTTAAAAAACGTTTTGAAAATGTAATTGAAAGAATTTTAAAAAAATATAAAGTTAGTGATAAATTTAATGATGAATTTTTATTAGTAATGCTTATAATAATTTCAATTTCAAATGTAATAATGAAAATTGAAAGTAATGCTGATTATTTGAAAGCAAAAGCTAATGCTAAAAATGAAATCATTCAAAGCAAAATAGAAAACTTGAAACAAAATAAAACAACTAAAAAAAGATATTATTATTGATGAATAATAAAGATTATAAATTAGTAGCAGTAGTGGGCAGGACAAACACAGGTAAAACAACTTTTTTAAAAAAATATATTGTTGATAAATTTAAAAATAATATAATTATTGATTTTACGAACTCGTGGGCAACTTTTGGAATTGAAGAAATTCAAGATTTTGAAAGTTTAAAAGCTTATAGAGGTGGTACTTATAGATTATTTAAGCTTGTTTTATATGATGAGCTTGAAGAGAAAGCAATAGAGATTTTAAAATTAAAATCAAATTATAATTTAATAATTGACGATGCAGATGTTAGAATTTTTAGAATTGCGAAAAAGTATTATAAAGACTTATTTTTTGCTTATAGACATTTAAAAATAAATGTTTTTATTGTTTGTCATTCAATTCAAGATATACCTTTAGAAGTTAGACGAGTCCTTGACTATATGGTTTTATTTCAAATTTCAGATAATAAATATAAAATACAAAATAAATTAAGTAAATATCAATTTATTATTTACAATAGAGATGAATTAATAGAAAAGTTTAATTTTTAATCACAATAATTTTATCAAAAAATTTTATACAAAAATTATGATAAATAATGCTTTTTTTAAAGGGTAATAAGTTAAACTTTTACGCAGGAGGTAAAAAACTATGAAAGTTGATGCACAAGGCAACATAATTGAAGAGCAAGAGATGAACTTCTTTGAATTTCTTGCAAATGCCACGACGGGACAGCAAAGTTCAACTTCAACTTCAACAACTTCAACTGATAATGAAAAGGAAAAGGAAATGAAAGCTGGAATTGTAAGACTTATTCAGTTCATAACTGGAGCAGGTTTTACTTTATGGTATGTCAAAAAATATGATTTCAAAAATCTTTTTGTCTTAATTGTTGGACTTGCTGTAATTTGGATAGTTTTTAACGCTATAATTATAGCTATAAAACAAAGCAAACAAGAAAAGAAATAAAGGAGGTGCGATATGGAAAGGAGCTTTGATTTAACTTTGGATGAGATAGTAGAGAGATTCTATGAAAATTTTGATTTCAATCCGCAACCAAACATATTGATTGCTAAATCAACAGGAAGACTAATTGAAACTCCTGCAAACTTCACAATTATTCTTGATAATACAGGCGAAGGAAATGGAGATGTATTAATAGAAGGACTTTTAGCGCTTCATTACAGGACAATTCCTTTAAACCCTGTTGGTTTCAAAATTTTGTTGAATAATAAAGAAACATCTAATGATACGATAGCAAGATACTTATCTATAACACCACTCCAAATCACAGGTTTTAAGATTATCGCTTCTGATAGTGCATCTGTTCAGACACTTTCAATTGCTTTATCAAAAGAGGAAATTCTTGGTTCAATTAGCACGAACGTCACTTCTGCGTCAACACAACTTTCTGCTTATCAGTTTCAGAATAACATAGTAGAATTCTCATTAAGTACAACACTCGAAGGTTTGACGGGATTTAATTTCAAAATGCCCGCGAACAAGGTTTTCACTTTTGTTTTCTATGTAGCAAAGAAAATATCAAACGCATCACTTCTTGAAAGTGTAATTAGAAAAGAAGAGAGAAAAACAATAAGACCACTGGGACCACAAGTTCCAAGAGTGGTTGGTGAAAGGTAAATAAAAGGAGTTGAATTATGAAAAAAAGAAAGAAAAAGAAAAGCGATTTAAGAGTAAGTATTGTTAAAAAGAAGATAGATGGAGTTGAAATTGATGTAAGAGTAAAAAAAGTAAAACATAAGAAAAAATCTAAAAAGAAACAAAAAAGGAAAACTAAAAAATGAATTTAATTAACTACTTTAATTATGAAAATCTTGATGCTCAAAGTTTAAAAAAGTATATCAAATTTGATGCTGAAAGTAATAAAATAAAAGGTAAAATAGAAAATCTTGATATTAAGTTTATAGCAACTGCTAAATCTTTTAATTTTGACACTGACGCTCTCTCTCAAATGAAAAAAGAAATTGATAATGCTTTAAAAAAACAAAATATAAATGTGCAAAATTCAGAAATAAGTCTTGAAGGCTATGTTATAAACTATAAAGTTAAATATGCTAATTTTGAAATTGAAAATAACAATTATGATTTTGCACAAGTTGTTATTCAAATAGCAAATGCAATTATAACTGCACTTAAAACAATAGCAAAAGTAATTCTAAACATAGCAAAAGCAATCTTCAATTTCTTAAAGAAATTAGCTGTTAAAATTGCTATGATTGTAAGAGATTTGTATAATAAAGCTTACACTTACAATAAGAGCTGTGAAATTACACAAGACGGAGAATTTAAAACAGACGAAGAAGGTTCTGATACTTCTGATGCTATAAGTAAAGCTAAAAATCTTGTTCAAAATTATACTATTATTCTTGTTTTTGTTGCTATTATAGTTTTAGCTTATATCTTCACAAAAAAATGAGATATGAAACAACATTTTATTATGTAGTTCAAAGTCAGAGTATCTTTAAGGCCTTACGAGATACATTAACTTTTCAAGACTTTTTAGGGACAAGTTTCCTTATTGGTAGCGAAATAGCAAAGCAAAAAGTAAAATCAGAATTTCAAAAACTTATTGACGCTTCAAAGCAAAATTTATACATAAAGAAAATAATTGATGGTTTAAAAATTAATATTGTTAAAGGAACTGCTCAAAGATATGAAAAAACTATTCAGTATCTGAAAATGAGTTGGCAAAGTGATTATCATCCTTTGATGTATGTTTATCAATTAAGCCTATTAGGTGAAAAATCAGTTATATTCCCACTCTTTTTTTGGAGCTATTGGTTAAAAGAAAATATAAATGAAAATGAAAAAATACTTATAAATGGTGATGCTATAATTCAAAAACCGGGAAGATTAATACCATTACAAACTATTAACAGAAATACTGATTTGTGGTGGAATATGTATAATCATAAAGACCATCAAGAAAATTGGGAATTTGCTGTTGCTAATCAAAGACCAAATTTAACGGGTCATAAGCTTGAATTTTGGTCCGAAATGTCAATTCACGAGTTAGGAGATATGATTATTGAAAATGCTATAAATTTATTAGAATTAGTTAAAACGCCTATTTATCCACTAGTAATAAAAGAATTATGGATTAAAGCAAAACCCGAATATGTTTTAGAATTTCTTGATGAAGACGACAAAGCTTTAATAATGAATAATGAATTTCAAAATTTGAAAATAAAATTATTAAATTTAGGTTGGTTTAGTAAAAATGATTTAATAAATCTTTATAATCAGGGATATACTATTAAGAAACAAAAGCTTGGAAAACATATAAGACTTCAATTAGTAAAAGAAACAAAAGAAGACAAAAAGGAAGATAAAAAAGAAACACAAAAAGAAGTAAAAAAGGAGGATTGGTATGAGCAATTACTTAATCTCATACTACAAAGCTAATTATGATTATAACTATGATTATAATTATGATGTTTTAAGTAGCTGGTGGAATGTTTTGACTTCTAATCAATATAAATTTATTGTTTTTTATATTCAAAGCAATTTTGGTGAAGAAAAAGAATATGAAATTAAATTTATAGCAAAAGATAAAAATAAAAAAGAAATAGCAAAGCATTATGTAAAAAACAAAACAAAAGATAATTTAATTTTATTTAGAGTTGATGAATTGAAGCAAAAGTTAATAACTGATAAAACTGAATATATTGAAGTGAATTATTCTATTAAAAAAAACTGGTCTCAATTACCTGTTGCGATTTACACTATTATTGATGAAAATGATTTTGAAAAATTTAAAAAAGAAATTGTTTTGAAAGAAAAAAAACAAGAAGAGAAAGAAAAGCAAGAAAAAGAAGAGAAAAATCTATTTAAGCAATTATCAAGAACATTTGATAAAGTTATTTTACTTATTGCTTTAATTGTTGTTTTAGTAGTTATAATAGCTGTTTTAAATGTAAGTTCAAGCATAAAAAGCTTAACAGGAGGGGGTAAATGACATTTTTAGAATTTGTTAAATATGCTATTGAAAATAATTTATATCCCGTTAAAGAAATTAATAATGATAATCTAAAAGGTAGAACAGATTTAAAATATATTTATGTTAATAAAAATTTATCTGAAAATGAAAAAAGATTTGTAATTATTCACGAATTAGCTCATATATATTTTGAAAAAATTTCAAAAGAAATTGGAATAAAACAACCCACGAGGGAAACAGCTTGGGAAAGTTGGTGTGATTTGTATGCTTGTATTTATTTATACACTGAAATGAATCTAAAACCAAGAGAGATTTTCTCAATTTACAAAAAACTTGTAGATACATCTGAAAATAGATTCAGAGCTTTAAATATATATAGTGTTTTAGAAATGCTTGAAAGGAGATGTAAAAAATGAAAGTTTCGTTAGGTTTAATTGTAGCTGTTGTTATTACATTAGCAGTTTTATATGCTACTTATGAGTTTTACTATAAATATGATAAAATAAAACCTTATGGAGGTGATAATATGGAAAAGATAAAAATAATATGGGTTGATAACAAAGATACAAGACATGCTAAATATCAAATAAATGATAAAATAATTGAAACTTATTATAATGATAAACCACTTGTTTCAAAAGTTGAATTTAAAAATAATAATTTAAATGAATTATTGACAGCTATTAAAAATAATGTAGAAAACAAAGATTTAGCAAGATTGATTTTAGCAATAGCGATACAAGAACAATCAGCTCAAAACCCGCTAAAAACCCATCCCGACCATAATTACTGGGGCATTCAAACTGACACAGGAAGATGGTTTGCTTCTGAATACATAGATTATAGATTTATTGCTATTGATAATTTAGCAAATAAATTTCGTGAATTCGCGGGCTTCAATACACTTGATAGAGCAGTTTTATTTATGAAGAATATGTTATTAGAAAGCTTCAAGAAAAACTTAAAAGGAAATAAAATACCATCAAAAGAAGAATTCCCTCAGTGGTATTGGTTATATTGGAGAGGCATTAAAGATAAATCTCTTGATGAAAAGTCAAAAATAGCATATTTAAAAGCATACAACGAAGCGAGCAAATATGTTTAATGCTATTTTAAAATTTTTAAATGATTTATTAGAAATTATAAAATATATAGTTAAAGAAAAGCGAGTTGATTTAATGATTTTGCTATTAGTTTTTACAATTGCTTTAATAATCGGTATTATTATAAGTATAGTTCTAATAATAGCTTTAATTTTAGTTATTAAGCAGTTTTTAATTAAATTTTCATTAACATCATTAAACTTTGTTTTAAATGTTATAAGGGGGGGTGTAAAATGAAAATTTTAAATAAGCTGATTTATAGTCGCAGTTATACAATACCCGCAAATTCTACACAAAAAATTACTATTCCTGATGAGACTTATTTTGATGAATACATTATAAATAAAGATGCTAATGTTCAGTATATAATTTATTTTACTTATTCTCACGAAGATTTTAATATACAATATATAAAAAGAGCAATTTTAATAAATAGAATTATGGGAAACTTTAGTGGAGCAAGAAATATATTTTTTTATTCTTTACTTGATTTTGATTTTATAAAAGAAAATAATTCAATTCTTCTAAAAGATATAAAAAATAAAATGTTTAGAATATATGTTCCAAATACAGTAGTTTTATCTGATCCCCCCGAATTCTTAATTATGGAAATACAAAACACAAGTCTTACATATGATTTAGACATCTATCTTGAATTAAGAGAACTAAATGCAGTTTTGCTATGATACAAAAAATTTATAACATTTCAAGTTTTATTGTTATTATTTTGTTATTGATATTATTAAAATGTTCTAAATCAAATAAAAAAATTGAAATTAAAGAAGTTGTTAAAACTGATACTCTAAAAATAATTGATACAATACAAATAAAAATTACTGATACGATTTATTTAACAAAATATGAAACATTAAAAGCTTATAAATGTGATAGCTTAATCTTTACTTCAAATATAGATTTTTCAAAATTAAGTAAATTACAACTAAAAAGAGATTTCTTTTTCAATTATGAAAGCTATTTAACATTCCAAAAAAATGAAAATTTATTTACCATAGCTCCTGCTGTTGTTTATAGCTTTAATAATAAAACTCTAATGCCAGCATTTCAATTTTCTTATAGAAACTTCAATTTTATGCTATCTAAAAATTTTTTAACAATAAGTTATAGTTTTAGACTGCTATGAAGATAAAAATTTACGATAGAAAGAAAGCAAAAGAAAAAATAACAAAGAAAGATTTATCAATTCTTCAAAAGTTAGTAAGAAATCTGATTATTAGAATTAAAACTTATGAAGATATAAAAGTGCCAATCGCGAATGAAACTATTGAAAAAATCAATTTTGGAATAATTGAAATTGTAAGAATAAAAGATAGAGAATTTATAATTTTAGTTAAACTTGAAAAACCTAAAAGTATAAGCATAACACTTGATACTTTAAAAGAAATTTCAATAACTTCTTTATTGCTTTTAAAAGCTGACGAAGTTTATATTGAAACATCAAAAGAACTTAATAAAAAAATTCAGATGTTTTCAATTAGTGCTTTTGCTGTTATTGTTTTAGCATCATTTTTTATATTAAAAGCAATTATTAAGAAAAATTGAGTTAAAAAATTGAGATAAAAAATTGATATAAATTTTTTAAATTAAAAAATTAAATCACTTTAAAATTTTCATTATGAAAGTTAAAGCAAAAATCAAAATGAAAATAGATATGAAAAACAAGATATTTGAAATTGAAGACGATATAAGAGAGCTTGAAATAAATAAGACTGAACTTGATATTATTCTGTTTCACAATAATGAATTTTTAAAGTATTTTGCAGTGTTTATGAAAAATTTGATATTTGATAAAGATAAAGAAGAATTATGAGGAAAATTGTTTTAAGAATTCCAAAGTCAAGAATTATTGAATACATCAGAGAAAACAATTTAGACGATTATGATTATGAAAATGCAGTTATTCAATTTGTAAAAGATATTCAAAATAAAATAATTGATATAAAAATTGTATCTGAAAGCGATAATTTTTTTGTTGTTGAAGTTATAAAAAATATGAAACCTTATAAAAGAAATAAATAAATAAATGATAAGATTTATTGATTTAGAAGCTAATGAAATCATAATTGAAGCTAATATAACAATTAGAGAAGATTATTCAATTTATTATCACTCAACTAAAATTTTTAGCAAAGATGAAATTTTATTGATTAAATATAAAATAATACTTGAAGTTTATTTAAATAAAAGATTTAATGAATTAAATAAAATTCAAAGAAAATTTTTAAATTATAGCTATGATAGAGATTAAAAACAAGTTAAGAATAATTCGTTTTCATTTTTTAAAAACTCATCCCAAATGTTTTTATAATTTGTTTTAACACTCCCAAGAATAAATCTGAAATCCGAAAAATCACAAGAAAGGTCATAATAACTGACTTGAAATATCATAATCTTTTCTATAATACGCTCTTCAAGTTTATTATTTATATTTAAAATGTTTGTTTTAACAAAATTTATATTTAATTGTCCGTATTCAAATACCAACTCAACCTGCCAACTTGCCAAATGTCCTCGCTTAATTTATTTTTTCTAACATCCTCGCCCCAGAACTACCATTTATTTGACGCAAATTCCCATAAATCTTTTAAGTAGTATCTTAAAAATATCTGAACAGCAATCACATTATAAACATCTTCATCCTTATGAACTCTTATTATGTAAGCTTAAGCTCCTGACTTCAAACTTTCCTCAATCTTTTTAAAAAGCTTTTCTTTTAGCTCGTTCATAGTTTATACCAACTTTTTTAAATCATACTCTAACGATGAAGAATAGTCCCCCCAAGCTCTATCAACCCAGCGGAAATAACCCCTCAATTGTATTTTCTGCGCAAACTCTTTATCAATTATTAAACTACTCTCATCTGAACCAGAACCCCTAAACTCATTTCCAACCCAATAATTCAGCCTTATTTCTTTTATCAAATTTAACAAATCAGGATTTATATTGAATAACTCCTCAATAAATTTCAAAATTTTATAAGCAGAAGTAGTTATCTCTATTGTTTCTCCTCCCGAATAATTTCTGTTAGTGTAATAATAATATGGTTTTTGAAATCTTTTCCAGTTATCATTATAATCAGTTAGCGTGAAGTATTTTTTCAATATCTCTCTTTCCATAGTTTATACCTCCTTTTTATACGAAGATAAAAACAAAGATATTTGAACATCACCAAGTTCTATCTTCCTTCT
>Ga0079996_114578_pt1 | contig 12422 bp, 20 predicted proteins | sample PerSpoAPS_AMetaG_FD_69199 | JGI IMG/M metagenome (GOLD analysis project Ga0079996, IMG submission 69199) | Thermal spring microbial communities from Yellowstone National Park, Wyoming, USA - Perpetual Spouter A (PS_A) MetaG (SPADES assembly)... | ecosystem: Environmental > Aquatic > Thermal... | reverse complement strand
CAAACGGTGGAAATGGTGGGAATGGTGGTAATGGTGCAACATCATCATCTGCAGCAACTGCTGGCACAAATGGCACCAATGGTGTTTTTGGCTCTGGGGGAGGTGGTGGCGGGGGAGGAGGTGGCGGAAGAGCTCCAAATATTGCAAGTGGTGCTGGCGGAAGTGGTGGTAATGGTGGCAGTGGTAAAGTTGTTGTTTGGGCTTTTGGTTAAACAATTGCAATTATAATGAATACCGCAATTTTTATGTTTTTGTTTGTGTAATTAATAACATGCCCCGTAAGGCGATTATTGATAAACAAACTGGAATGGTGCTGAATGTAATAATTGCAGACGATGATTTTGCCGAAAACTTACCCGTTGATGTTGAACTTGTTGATGCACCATATCATTCGGGTTTGGAAATTGGTAATATTGTTGACTTAAATCAAACCGTTCAAATTGTTGTTGATACAAATTCGGATGAAAAAGTTGCAGATGTAATTAAAAATATACCAAATTCAAAACCACCAGCACATGGCAAAGTTAACAATGCAAACAATATTAAAGTCATACAGCATCCAAAAGTTATAAACGATTTTACACAAAGTGATTATGAAACATATTTACGACAAACACAAATTGCAGTTCAAAAATTAAATTCAATAATGATTAAACCACCAAGAAAGTTTGTTCGAAATACATTCAACGAATCAGATCAAATAAATGAATCGAGTGAATCAAATAAATCAACTGAATCAAATGATTCGCCAGAATCAAATGAATCAACCGAATCAAACGATTCCAGCACATCCAATAAATTAACCGAATCACCCGAATCAGTCTGACTTAAACTGAATCTCAAATGGCGAAACATTGTTTTGACATAATTTTTTGAACGGACATCGTTTACACCAATCACCAACATGTTTTAACGGCAATGTTTTTGTCTGGCGTGCAGTATGAAAGACTTGAATACGTTTTTGCAACTCATTCAACATATCCTCATGGTCTTTATCTGAAAACTGCAGAATAAATGGTACAATTTTCATCCTTTGCACCAAAAAGTACACCAGAAATATTTTTGTGATGTTAAAACCAATTTTGTTCAGCAAAGTTGAGTAAATCAGCATTTGGCGGCGGTCCTCAAATTTTGGTTTGAAAAACTTAATGTTTCCGTAAAATGTTTTCCAATCAACCAAATAATGTTCATTTGCAACTTTGTCATAAATTATTAAATCGGGTTTTAAAACGATTGCGTATTCATCATCTTCACTTGACAGTTGTAAAGTGTTGATGTTTATACGGAATTTTTGCTCAACGATAAACTCAAAGTTTGGATACTTTTGCTGTATATACTCATGGGTTTCGTCGGTTGACAAAAATTTGCCACTTATCAGCGATTCCATCAGTTGATGCATCCCAGCACCAAACAATGCCGAGCGAGTTACAAATTCATTCCTTTCCCCACTTATGTTGCTTTTTGCATATGCAATGCGTAAATCACATGTATGAACCAAAACAGTAGTGGCAAAATTTTTTGATGATGATTGCTTTTTTGTGAATGTGTCAATTTGTGATTGAATAAACTGCATGATAAACTCCGTATCTGGATTGTTTTGTGTGAAATAACCACGATAAACTGCATGATTTGCATTGTTGTCTGAATTTGCCAAATGATGTTTTCCCCGTGTGCCATGCGCACCATGCGAAACATGTGCCATCATTATCACCACCATTGTTTAATACTTAACGTTCGTAAAAAGTATTGCAACGTTGGGATAAGTTTTCAAAAAGTCCAAACCATTAATTTCGGTATTATTGACAACAATAGTTAAACCATCAAATTCCAATGGGTTAAATGCATTTTTGAAAATTAAGACTCTGGGTGTTTCGTCGGCAACCGATAACAACAACGGTGCGTCGGGGTTCATAACTTTACATTGCATGTTTTGCAAAATGGGATGATTGGGATTGCAAAATAACAAACCAAATTGCCCACGTATCTGACAGCCAAATTGTGAATGAAAATAAGTTACTACCCGCATATATCGTAAATACGGCAACCATCCTTTTTGGATTAACTTTTGCTTTAAGTCGGCGGGAAGAGTGCCAATACCCCAAACAACTGTTTGCATGATTATATTTATGCGTGAATGGTATTTATAAACCATTCGGTATTTATGATTGTGTTAAACAATCAGAATGATATTTTGAATGGTTTCAGACCAAACGATTTTCTTATTGTGTTTGTTACAAATATTCGGCACAAATCACAAAGTGGTACGTTTAATGCCATTATCCCAACCGTAAAGAATTTACCACAAATGGCACAATCATCGTATGAACTTATCATCACATTATTTTTAAACTCAGTTGCATTTGTGCGATTTTTCCAACAATCGTCGCAAACAGACAAAGTATGGTACGGTAAACTTAAAGTATTGCGATTGCAAACAAAACAATGATAAAACTTGATTTTATTATGTATCATCTGATTGAGTGGCGGTGGGGCAAACAGTATCTTGCGTTTTTGATTCAATTTCATAAGTTCGGTCCAAAAAGTATAGTCGGGCACATTTGTATATGGTGTAATAATGTCAGTCATGAATAATTATGCAAAACACAAACAAATAAAAATTATGGTGTTAACAATCAACAATTAAAGTCCACTTGACAAGCCACGTACATATAATCTGAATGTTGTCTGTGCAGTTGATCCGTTTACATATCTGACTCGCATGTATCTGGCAACTCTTGCGATTGGTTGAATGTACGGAGTTGAGCCACCCGAATAGTTGTACGTATATACAGCATCAACGTTATTGTTGTCGTTTGAAAATTCAAGGTAAAGTGTGCCACTGGCATTTGAATAAATCGTTACCAAAATGTAATTGTACGTTCGGGATGCTAGTTCCAAATCAATAAATGAGGACGTAACAGAGGCATTTGCAGCAAGTGTAGAAGTTGTTGAATATAATATTCCTGATGCATTTAACATATTTGTAACATGATAACTTGATGTCAATGATAAATCAATAAATGGTGCGTTATATTTGTGCACCAGCATTCCAACAACATTTACATATGGTGAAGTCACAGTTATACGCACGGTATTGTAATCAACGTTTAAATTTGGAACTTCAAAGATACGGTAAACACCACATTTTGGAAATGCTGTAACTGCAACATCGTTTAATATCGTATTATTATTAACAGTTATTGTAACTCTTCCCGTATCGTCATAAAAGTAAATTACACAAATATCCCCAAAGAAACGATTTTCGATATAATGCCCAGCATTAAACCCAACCCAAAAATATCCGTATGGTATACCAAAAGCTGAACGTGGGTACCCACCGCCATTTGCTGTTGTGAACATTGGTACTTGATTATCACTAACTGCTGGATAAAACACAACTTCGTTATAATCATACATTACTTTTGGCATGCAAATAATAAACGAAAAAAAGTAAATAAATTTATTCGTTGATTACCAATAACTGTTTATTCCTTTGCTGTTAATGCCTTTATGATTTTCTCAAGTTCGTCTTTTGTTACGACATTATCACTTAATGCAACATTAATTTCATCCAAAACTTTCTGAACTTTTCTTGATGCGTTGAAATGCGACAGTAAATATGTTATCCCGCTGGCGATAACAATGAGCAGGAACTCAAGTTCAGTCATAAAATTACTGACAGTTTTTGGAATTTAAATTTTCAATGCCCGTCATCAACACGGTAACATTTATATTCCCCAACGATGCATTTATTCCCATGAACACAACACTTCAGTTGCAAATAAAGCCCGAAATAAAAGTTGAAAAGCCAAAAGTTGAGGTATTAACTGTAACGAATTTAAACTTAATAACCGCCAGAGCGGACCCAGATTGAACGGGCAAAAAGAACACAATATAAATTTATTTTTCAAATAACTTTTTCCATAATTCCCCGTATTTAAATTCCAATATTTTTCGGATTATAAATACAACCAATGCAAACATTGTAAAGTTCACAGTTACAAACAAATTCCAAAAAACTGTAACAAAAGAAATAATTGCAAATACGATTAATAACAAACCACAAAGTTCATAAATAAATTGAATTCGTGCGTTCATTTCAATCACCGTTTGATGCAAAATCATGCAGTTGCTTAATGTTGCCAACAACCATTTTCTTAACTCGATAATACCCGCCGTTCCAATACTGAAATTTCTTATTGCGTTTGCATTGCACCAAATAAATCGTTCGGGTTGAATCATCAACAGCAATTATGTCCCACTCTCCGTGTGAACCCGAAGCACGAATAGTTGAAAAACCCGCCGACTTAAAGAAATTGCGAACTTGATATTCCAATCGGCGCCCAGAGATATAACGTTTATTTGGCATGAGTAAATTAAGTTTAAAAACGAAATAAAAATGTTATGGTGTTAAACTGTTTTTCTCATACCGCCACTCAACAATTAAGGTAAAATACATAATGCCAATAAGCCCAGCAATGAACACAATACCGCCACAAACAATTGTTAAAACATCATTTGCAGTCAACATCCAACCGCCAAGAATTAACAGCATTAAATTGATTAAACTAAATGTTAAACCACTTTTCCATGAAATTGCTTGTTTATGCATTTCCATCACCCGTTTGATTTGGCAAATGTGCAAATGCGCAAATAAACCCAGAATCTTCGTGAATGATTTCAAACCCGCAGTTTTCCAAATCTGTTATTATTACGTCATAAATCAATGAGTTCAGTACTTTGACAATAATGTATATTGACCCATGTGTTTCAATAACTTCGCAAAGTAAAGCATCTGAATATGTTGTGTTGCCGTAAGTTTTATCAAAATTTGCAACAAAATCTTTTGGTGTTAATTTCGGACTTGGAAGTGTCACAATTACCGCATATGCACCATCATTAACGTATGTAATTTCAACATTATCAGCAAAACCACGTTCATCCATTCCTCTCATCATCGTTTCAAATAACTTGTACTTCTCATACTTCAGACATGTTACAATTAAAGCCTCCACCGTGACACCAATTATACGTTTTAAAACCGCATATCCCTTAAAGCCGAGAGCGACTTCCAGTTCAGAAAGAATCCGATTAAATACTGAATCCATGCAAGAATTAACAAAAAACATAAATAAAAAAGTTTTGGTATTGGCGCCGACCGAATCCATAAACGTAAAGGTTCTCAGACCACAACATGTCGGTAATATAAATCTTACTGCTGTTTATAAACATTATATACTTGTTGAAAATACGCACAAACGTTATTAACAAAAGCAATTTTTGTTATTAATGAAATGTGGAAATTTTAATGCCAAATATAAACTCGATTTTGTGCAGTTGCGTTTTTTCAAAATTTTTTTAATTTTTCGCATTCGTTTCGTAAACAAAAATATGAAATTTATATCGGATCATGACAAAAACAGTTTTACCGAAAAGTTTTAAAATCATGTGTGAAACTTGTAAAGCTTTGGTTTCAAATTTTGCAGTTTATACATGGCGTCAATTGAAAAGTTGGCAAATGTCAAAAAATTAGTCTGAACTAATTAGTTCAAACTAACGGCATTTTTGGAAATATAAATAATTTGTGGTGTTGAAATCGAGTATTTAAACTTTATGCCAAAATTACGCACAAACATAGTGCCAATATCGCATTCGATAAAGTGATTAACATGGATGTTAAACAAACAATAAGTTTAAATATATACAAATTTGTATTACCAAATTCAGTTATTACAATGCGTATAAAACTTTTTCGGATAAAATGTTCAAACTGCAGTCCCCCATCAACAAACAATTTTCATAAAATCGGGCCAAATTTTACATTCTCAGTTTGTGAGAATTACGTGAATTTGTATATTATTGCATGTGCTGATATGTTTATGATAATGTGTTGTGGCCCCGCTCTGTTTTTGCCCGCCCCGCCCCATCAACTGCAAAGGTCATGCAAAGTTTACGGCGGATGGTTTGAACCGAGTAACGATTATATAACCGATGTTTGTAAATACTCCCATGGTCGAGGAGATGCCAGAACACGATTACCAAGTTCAACTCGGTATATTGTACGACATCATTGCAAGTGCGGTCGAAAATTCAGCCAAGGACCATGATTATACCGAAATTTTGTATGATGTAAAAAATAATATATTATACGTACAGATAAGTTCGTTTATTAAAATTGAACATGAACATTATAACAGACCACCAGATTATATCGATACCGTCGGTTGGGCAGTTGTTCAGATAAGAAAAGCCGACGAAAACGATTTGAAACGAATTGAGAAGTTAAGAAACGGAGATTGATGGGGTGATGAGGATGGTTTATTTGGTTAACGGCATTTCGCCAAGTATGTTTCCAACACCATGCAGTTTAATAATCAAGAAAATTGACTTAAATACTGCAGTTCAAGTGCTGAAAAACGGCTTTCAGAGTGCAATTGGTCATCAGTCAACAGCCGAGGTTTTAAGCAAGTTGCTTAATATTAACGTTCCAACAAACAGAGTTGCAATCAAGGCAGATTACGGTGACATGCTGATTGTTTTTACTTTAAATGCAAGGCCCCCAGAAGGAAAGGTATTGGATGTGTCTGAAATTGAAAAAATTGGTTATGATTTGTACAGCGTAATTGTTTGGAACGAAGAGTGGGACAAGTACGTTGTATAAAACCATCATTTTTTATTTTTGTGTTTTTAATCCCAAAAGCTTTATATTATCGTTAAGTTAATGTTTTTTCATGGAATCTGCACTTACATGGCTGCAGTACGATGTCACAATTTTATTTTTGAAAAATATACCAAACATCAACCGAAAGGTACTTGAAAATGCATATGATTTGGCGGTTAAGATGGTTAAACAAATTCCCGATGATAAATTGCTTAACATTGTTGAATCGTGGCAACAATTAACAAACCAAAATACCGAAGATATAATTTTCAATGCTCTTAGTGCTGAAGTTGTAAAAATCATGCTCAGATTGGATTCTGATGATGCAGTTGTTAATTTCTTTGCTTTATTGTTAATTGCCCGCCAACTTGGGGTTAATATTGATGACATCCTTTGGCGTTTGCATCGTAAGTTGAGGAAGATACGCAACAACATTAAAGTTTGAAAAAATTTGGTTTAACCGTTTATTTTTTGTTTTGTCGTATTCGTCCAGCATTCTGAAAATTTCGTCGTGTTCGGCAATTATTTCCATTATTACGGCTTCCGATTGATTTATATTACCGTTCAAACCATATGTTCTTTATGCAGTCAACAAAACAAGTCCAACTCTCTGAAACCGAGTACAGATTGGCCGCATCCGTGTTACACACAGTTGCAAACTTAAGCGATGAAAAGTTGGCCGTTGCATATTCCCATGCCCGCCAACTGCTGGAGTCAGTCAGTTATGAATCTTCGTTTACTGCGGTTTCTGTTTGGTGCACTCTGACCCATTGTGACCTCAACGATTTGCTGTTGATCACACTCAGCAAAGAAATAAGCCAGATAGTTTCAAAGATTGACAGCGATGACTCAATTATTGACTTTTTCGGTTGGTTGCTGGTCGGTAAGCTGCACGGGGTTGACATCAAAAAGATGCTGGACCTTTTGAATTATCGCATTTTTACGAACAAAAGTATATGGGCATAAATGCACGGCACGGTGCACAAATATGGCCGCAACGCACAAACACAAGCACAAACACAAACGCAAACATAAACTTATTTTTGTTTAACAATTGTTCGGGGCATTGTTCGGAAATTGTTCGGGGTGCTGTTCGGGGCGTTGATTAAACATTTTTGAAAACTTGTTGAAACAATCGCAACAGCGGGTTGACATTGTGTTTGTTGATTCATTGGAAATTGACGATTCCAATGAACCAACAAACGGGGGAATGGGGGGAGTATATATCAATAAATGTTTTTGACATTAATAAATGTTTTGTGGTTCATCAACACCAATACCACAATCAATAAATACTGCTTTTTGACTTTATTTACAATATGGATTTACAAAACATAACCCTTTGGGTCTGTTGGGGGCTGTTCATGATCGGCGTTTTGGTTATTTGGATCAATTTTTGGATTGGCGTATTTTATACCACGTTTGGTTTTACTGTTTTGTATCTGCTGTTGCGCATGTATTTTAAAAATTATTACATCATGGCGGGAAAACATGACGAAAAGACTCATGGGGTTATGTAATGATAATGGCCCCGACGGTGGTTGCCATGATTAAATATGATTCGCAAAAACCACATTTGGCATTGGTTGCCGTAATGTTCGTAACTGATAAGCGTATACTGAATTTTTATTCGGCATTTTTGCAGTTCATGATTGATAAAATTTCTGCAGTTGAGTTTTATGAAATTGTTATCAACACCATTCAATATTTGTCAGTTAAATGGGGCATCTCACCAGATGATGCACAGCGGGTGGGGGTGTTTGGTATTTCAAAATACAATTTGTTTAATTACTTAACCGTTGGTCCAAACGAATCACCAAAGATGAACATATATCGAATTACCAACGCATTTTTCCGCCATTTGCATAAATGTCGTTACGAACTTGTTGATGCCGAAACTGGATTACGCCATGAAATTCATTGTGTTCACAATTTAATCATGATTGCCAATATTTTGCTGGCTCACTTTTGAACCGTCAAGATGATTGAAATTACCCAACTCCGCAACGTTTATATTATCAATAATTATATGTATATCACATGGTCGCAAAGAAATACGGTAACAACATAAACGCAAAGTCCAACAATAATGGCGGTAAATTTGTTGTTGGTGGGAGTGGGTCCAACGGCAACAACAGCAACAATAAGTCTGGCAATTTTAATGGCGGGTCCAACAGAAATGCAAATGATTCAATAAAGTTTATCGTTGACGGAAAGAACGCACTTATATTTGCCAGACAGTTTAAGACAAAGGCAAGGAACACATCAATGATTAAATTTATAATTTACGATTTTGATGCCAAGAAGAAGTATTCAACCGCAGTTCCATTGGCAGTTATACTCAAGTCTGCATTTCCAATACTTGCAAATCAATTTGACTTAACAGAAATTGGTGACTTAACACCACAACCACCAGCACAATAAACGCCATCAAATCCATTTCTTTATTTTGTTTAAATTTATATTTGCGTTTATCGCATGTGACACATTATGATTTTAACTTTACGGTGAATTGGAAAATTGGTCCAACAAGCTGTTGGATGATTATGGTATCAAAAATATTAATGACCGAAATAATTTTTAAACTTGTTTTGATCATTAATTCTTATGTCAAACATTCTTGAAATTGCTGGTTGGTTGCAATCACTTTATAATGTCAATTCACAACTGCTGTCACTGTTTGACAATTTAGTATTTAACAAACAAAAAGTTAAGGATACAATAATATTAATGGATGAATTAATTGACATAATTAAGCAGATAAACCATATTGATGCCAGCGTTTTATCACCTTTCTTGGGCGAATTACATTATTTCGCATTAACATTGCACGATAAACTTAAGGAATCGTTATTAAACGACGATTATGATTTTGGTAATTTGGACCGCCGACAGTTTGAAAGTTTTAAAACGGTTATATTGCATGTTAACGATGAGATATACAAACTGCTGTCCAAACTTCAGACTTTAATTGAAACGGACCCGTCACAAATTGATAAAATTAAAATTGGTTCCAATAAAATTGATTTTGAAACTTTCTTTAAAGTTTATGACGAATTCAAAAAATGGTATTCAGATGGTGCAGTAATTGATTTTTCCCAATATTACCCAGAGGACTTTGAATCTGATTTCGTTGCACGTGATTATGATGATGTTTTAAAAACACTTCACAAATTCAAGGATTTTATTGTTGATTTTATTGACAAACATAAATTTACAATCTTTAAGGACACAGTTTCAATGTTGCAAAGGGCCGCCGATGAGGTGTACACTTCACGGGAATTGATTGATTATTACCATGATTTGATGTCCAATGCAGGTATTAACGCTGATGATGCCGAGTTTGATACCAACGATGCATACGAATACGTATTTGACGAATTCAGTCGTGTTGTTCAAAAAATTGAGACGTACGCACAAGATTTGAATTCATTGATGGACGATGTTTATTTGTTATTAATCAATCAATGGAAGCAACACATGTAATCAAGTCAGAAAGGTAAGTACCAAACATTTCTTTAATTTCATGCACATAGTCAAATCGCAGCAGCTGTTCATTTAATTTCAAGTTTGTGTCATTTTCGGTCTCGGGGGTCCAAGACCCACGACCGACCGATGTTTTACCAATTGGTTTGTTTTTGGTTATTTTTATTTCATGTTTTGGTCGTACGGTAAAAATGATGAACCAATCAGCACATGGGATTTCAACTGTATGATTGTTTTCGCAATGCCATAATTTTGGATGCCAATCATCTTGGTGGCATTCGGCGCCACAAATATAGCAGCGTTGAACATAATAAATATCAATAATTACAAACTCATTTGCTTTGTCCCAACTTATCACATTTTTTACGAATTTCATAAATTACACTTGCAAAAACATGTAAATAAAGTTTGCGGTGTTGACGTGTATAAAATTCGTTTGTTACTTAATTCATACTTTTTGGGCAGAATGTATCAAAAATTCAACTCAAAAAATTTAACATGACTTCTTTATACCAACCGTTATTGATATCGCAAACATTCTTATTGTCATTAAAAATCATATTGATACAATTTGTGGGAATGACCATCGGGAAATTGTATTGTTAATATACTCATCCCATTTTTCAATTGCATTTGTTAACTGAAGTGATGTTGGCAAAAACACATGTATTTGTTGTGTGTTAACTAATTCCTTTGCAGTCATGCGAATTAATGCACCACGCACATCATGTGGTACTGAGTTGAAACCATAAGTATACGTAATTTTGAATTGATGAGTTGGCGAAACAAATCCCATGAATGGAATGTAAATGGCGCCCAAATTATTTATGATTTCACACTGTGAAACATCAACCGTTTTCCATGACCCGAAAATGTTGACTTGAATTTCGGTTACTGATATAATTGGTTTGTAAAGTGTATAAACCAAATGACATAATTTCCCACGCCATGTTGCACGTTGATTGTTTTGAATTACATCGGTTTTTGTTTTTGTAACCCACGCAGTTTTACAGATATCTTCGAGTTGTGCCTCGGCTTCGTCGATTCGGGCATTAACCCAACTTACCAATTCATTCCATCTGGCTGGCGGGTCGTCGGCATGCTGTTCAATGCCGAGAAATTGCAACACATCATTTGCAGTAATATATGTTGGCATGGTACATATTATCAACCAAAAGATAAATATATTTATGAACGGGTACGGTAATGTACTCATGGTTTCGGTATTTGACAAATTTAAGTCATTATTTTCATCCGCAAACAAAATAACATCGGTCGGCGGTTTGATATTACCAAATTCACTCGCCGAAAAACAAACACCATATGGAATAAAGTCAGTTGAAAGTCTTTACGATTTATCCGTATTTTTTTACACACATTCAGCAATTTGGCGACTGATTGTTGACCGCATTGTATCTGAAGTTTTCCGAAATGGGTATGTTATTAAACCCAAAAGCGGGTTTGAAAATAACATAAATGCTGAGCAACTTGAGTCTTTATCGTTTGATTTATTAAATTCCAAAATTAACATTCACGGTCAAACTCTGACTGACGTTTTATCCTCTGCACTTTTGGACTTGTTAATTTTCGGAAACGGTTTTCTGACCGTGCAGAAAACAGACAGTACATTTAACATTTTCAAAATCCCACCAAACTTTGTATCAATAAACATCTCAAATGGCAAATTGGCATACGATGATGCGGGCTTTTTCCTTGCGTTTTGCAAAAATCACCGCAGTCGTTTAGTTAAAATTAACCAAAAAGAAATTGAGTTATCAACCGATGATGAATTGCGCAATTTACTGACGTGTATTGAGTGTGGCGAACCACTTTATCCCGCCGTTTATACTGTTAAACCAACGCATATGGTTGGTTTGAACCCAAACAATCAAGAAACATTTTACACATTTAACGAAATCATTCATATCAAAAAATGGTCGACCAGCGGTTACTTCGGTGTTCCGCCGATTTTGGCGCTGTACAATTATTTGTCAATACTGCTGGCGCATGAAACTTGGATTTCAAATTCATACAATCTGCAACGCTCGCCAAATGCCCTTGTTGTGATTCGTGGGCACGAGCGAAATTTGGTGGCAACAATACAGTCAGCAATCAAGAATGCATTTGATACGGGAGGTATCCCATTCATTGCGGTTGATTCAAAATTCCCCGCAGAGAAATTTATCGAAGTTATTGATTTATCCGCAACACTCAAGGAAACGGATATGACCAAATTGCGAGATGAAATGATTTCAAAAATTTCCGCATTTTACGG
>Ga0079996_116729_pt1 | contig 12439 bp, 8 predicted proteins | sample PerSpoAPS_AMetaG_FD_69199 | JGI IMG/M metagenome (GOLD analysis project Ga0079996, IMG submission 69199) | Thermal spring microbial communities from Yellowstone National Park, Wyoming, USA - Perpetual Spouter A (PS_A) MetaG (SPADES assembly)... | ecosystem: Environmental > Aquatic > Thermal... | reverse complement strand
AAATCGGTGTCTTTCTCCAGGACCTCGCGGGCGTAGTAGATGTCGGTTTCCTCATAATACTGGATCCGCCCCCAGAAGTGGGTATGCTTGAGGTATTGCGTCTGGGTCCCGCACACCTCGCAGCGCTGCGCTTGCTCAAACTCGGTGGGTGGCGAGGCCATCGGAGGCAAGACGTTCGTGACCACCAGCTGGTAGAGTTGGGGCTCCCCCTGGTAGGGCTTGCGGTAATCCCAGACGGGGCGGAGGGTGAAGCCGGTGAAGCCGGCTTCCTGGAGCATCCGGGCGAGGCGGGCGGAGAGGATGATCTCGAAGCTATACGTGAGCGAGAGGTCCCGCTGGCCCATCAAGCGGGTGTCCACCAGCAGGTCGCGGACCTGTTCCAGTTCCGCCCGGCACGCTGGGCAGCGGCGATGGGAGGCTTGAGGTCCTCCCTGATAGCCATCTTCCTTCAGGTCATAGTAATCATCCTCGATGGCCTGGTTGGTGGGCCCCCATTCCAGGAGAGGGGCGGAGGAAAGGTCTTGGTCTGTGTAAATGCGTTCTACCCGAATATGGGAGGGTGCCAGGTCTGGTCGTTCTTGAAGTGCCTGAAGCCAAAGCTCGAAAGCCTGACTGTTCACTTCCAATTTGAAATCAAATCCGAAAGGTGCAGTGCGGAATTTACGAATCCTCATTCGCTTTAGAATCTTCAACACCCACTCCCTATCTTTCTCTATTTCTGCGAAAGGTTTCTTGGAATCTAAGATAAAACTCGCATAGACTATTCGTTTCATCGTTGCACTCCTAAGCGTGCGAAGTAGGGCCAGATCGCTTCCAGCCAGTCCTCATGGCCCAATGCGCCATACACGTCTTTGTAAACATTCCAGATTTCTTGCGGTTCGAATTTGGCGCGATTTGTGGGTAACCTACTGAACAATCGTGCGGTGACCTCCTGCTGGTGGAAGGTCCGATCCAGCACCACGGCGGGGATCTCGCTCTCCCTCAGCCCCAAGCGCTCGGCGAACCGTCTTTCGATGAGGTGGTGGACGTCCAGGCCCGCTTCTTTGCGCACCCCCTGTAAGATCGCTTCCCACTCCCCCGCACTCCGGATGCCCCCGAACACCCCCAGGTCATACATCCGCCGGATCACCTGGGGAGCGGCCTCACCCACCGCCTCCCGCAAGAAGGCCACTCCCGCCCGCAGCCCACCTTGCTGCATCCGTTCCCGCAGCCCCGCCACCAGGGCACGTCGCCCCAGATCATCCAGCGGCAACGAGACCGGAAGCCAGTCCTCCGGCTCCGCCGCTTCCAGCCCCACCGCCAGGGCCAGGTTGACTCCCGCAACCAGCTTCTCCTCATCCGTGGCCAGCGGGTTGGCCAGCGTCCGCCCCGATTGATACACATCCCAGGCGGTCCACCCATAATCGATGGCCTTCAGCAACACGATCGCCCCGGCTACTAAAAGCGGCGCCACTGGGAGATGCCCGTTTCCATCCACATAGCGCAAGGGGTTGTTGTAAACGTAGGCGTAGCGGTTCAGCGCCTGCGGGTTCCCCGGCTCGGGCACCATGGGGTCGGGCTGCAGGAAGCGACCCAGGGCGGGGTCGTGGCCTTGTGAAGGGAAAGGGCTTCCCGGATGGCCTTTCTACCCTGGTTCCCGGAGCGTGCCCGTTCAATCCAGTTCCACCCTTGCCCAATAGAGCTCGATGTCTGGGATCCGTGTTCGGAAGTATCCCAGGAGGGTGGCTCGTTGCACGGCCAGCGGCCCTCGCCGTTCGAGGAGCCACTTTCGCAATCGCGGGCGCTCCGGATCCAGGTGCTCTAAGCGGGCCATCAGCCACCACTCCACGTAGCTGGCGGTGGTGACATACAGAATGCCTCCATCTTCCAGGTCCTCCACCCGCCAGCCCGGCGCGCCCCGCAGGAAATCCCGTCCATATCGCTCCACGTAAGCTGATCCCCAAAAGTTGGCCCAGAAAATATACTGCAGCCGCACGGCAGCGATTTCCGAGTCTTCTGGAACATTCCCACTGCGCTCATCAATCCATGCATACCTGGGGCGCAAATCCGGGTAAAGGCGTCGGCCCAGGTCCAACAGGCCCAGTGCCACCGGATCCACCTGACGAAGATCCGGAAAGGAGACATTTTGGCTGATGATCACGGTCAGGCTATTGGGCAAAAAGCTCAATGAAGCCTGCCCCCTTCCCCGCCTGGGAGGAGTGAGGGCATCTGGTCGCAGCAGATCATGCTCGATATGCACGAAAAGGCGGATTAAATCAGGAAGGGGATTAGGTTCCACCTCATGCCGATTCAATTTCAAGAATTCACCTCCATGTTGGCGGATTAGGTGGATCAGCTGAGCTGCGCCTAGATCTGGATCCAGGTATTCGCAGAAGCTCAACTCGAGCTCCAGGGCTTCCACCCAATCTCGTAGGAACATCTATGAGCCCTCCTATGGGAGTATGGTCCAACCTAGACGTCCCCCATAATACGGATCCCGGGCCAATCTCTCTAGCAACTCCTAGGCTTCCTTTGGAATCTTCCCTTTAAACTCCACAAGAATGGTATAGCGAACGTCGCTCAGGTATTTGGTCACCTGTTCTTCGAATTCCTTAAGGATACGCTGCCTGATTTTAGGGGTCAGATTTTCCCAGTTATCCCATGCTTTGGTTTCGACGATACGGTTTCCGGTGAGGAGGAGATCCACGCGTCCTTTGCCTTTAGGGAACACCATCTCCACCTCAACTCCCTGCAGCTGCTCCGCATAATAGAGCGCTCGCTGACCCTGAAACACAGCGCCCCGCACCCCACTCTCGATCATCGCCACTAGACGCTCAATCCCCGATACCCCTCGCGTCCCCAGTTGGCGCAGTTCCCTTGCCACCTCGGCCCCGCCGGCTTTCAGCCAGCCCCCGGAAGCCTGAATCGGGCTGGCCAGCCCGGCTAGGCTCATCCCCTGGGCCTGAAGCCATTCTTCATATGAAGGCCCCCACAGAAGCCCCGTGGCCGGATCGAGGCGACAACCGAGAAGACCGCAGGCACCTTTGGCCAGATCGACAGCGAGGCTTGGCCAGCCCTGGGTGGAGATCCAGGGGCGATCGCACCAGGGACAGGGAAGATCGACCGTGTGCCCGCTGGGATCGGTGTAGCGCAAGGGGTTGTTGTAGACATACGCATACCGGTTCAGCCCCTGCGGGTTCCCCGGCTCGGGCACGATGGGATCTGGCTGCAGAAAGCGGCCCAGGGCGGGGTCGTAGAACCGTGCTCGGTAATCATACAAGCCCAGCCCCGCCTCCCACCGCTGGCCGGTGAAACGGCGGTCGGTAGGGAAGAGCCCGGTCTCAAGCCAGATGGCGCCTTAGGGGAGATACCGAGTCACGCCTGTGGGGCTTCCCCCGAGGCCAACACGGTGATGTTGCGGAAAAGGGCTCCACCCTCTTACTCCCGGAGCAGATGTTCTCGCACCCATCCCACGGATTCCGCTCGAAGGGGAACCCCGCACAAAAGGGCCTTCATCCACATTCGCTTCGCCTCCTCCACCCGGCCTGCATCACGATAAAGATCGCCCAGACGAATGTAATAGTTCGGATTATCCGGCTCCAGCTGCACCGCTCGCTCCATCCACTCGATGGCTTCCTCCAGGCGGATCACCTCCTCCGGCTCCCCATAAATGGCGGCCCCCAGCACCAGGGCTCCCACATAATTCGGGTTCAGCTCGATCGCCTTGCGCACTTCCTGAGCCGCCCGTTCCAGATCCAGCGTCCCCAACCAGCAATATTCGGCCAACCGTTCACGCCATCGTGCTTCCTCCGGCATCAGCGCCACTGCCTTCTCGATAAAAGCCACCGCCTCGTAGTAACGATTCAGGCGAAAATAACAGCTCGAGATCATCGCATAGATGTAGGCTCGCAGTTCCGAACCCTCTGGGAGCCGGTTCAGGAGCCCGAAATAGATCACTAATGCCCCTTCATAGTCCTTCTTAAGCCGTAACTCGTTCCCCTGGATCAGTTTCTCCGCCAGGTCCCGCTCCATCCCTCACCTCCTCACGAAGGCATTGCGAATCTGAAACACTCCTTCCGCCACCTGGATCACACGCACGACCACTTCGTGCCCCCGCATTATTCCCACGAACTCCACCAAAGGCCCTATTTCGGTCATGCCGGTTTCCTTAGATTGCCCTGTTTGGATTACATACTCGATATAAGGTTGGATAGCTCGATAATCTTGGAGGATATTGCCGCTCAGATGGATCAGCCGGTCCCAGGCATGTTTGGGGGCCAGGATGTGTTCTACCCTGGGTAATTGCTCCTCCAGCCACAGAATTGTGCACTGCCCGAACGGCGAGCTGGCTGCCGCCCCGGCAGTAGTAGCCGCTGTCCCTGCCGTGACGGCCGCTTCCGTCCCCAATGCCCCGGCCACCCACTGGGCCCCGGCCCCAAAGGTGGCACCGACCACCACCCCGCCCGCCGTCCACAGCGCCGCCTACTGCGTCCCACGCTTATTGTGCGTCTCTAATAATCTAAATCTAAAGCGAGAAGCGCCTTTGTGTAAAGCCACACCAGGTCGGCTATTCTCGGCCTCGCAGAGTCAATAGCCTGTTCATTGTCGCACGTTGCGCATCGGCCTCGCGACCGGCATAACGATATAGACGCTCTAGTTGGAGCCAGAGCGACCTTGTCGGAAAGAGACGCACGGCTTTTTCGCAACAGGAAAGCGCTTCCTCCAGTGGTACAACATCTTCAGGTACACCATAGAGCATAGCTAGTCGCGCAAGTGCAGGCACATATAAAGGCTCTAATCGAAGGGCTTCCCGGTATGCCTGCGCTGCGGCTTCGTAATCAATTGTGACATGCTCCAACATATCGCCCAAGTCAAAGTAATACTCCGGGCGTTCGGGGGCAATCCGGATGGCCTCTTTTAGCCAATGAATCGCTCGATGGCCATGGGTGTCCTCCGCATCAGGAAACTCGAGACTAAGAGTAAACTCCACCTGGGCCAAGCCCCACATCAGATCCGGATCGTCTCCGAATGTGCTTAGACCCTCCTCGTAGAGCCTGATCGCATCAGCATATCGTCGTTCCCGAAAAGCTTGCTCTGCTTGCTCCAATAGCCGAATCTTACGCTGAAGCAGATCCTCCATGGTTCTTACCTCGGTAAGGTTTGAATAAACGCATTTGAAATTTCAAGCGCTCCATTTGCCAACTCACGGACGCGCACTACAATCTCTTGTCCTTGTATAATCGCTCGATATTCCACAAACATTCCCTTTGGATCTGGAATCCGAACACCGGTCTCGATAACCTGCCTGAGAATTGGTTGGATAGCACGGTAATCCTGAAGCGCATTGCCGCTCAGATGGATCAGCCGGTCCCAGGCATGCTTGGGGGCCATAATGTGTTCTACCCTGGGTAATTGCTCCTCCAGCCACAGAATTGTGCGCTGCCCGGACGGTGAGCTGGCTGCCGCCCCGGCAGTGGTCGCCACTGTCCCTGCCGTGACGGCCGCTTCCGTCCCCAATACCCCGGCCACCCACTGGGCCCCGGCCCCAAAGGTGGCACCGACCACCACCCCGCCCGCCGTCCACACCGCCGCCTACTGCGTCCCACGCTTATTGTGTGTCTCTAATAATCTAAATATAAAGCGAGAAGCGCCTTTGTGTAAAGCCGCACCAGGTCGGCTATTCTCGGCCTCGCAGAGTCAATAGCCTGTTCATTGTCGCACGTTGCGCATCGGCCTCGCGACCGGCATAACGATATAGACGCTCTAGTTCGAGCCAGAGCGACCTTGTCGGAAAGAGACGCACGGCTTTTTCGCAACAGGAGAGCGCTTCTTCCAGCGATACCACGTCCTCAGGCACCCCATAAAGCGCGGCTAATTGCATCAGCGCAGGCACATATAAAGGTTCTAATCGAAGGGCTTCTCGGTATGCCTGCGCTGCGGCTTCGTAATCAATTGTGACATGCTCCAACATATCGCCCAAGTCAAAGTAATACTCCGGGCGTTCGGGGGCAATCCGGATGGCCTCTTTTAGCCAATGAATCGCTCGATGGCCATGGGTGTCCTCCGCATCAGGAAACTCGAGACTAAGAGTAAACTCCACCTGGGCCAAGCCCCACATCAGATCCGGATCGTCTCCGAATGTGCTTAGACCCTCCTCGTAGAGCCTGATCGCATCAGCATATCGTCGTTCCCGAAAAGCTTGCTCTGCTTGCTCCAATAGCCGAATCTTACGCTGAAGCAGATCCTCCATGGTTCTTACCTCGGTAAGGTTTGAATAAACGCATTTGAAATTTCAAGCGCTCCATTTGCCAACTCACGGACGCGCACTACAATCTCTTGTCCTTGTATGATAGCGCGGTATTCTATATAATGCGGCTCCACTTTCCGAACACCGGTCTCGATAACCTGCCTGAGAATTGGTTGGATAGCACGGTAATCCTGAAGCGCATTGCCGCTCAGATGGATCAGCCGGTCCCAGGCATGTTTGGGGGCCATAATGTGTTCTACCCTGGGTAATTGCTCCTCCAGCCACAGAATTGTGCGCTGCCCGGACGGTGAGCTGGCTGCCGCCCCGGCAGTGGTCGCCACTGTCCCTGCCGTGACGGCCGCTTCCGTCCCCAATGCCCCGGCCACCCACTGGGCCCCGGCCCCCAGGGTGGCCCCCACCACCGCCCCGCCCGCCGTCCATAGCGCCGCCTCCCGCCAGTCGAAGTTGTCCCGATGGGTGATGGCGTAGGCCCCAAATCCTACTACCCCACCCACAATGCCGCCCACCACCCACCAGGCGATGTGGCCGGAGTCATCCACATAGGCCAGCGGATTGTGGCGGGCGTAAGCATAGCGGTTGAGGAATTGCGGGTCAAAGGCCGACGGCGTGTTGGGCGCCTGGGCCTCACGCGGCAAGCGTGCCCGCTGGAGCTGGTTCCACTGTTCCAGGACCTTGGGATTGGCGTAGGAGACAGCCAGGGGCAGATATGGTGTCGGGTCCTTGCTATCCGTTTGCACCAGCGGATCCGGCTGCAGGAAGCGGCCCAACGTGGGATCATAAAAGCGCGCCCGGTAGTCATACAGCCCGAGGGACGCCTCCCACCGCTGGCCGGTATAGAGGCGATCGGTGACCATTGCCCCCAGCGGATACCCCGGCCGCCGCTCGCCGTAAGGCCGATAGCGGATCGCCCCCACCCCGTTTCCGCCGCCATCGGTTGTTAAGGTCGCGCTGCCCAGATGGTCGCCGTGCAGGAAGTAGAGGGCGCCGCCCACCCGCATCGCCATCCGCTGGCCGGCGGCATAGTAGTACTTGCGGACGGTGCTCCCCGTCTGCTCGTAGTAGTCTCCGATGTAGACGGTGGTCCCTTCGGGGCCGATGCGCAGCACCCGGTTCCCATCTCCATCATACACGAAGCGGGTAACCTGCCCGGTGACGGTGTTCGTGACGACGGCCAGCCGGTTCTCGGCGTTGTACTCCTGCGTGTAGGTGATGCGCTGCGTGCCCGAGACCTCCACCCGCAGTACCATATTCCCGTTAGGGTCATACTCGGCCCGGAAGCCCGCTGAGGTGCGGACGACGGCGAACGGCGCGGTGCAGGCGGGCGGCGGGGGGCTATCGGGCCCGTAGCCCTTCATCACCAGTGGGAGCCAAACCCGATGCGGCAGCGTCGACGGCAGGGTGGGGACGATCACCGGCGGACAACCATAGGCGTAGGCAACTGTCTGGCTGCCCACCGTCCGCGTGAGGATGTTCCCCATCCGGTCGTAGCCGTAGGTTTCGCTGTATTGCCCGTTGCCCGCCGCATTAGTGCGCGCCCAGACCAGCCGGTCCCGCGCGTCGTAGCCAAAGGTCTGCACCTGGCCGCCGTTCACCGTGTCGGTGATGGCGGTGATGTTCCCCACCCGGTCGTAGCCGTAACGCAGGTCCAGCAGGTTGCCGGAGACCGTGAGCTGCGTCAGCCGCGCGCTCTGCAGGTGGTAGGCGTAGGCGGTGACGCGGCCGTTCCCCCAGTTCTGCTGCAGCGGACGGCCCAGCGCGTTGTAGGTTGCGCCGGTGAGATACGGGCTCTGCCCGACGACGGCCGTCGGCAGGCCCCGCAGGTTGTAGGCGGTGGTCACGACCTCGCCGTCCGGGTAGACCTGTCGCACCACCCGCCCCGCCGCATCGTAGCCCCAGCCGGTGGTGAACGTGCCAATGCTGGTCAGCGTCCGGGTCTCCGTCAGCACCCGCCCCCGGGCATCATACCGCCAGGTGGTGACCCCCGTGGTGTCGGTCATCGCTGTGCGGCGGCCGACGCCGTTGGGCCCCTGGTCGTATCCGTAAGCCACCGCATACGGCGGGCCCGGACAGACCAGCCCGTCCGGGTCGGCCACGTTGGCGTGGTAGGTCTTGCCCACCAGGCGGTTCAACGGGTCGTAGTAGAAGCAGATGGCCTGATGACGGGCGTCCCGCTGTTTGACCAGGTTCCCCGCCGCATCGTAGCGATACTCCCAGCGGCCCATGCTGGGGTCGTCCATCGCGGTCTTGCGCCCCAGCGGGTCGTAGGCGATGCGGGTGACGTTCCCCAGGGCGTCCCGCACCCCGATGAGATTCCCCGCCGCGTCGTACCAGTAGCGGGTCTCGGCGGGCGTTTCCGCCGGATTCCAGGTGGGTGCGCTGTAGGTGCCGTAGTATTCCCGCACGGCGATCAGCCGTCCCAGCCCGTCCCGCTCGTATTCCGTCTGGTGGCCCTCCGCGTCCAGCACCAGCTCCCGCCAGTCCCGGTAGGCCCGGCGGGTGACGCTCCCGTCCGGGGCGATTTCCTCCACCACCCGCCCCAGGGCGTCGTAGCGGGTGGCCGTCTTCGGACGGCTCCAGTCCGGAGGGATGTAGGTTCCGCCCGAAGCGGTCACGGTGTAGGGCAGCGTGACGATGACCGGCCGCCCCAGGGCGTCGTAGGCGGTATCCTGCACCACCAGCCCGCCGTTCTCGGCCTGCGTCTGGGTCTGGATGGGCCGCCCCAGCCCGTCGTAGAAGGTCCAGGAGCGCTGGTAGGTGGGGGTGGGGTTATAGGGGTCCACCCGCACCTCGGCGGTGATGACCCAGGGGGCCGAAAGCGCATCACCGGTGGGGTAGGCGTAGCGCACCGCCGGGACACTCTCACCGGGGTAGATCACGCCCGTCAGACGCCCGAAGGGATCATACGTGTAGCGGGTCGCCGCGCCGTTGGCGTCGGTGATCACCACCGGCACGCTCAGCCGCAGGTCCCACTGTATCCGCGTCGTCTGCGTCAGCGGGTTGGTGGTGGAGGTCGGATACTGCTGGTAGGCCGGGTCGTAGCTGGTGCGGGTGACCCGGCCCAGCGGGTCAGCGGTGGCGATGGGATTGCCCCGGTCGTCATACTGGGTCGTGGTCGTCACCCAGCCCCAGCCGTCCAGGCCGCGCATCACGGCGGTGGGGCTTCCCCGGGTCGGGGCCGCGCCCCAGGGCTGGCCGTCGTAGGCGATGCGGGTCTGCCGCAACAGGCTTCCGTCGCCTGCCCGCAGGCTCTCGGTGGCCAGGCGGTCCACAATCCAGGCGGTGGTATTGTAGACATAGGCTCGTTCTACCGTCGCCTCGTCCCCTGGGCGCGTGGCGTCGCCGGATTGAACGATGCGGGTGATGTTGCCGTAGTCGTCATAGGCGTAGTCGGTGCGGCGGTAGGGGCCGTTCCCGTCGTTGGGGTGTTCGCAGACCGCCGCGGGCGCGACGAAGCGCCGTCCTCCGCCCAGGTCGGTTAACTGCCAGCGCGTGGTTCGCACCATCAGGACGTTACCGGCGCCGTCGTAATCCACCCGCTTGTATTCCCGCCCCTGCAGGCCGTTGACGTCGGCCACGTCCCCGCCGCAGATGCCCGTCGCCGTGCTTTGCCCCAGCCCCTGGTGGAAGTAGTGGTCGGTGTAGGCCGCAACGGAGCCATCGGCGTTCCGCCGAATGACGCGCACGCGCGGATGGCCGCGAAACTCGGTCCCCTGCCAGCTGCCGGAGTGGGGGCCGTCGTCCGCGGCGTTGCGGTATTCGTAGACCGTGCGCATCACCGGCCCCACGCCGGGGTTCGCCGTCGCCTCCCGCACCCGATAGCGATACCAGCACTTGCCCTCTTCATTCGGGCCCAGGATCTGCCCGTTCTGAAATCCCGGCCACTGGATGTAGTCGAACCCGATGCTCCCGCCGTAGCCGGTGGAGAGGGAGCCCAGCCACGGCTTCCAGGCGCCTTCGTCTCGTCCCGGCTCGCAGCTGCCGCTATAGCCCGCCAGCCAGTGGTAGCCGAAGGCGGTCGCCGGCAGGCGCGTCCCGTCGGCGGCGATCTCCTGGATGCCGTTCAGGACCAGAAAGCCGTTCTGAATGGAAGCGGCCAATACGTATCGCCGGACCAGCCGCCCCTGCCCGTCGCTATACACCTCTATCGCCTGCAGATGTTTCTTGCTCCAGAAGGTCTGGACAAATTGGATCCCGGCCGTCTGGCTGTCAAATTGCCACGGATAATCCCCCCGATCAGCCACCACAAATCGGATTCTGTGGGCTGCGTTCGGCCAGCTGTAAGTGATTTGGTCTATATATCCGCCCCGCACATAGCCTTTAGGGATAACGATATGACAGCTGGGTCCACTGCAAGGGTTGGAATCCGCATAGCAGTACCATTGGTTATCCCAGACAAAGCAGAAATTGTTGTGCTCCGCGACCCACTGGATGCGGATGATGTTGTGATGGGGGTCCACCACATGATCCAGATTCCATCGCCAGTTGATGGCATCCAGGTCCGGATCGTTGTCGCATCCGGCGGAGACCATCCACCAGGCCGAAAGATCGCTTCCATAACCGGGCAGGTCGGCGGTCTCATCGGTGTAGCCGAAGCGATACTGCGTCCCATCCGGCGTTGTCACCAGCCAGTAGTCCCCGCCCCGGTTGGTGTGGGTCGTCAGCCGCCGCACCCGCCAGTGGCGCTCATCCTCGGTGCGATACTCGTTGTTCCCGATGGGGATCAACCTGCTGCTCACGCCGTTCAGCACCAGGTAGTATTCGTCGGTGCACCGCGGCACGCCGTTGGGGTCCGGGTCGATCTTGCGGATGATGTAGCCCGGGTCCAGGCTCCACCCCAATCCCACCCACGAGCCCTGCGGGTTCTGCGTCCCGCGCAGCTCGTCCACCACCCCGCTGTGGTAGCGCAGGACCAGCGCCGGCTTCTGCCCGTTCCGCCCGGGCGGCACCTCAATGGGAATCTCCCACACCACTGCGCCGGTGAAGAGATCCACCTGAAAGTCGCGCACCGTCGGCTGCCAGGGCTGCGCATAGTTGCCGATGTCGGATTGGGTGGACAGGGCCACGGCGAAGGTTCCTTCTTCCTCAGCCTTCGCCGTGAGCACCAGGTCCTCTCCTTCCCAGCGGCGGGTGGTGGGCAGCCGCTCCCAGCGCTTCGCGGCCTCCTCGTATCGGAAAAGGGCCACGAGCTGCCAGGAGACGGGATCCGCGGGGAGCTCCTTTCGGGAGATCCGCACGCCGAGGGCCGAGGGCGCTATCCCCCGGACGGCAAAACCTCTCCCCAGGCTATAGGGGAGGAAAGCGGGGAGTTCCTTCGTCTCTTCCCAGGCCACTTCGGCGGGCTCTTCGACCGTTCCGGGCGGGAAGCGCGCCCAGGCGCGGCGGTCGGGGGAGACCAGCAAGCCCCCGCTCTCCGGCGCCACCCGCGCCCGCCCCGGCTGCACGATCCAGATCTCCGCCGTTGCGGTAGCCCGCAGGTCGCCGCTTACGGCCTCCAGGGCGACCGGCGCGTAGGCATCCACAGGCCCTGCGGCGCGCAGCACCAGCGTCCGGGTGAGGCCGGCGCCGGCTTCCAGCGTCCGCAGCTCCGCATGCAGTTGCTTCGCCTGCGCATCGTAGACCCAGTCCGGCTGGCCGGGGACGACGTGCAGAGGGTCCGGCAGGGTCACACGGATCCAGAGACCGGTTCGCAACGCCCCGCCAGGGTCCTCCAGCCTCAGCGTGAGGGTGACGGTCTCGCCCGGCGCGACACCCACCGGCTCGGCCCACACGGTCAGGCCGAGGGTCGGTGCCGACGCGGGCGGGGCGGGAAGCGGGCTGGTGAACGCCGAAGGTGAAGGGAGCGGCATCGGTGTGGGGAGCGGAGAGGTGAAAGCCGCCGAGCCCATCGCTGCCGTTGAAGGGATCCCAGGAGGTCTGAAGGGCAGGGGCCATGCGGTGGAGAGCAGGGATAAAACCAGCTACACGGAGACTCTGCGGGTGAATGAGGAAGCACGGAACATCACGACCCCCTGCGCGCAGGTTCCTGAACCGAGGAGGTTCGCCATCGTCCCCCAGAAAAAGCGCGCTCTTGCCCGTCGATGGAGAGACGAGGGACCCGAACGCGCCTCGGATCGCCGTCTTCGCGGCTATAGGGGGGACGGCGGATCCTCAACGGGGAGTTGCTCCCGGCAACCCCAGACGCCGGGCCAGGAA
>Ga0079996_123132_pt1 | contig 12471 bp, 13 predicted proteins | sample PerSpoAPS_AMetaG_FD_69199 | JGI IMG/M metagenome (GOLD analysis project Ga0079996, IMG submission 69199) | Thermal spring microbial communities from Yellowstone National Park, Wyoming, USA - Perpetual Spouter A (PS_A) MetaG (SPADES assembly)... | ecosystem: Environmental > Aquatic > Thermal... | reverse complement strand
ATAAATTGCGGAGGTTGGGAGGGAATCCCGATGGCAGCTCCAGAAGGGCCGCTTTGGTTCCTCTGGGATCCCTTCATACTCTACGTGATACTGGTGCTGCTGGCGCCCGACGTCTTCTACATCGTCTCCTGGCTGATCGCACCTTCGAGGCCCTCAAGGGTCAAGAGGATGGCCTTCGAGTCGGGGCAGGCACCGATACGTTCAGCGATATCCACCTTCCCCATCGAGTACTTCCCATACGTCATAATCTACATCGCCTACGCAGTGGTCGCTGTCCTCGTCTTCTTCTCGCTCCTGGCGGTGATCGAGGTAGGTGTGACGCCGATGACGCTGATGCTCCTGGCAGTGGCTGCCGTCGTCTCCGTCTACGTAGGCACCAGGCTCAAGGTCGCAGGAGGGAAGAGGGGATGAGGCATGGTAGCTGAGCAGATCGCCCAGACAGTGACCTCGATGCCGGAGCCGCTGAGGACGCTCCTCACCTGGATCTTCTCCGATGCCTTCGTCAAGGCAGCGGTCTTCCCCGGAGCCCTCTTCAGCACGGTCCTCGGGATGTTCGCCGTCTGGTACGAGCGGAAGCTCCTGGCGCGGGTCATGCTCAGGGTCGGGCCCCTGCACGTCGGGAAGGTCTCCGGTGTGCTGCAACTTGTGGCGGACGCGATCAAGTTCCTGGCGAAGGAGCTGATCACGCCGAGCGGTGCGATCAAACCCCTCTTCTGGACTATGCCCTCGGTCGCCCTCATCCTCTCGCTGCTGCTCTACGCCTTCCTTCCCTTCGGTGCCGGCTGGATCATCTACCCGAGCGAGATAGGGCTGTTGCTCTTCTTCGCCGTCCTCGCCCTCTCGCCGGTCCCGATACTGCTGGCCGCCTACGCCTCCGGCAGCAAGTACCCGTTCATAGGGCTCGTCAGGCTAGCCCTCCAGCTCTTCGGTTACGAGGTCCCCCTCTTCATCGCCCTTGCAGGGGTCGTGATGATGGCTGGGAGCTTCAACATCGAGCGGATCGTCGAGGCCCAGGCTGTAGTGCCCTTCATCGTGCCCCAGGTATTGGGGTTCCTCGTCTTCTTCGTCGCTGCCCTCGCCGAGTCCGAAAGGGTTCCGTTCGACATACCGACGGCCGAGTCGGAGATCGTCTTCGGCTGGCAGACCGAGTACTCCGGAGCCCACTTCGTAATCATACAGCTGGCGGCGTACGAGAAGACGCTGGCGCTCTGCATCCTCGGCGCCCTCCTCTACCTCGGTGGCTGGCACGGCCCTCCGATACCGTTCCTTCCGGACTCGGTGACCGCTCCCTTCTGGGTCGTGCTGAAGGCCCTGATCCTCTTCACCTTGATGGTGCTGATAAGGGGAGCGTACCCGAGGTTCACGATCGACAGGGTACTGGACCTCGGATGGCGTTACCTGATACCGATGGCCCTGATCAACCTGCTGATAACGGGCTTCCTCCTCTACGCCGTCAAGGCCATCGCTACCTAACCTCCCCTCATCCTCTTCAGCCTGAACTCTATCCCGACCGCAAGGATGTTGGCCCTCGTTATCGAGTAGATCGCCTGCTGGACGAGAAGACCATGGTCGATGTCGTCGAGCTTCCCGTTGGCCTCCAGGACCTTCCTGTACATCTCCCTCACGTTGTTGATCAGGTCCCTCATGCCGGAGAGCTCGCTGACCACCTCTCCGTCCTCGAGGGCGCTGACCCTCTCTTTGGCCATCTCGATGAACGAATAATCGTCGGTCTCGACGAAGCTCCTGAGGTCCGCGATCACCTCCCTCAGCGTGGTCCAGCACTCCTTCAGCCTCTCCTCGGATAGCGTCATCCTCTCGAGGACCGGCACCTCGAGCTCTTCAACCTGTCTCGCCCGTTCACCTGCTTGACAGGCACTCGAACCGACAGAGGTCCGAACGTCCTCGGGGCTCCTGCTGAGGGAAGGTCCGGGAACGATTTTTAGGACGGCAGGGGTCCGATCCTCGGCTTGAGGTCTCCGTACGATTACGAGCGGTACTGGGCCGAGCGGTACGTCAGGGAAAGGGTCTTCGAGGCCGACCCTGATCCGAGCAGGCCGAAGGTTCTGGTCACGTTCCCCTACTCGTACCAGAACGGGCCCCTCCACGTCGGACACCTCTACACAGCTTCCAGGGCCGACGCGTACGCCAGGTACAAGAGGCTCAAGGGCTACAACGTCCTGTTCCCCTGGGCTTGGCACTGGACTGGCGAGGCGGTGGCCGGGATCAGCGACAGGCTGAGGAAGGGCGACGAGAGGCTGGTCAGGATACTGAAGGAGGTGGACGGAGTGCCCGACGAGGCGATAGCGAGGTTCGTCGATCCGGTCGAGGTCTGCAGGCACTACACGTCCGAGAACAGGGAAGTCGTCAAGGCGATCGGCTTTTCGGTCGACTGGAGGAGGGAGTTCCACACGACCGACCTCCACCCCTATTACAGCAGGTTCGTCTGGTGGCAATATCTGACGCTTGAGCGCCTCGGCCGCGTTAGGAGGGGATCGCACCCGGTGGTCTGGTGCCCCAAGTGCCAGAGCCCTACCGGAGACCACGACAGGATGGTCGGAGAAGGTGTTGGGCCCACCGAGTTCACAGCGGTCCTCTTCGAGCTGGACGGCCTCTACCTCGCCGCTGCTACCCTCAGGCCCGAGACGGTATACGGAACGACCAACGTCTGGGTCAGGCCCGACGTCGAGTACGCTTTGGTGGAGGTGGAGGGGAAGAAGGTGGTGGTGAGCAAGGAGGCGGCCTTCAAGCTCTCCGAGCAGATCGACGGCGTGAGGGAGGTCGGCTCGGTCAGCGGCAAGGACCTGATCGGGAAATGGGTGAAGGTCCCTATAACGGGTGCGAGGGTTCCTGTGCTGCCTGCAGAGTTCGTAAGGACCGACTTAGGGACCGGTGTGGTCTACAGCGTCCCTGCCCACGCTCCCTACGACTACGCGGCGCTGAGGGACCTGAAGCGCGACCCCTCGAAGCTCGAGGCCTTCGGCATTAGTGAGGACCTCGTCGAGAGGCTGGAGCCGATACCGATCGCGGTGACTGAGGGGCTCGGGAAGATGCCGGCCGTGGAGCTGGTGGAGAGCAGGGGCATCAGGGACCAGAACGATCCAGCGCTGGAGGAGCTGACCTCCTTCGTCTACTCCGAGGAGTTCTACAAGGGAAGGATGAACGAGCGCTGCGGCGATCTGGCAGGGCTTCCGGTCAAGGAGGCGCGGGACCTGATCAAGGAGAGGCTCAGATCTGTAGGCCTCGGCTTCCCGTTTTACGATCTGACAGAGAGGGTCGTCTGCAGGTCCGGCGACGAGTGCATAGTCAAGGTCGTCAAGGACCAGTGGTTCCTCACCTACTCCGACGAGGACTGGAAGGAGTTAGCTAGGGAGTGCGTCAGGAGCATGAACGTCTTCCCTGAGGGCGTGAGGCAGTGGTTCCTCAACGTCATCGACTGGCTCAAGGACTGGCCCTGCGCCAGGAAGACCGGCCTGGGCACCCGCCTCCCCTTCGACGAGGAGTGGATCGTAGAGACCCTCAGCGACTCGACCGTCTACATGGCCCTTTACACGATCAGCCACTACGTCAACTCGGGGAAGGTCTCACCTGAGCAGCTGACCTACGAGGTGCTTGACTACGTCTTCAGGGGCAACGGCGATCCGGAGGCGATCGCGATGTCCGTCGGGCTTGACCCGGAGACGCTGAGGAGGATGCGCGAGGAGTTCGAGTACTGGTACCCAGTAGATCTCAGGTTCTCCGCGAAGGACCTGGTTCCCAACCACCTCACTTTCTTCGTCTTCCAGCACGTCGCGCTCTTCGAGAGGAGCAAGTGGCCCAGGGGCGTCTCGGCAAACGGAATAGTCAGGGTTGAGGGCGAGGAGATGCACAAGACTAAAGGAAACTTCATCCCGATCAAGCTGGCGATATCGAAGTACGGAGCCGACGCCTCGAGGTTGGCGCTTCTCCTTGCAGCTGAGGACATGGACGACCCCGACTGGAGGGAGAGGAACGCGATCGAGTACAGGAGGACGCTGGACAACATACTGAAGATAGCGCAGGAGGTCTCCACAGCCGTCACGGACAGCGAGATGAGGAGGGCCGACAGGTGGCTGATGGCCGAGCTCAGCAGGATCCTGAAGGTGATCGAGGACGCCATGGAGGTGACCAAGACGAGGACCGCCGCCAACGCTGCCGTCTACCTGATGCTGAACGCCTGGAGAAGGTACGTGAGGAGGAGGGGAGGGTCGATAGGTCCAGCCGCAAAGGATTTCGTCAAGGCGTGGGCCGTCGCGCTATCGCCCTTCGCGCCCTTCACTGCCGAGGAGATGAACAGGGTCCTTGGAGGGAAGGACTTCGTCGCCAGATCCTCATGGCCGGTGGTGAAGTTAGACGGCCTGGAGGAGGTTCTGATAGAGGAGGAGGTTCTGGACTCGCTGGTCGAGGACGTCAAGAGCATCGTCCATGTGACGGGCAAACAGCCGAACTCGGTGAAGGTTCTGGTGGCACCGCAAACGTTCACCGGGATCTACCTCGGCATCCTGGAGGAGGTCGCTGCGAAGGGCTCAGCGGACATAGGCAGATGGGTCAGGTCTTTCCCACAGGAGGTCGACAGAGGTGCGGCGGCGAACCTCGTCCGTCGCTTCGTCGAGCTGGCAAGGGCCCTGCTCCAGCGCTATCCCGCTGATGCCATCAGATCGGCGATCACCAAAGAGAGGGCGGTCTACGAGGAGGAGATCGAGTACCTGAGGCGGGAGCTGGGATGCGAGGTCGTGGTGACCGAGGCCGATTACGCACATCCTGACCCGATGAGGAAGGCCCTGCAGGCGATTCCTCTGAGACCGGGCGTCGTAGTCTCGTGACCGGATCGCTTTCCCAAAGGAAATATCTAATTTGCGAGCAGAACGTCATTTCCTTGCGGAGATGCTGCCCTTCGACTCGGTCCTGGACTTCAGGGTTGAGCTGAACGAGGACCACGAGCTCTTCAGGAAGACCGTCAGGCAGTTCGTCGAGCGCTACCTCGAGCCGAGGGTCAAGGAGATCGAGCAGAGGAACGAGATACCGAAGGAGCTCTACGAGAAGGCAGCGGAGGCGGGCTTCATGGGCCTCGGAATACCCGAGGAGTACGGAGGTCAGGGCTCCGATTACCTGAACGTAGTGATCTTCACCGAGGAGGTCAGCAGGGTCTGTCCTGCCTTCGTCACCTCTGTCTTAGTGAGGGGGCTCTTCACGACGCCCGTCCTCATCTTCGGCACCGAGGAGCAGAAGAGGAAGTACATACCGCCTCTGGCGAGGGGCGAGAAGTTCGCAGCGCACGCAACGACCGAACCGGGTGCGGGGAGCGACGTAGCAGGCATCAAGACGAGGGCTGTCAGGAAGGACGGAGGCTGGGTCATCACAGGCCAGAAGTACTTCATCACGGGTGCGGACAAGGCCGATTACTTCGTCGTCCTCGCAAGGACCAGCGACCCTCCCAGCAGGCACGAGAGGCACAAGGGTCTCACGATGTTCATCGTGGAGCGCGACACGCCAGGGTTCAGGGTAGGCGAGCGGATCCAGGTCACAGGCCTCAGGGGATCAATGCCCTCCGAGGTGGTTCTCAACGACGTCTGGGTCCCGGACGACGCGGTGGTCGGCGAGGTCGGCGAAGGCTTCAAGGTCGCCATGGTCACATATGACTACGGAAGGGTTGGGATTGCGGCGCAGGCGGTCGGCGTCATCCAGGGCGTCTTCGAGAGGAGCCTGAACTACGCGGCCCAGCGGATAGCCTTCGAGAGGCCGATTCTGGCCTTCCAGGCGATCCAGTTCTACTTGGCCGACATGCTGCGCGACCTGGCCGCCGCCCGTATGTTGACGTACTGGGCCGCCACGATGCTCAACAAGGGGCTGACGACGGAGGCGGTGATGGCAGCCTCGCTGGCAAAGCTCTTCGCGACTGAGGCCGCAGAGAGGGCCGCGCTTAAGGGGATAGAGATCCACGGAGGGGTCGGCGTCATGGTGGACGGCATGGTCGAGAGGTTCCTGAGGGACACTCAGATCATGAAGATCTACGAGGGCACCTCGGAGATCCAGAGGCTGGTGATCGTCAGGCACCTGGTGAAGAAGGTCTTCGGGTTCGAGGTCTGAGGCCCCCAAGCGAAACCCGACCGTAACATCCTTTATTTATTGTCGGACCGGGAGTTGATTGCGGGATGGGTACAGCTTCGCGGCTGGGCGCCTCCTCGGCAGCGGTGGCCCTGTTGGTGCTGATCGCCCCGTTGCTCGGATGGGCTGGAAGGGGGGAGGTCCTCGCTCCGGTGATGCCCTTCTGGGACTTGGTTCTGGTAGCTGCGGTCGTCCTGATTCCGGGGCTCGTGATGAGGTCCTTCGCCTCCGGGGCCTCATCAGCACTGCTGGGCGTAATGGTCGGCTATCTGATCTCTGTGGTCGCCTTCGGCACAACCGCTCCAGAAGGGGGCATGGTGGTGGGTTATCTGGGATCCTTGGGCATACCTACTCCCCTCTCCTCGCTGATCGTGCTGGTGGCCTCGTCGGCTGTTGCCGGCCTCCTTTCCTCCGCGATGGCGCCCAAGGTCCCCGAGGCCGTACCTGAGCAGGGAGTCGCCGAGGTGCAGCCCGAGGAAGCGGTCCAGGAGACCGTCGAGGCCCAACAACCCGTTCAGGAGGAGGCAAAACCTCCACAATCGGCCGTGGAGACAGCTCCTACAATGGCAGGGGAGGTGCAGACGCAGCCAGAGCAGGTTGCTGCAGCGCAGCCGGCCGAGGTGAAGCCCTCTCCTGAGGTGAAGGCCCAGGTCCCGGAGGTCGGGGAGGAAGGTGAGGAAGAGGTGCTGATGGTCTGCCTCAACTGCAAAAGGGAGGTCCCGGCTAAGGCAGCTTACTGTCCGTACTGCGGCGCCAAGCTCTGACAGGAACCGCTACTCCTTCTTCTCTCCTTGGGAGGCCTCGGTCTTCTGGCCCTCCGACTGCTCGAGGGAAGGCAGCGGTTCAGGCGGTGGCGTTGACGCCAAAGTGTAACCGATCCATGCGAGGATCCCCAGCAGCAGGGCTATGCCAGCGAAGGCCGTTATCTGCAACACGAGGAACGACCAGGGGCTGAGGAAGACGAGCCAGCCGTAAATCAGGATCCCGAGAACGGAGCCGATCAGTAGCAACAGCCCAACTGTCTTGTCCGACATCGTCGTCCACAATTTAACTCGTCGATATAACTCTATCTTGGAATCGGTGAACGCACGAAATGTTCCTCAAACTCCGGACCTGTGGATATACTTCACGCCTTTGCAGGTTATGCCCAGCCTCGCCGCGGCCCTCTGGACCAGCAAGTCGTCGGATATCAGGAGGACCGAGTAGCCCTCCTCCGTTAGCTCCAGCGACAGCGCAAGAACCTCCACGTCCGCTTTCGATGCGCGCTCCCTCTCTTCCCTGTTGAGGGACCTCGAGACCCTCTCGACGCTCGAACGCTGAGGATTTCGGACCTTGATGGCACCGGAGCTGAGAAGGGCCTCGACCCTGGTGCGCTGGAACTCGGACGTCGTGTTGAGGACCTCTTCGACGACGCCCGGCGGAGCGAAGACCTCCACACCTGTCTCACCCGAGACGGAGCCGACGATGATCGGCGTCGAGTCCAGCACAACCGCCCTCCTCATCTCACGATCTGCCCTAACCTCTTCTTCAGCCGCATCTGGAAGAGGGGTGCTCGCCCCACACGGATGAGGTATGCTCCCAACGGAGACCTCGTGATCCTGACGGAACCATTCACAGACCCTCTGACGTAACCGTCTACCAGCACCGACCCTTTTCCGCCCGTCAGCTCGACCTCGAGCGTCCTCGTCGCCGCGACCACCAGAGGCCTGAAGTAAGTGATCGGAGCAACGGGAGCGACCGCAATCGATTCGAGGGCGTCGTCCACCGCAGGCCCTCCGCAGGAGAAGTTGTAGGCGGTAGAGCCGGCAGGCGTCGAGAAGACGAGGCCGTCGCAGACGATTCCCTGCAGGACGAGGCCGTCGATCGAGAGGGAGCACTCGATCACCTTCCCCGGCTCGGTCGATGAGAGGTATGCGTCGTTGATCCCCTCCGAGAGATGGGACCCGTCGACCTCGACCCTGAGCCTCATCAACCTCTCGATGTAGTAGGAGCCCGAGAGGACCGACTCGACAGCCCTCATCCCCTCCTCAGGCCCGACCTCTGCGAGGTAGCCTCCGCGCCCGAAGGAGATCGGGAGCACAGGTACCTCCGGGTCCTCGAGGTGATGGAAGGTGCGGAGGATGGTGCCGTCGCCTCCCACAGCAACCGCCATGTCAACGCCGTACCTCTCCCTCCCCAGTTCCTCCATCGCGACCCTTGTGACCCGGTGACCCGATTCCCTGACGTAGCGCTCGATCCTCTCGACCAAGCCGAACGACTCGGGCTTCGCCCTCGAGTAGACGAGGAGGAAATCCACAAACGTTCAAGCGCTTCGCAATCATATAGTGCTTGAGGAGACTCGCCTGGAGATGCAGGGCCGCAACACAGGGCTGAGGGTAATCCTTCTGATAGGCCTGGTCAGCCTTCTGGGAGACGCGACCTATGAGGGAGGTCGTTCCGTCGTCCCGGAGCTGTTCAGGGCGTTGGGCCTAACCGCTGCAGGCGTAGGCGCCATAGTCGGCCTCGCGGAGCTGGGAGGATGGATCGCTCGGCCCGTTGGAGGCTACCTGACCGAGAAGGTTGGGAGGGCCGACCTGATCGTCAGGGCCGGTTATGCAGCTCTCCTGGTCGTGCCTCTGATGGCCTTCGCACCGAGCTGGGAGGTGCTGGCGGTCCTCGTCTTCGCCGAGCGGCTCGCAAGGGGGCTCCGGATACCTCCGAGGGACGCGATGCTGGCCCGGTTGAGGGGCGAAGTGAGGTCGGGCACCGCGTTCGGCATCCACGAGCTCCTCGACCAGGTTGGTGCGGCCGGAGGACCTCTGCTCATAACGCTCGCCCTCCTGATCCACAACGGAGACGTCCGTACAGCCCTCCTCTACTCGCTCATGCCCTACGCGGCCCTCCTTTTCGTTCTCACGAGGCTGCCCAGCTACACGGTGGAACGCCCAACCGATCTCGTCGAGGAAAAGGGCAAATCGCTTCACCTCTACATCCTCGCAGCCTCGCTCAACGTCGCCGGCCTGATACCGGTCCAGCTCCTGCTCTACAGGATGTCCCAGGTGGCTGGCGAGGGCTCCTGGCTCGTGCCGGCTGCCTACACGCTGGCGATGGTCACCGATGCCGCTGCAGCACCACTCCTCGGGCGTCTTTACGACCGCTTCGGAACCTCCGCGATAGCCTTAGCCATGGTCCTATCGGTCACCCCTCCTCTCTTCGTGACCTTCTCGGTCGCCGACTTGCTGCTGGCCTCGGCCCTTGCAGGCGTGGTGATAGGCGCTCAGGAGTCCATCTACAGGGCCGCAGTCGCAGATCTGGCAGGGATCAGGAGGATCGGAACCGCCTACGGCCTCTTCGGCCTAGGGATAGGCGTCGGCAGCGCGGCAGCAGGGCTCGGCTTCGGCTGGATGATGGACTTGGGGCTGGGCAGGTTCCACCTAGTCGCATACGCTGCTGCGTTCCAGGCCGCATCGATCCTTCTCCTGATGTGGTCGCGGAGGAAATGATGGGCTGAGGTCGAAGCGCGTAGGCAACAGATCCCTCTAAGCTCGCTGAACTATAAAAGGTCCTTGGAGCAGGAGCCGACGGTTGGACTCGGCTACGAAGAGGTTGCTGAACAGGTCGAGGCTCAAGGCTGAGGTAGAGGAGTTCATCAGGAACCAGTTGAAGGACGCCTTCATCGGGAAGATCGACCTCACGACCACACCGATCGGAACGACGGTCACGATCTACGCGATGAGGCCTGGGCTGGTGATAGGGCCGAGAGGGAAGAGGGTGAAGGAGCTCCAGACGATGCTCGAGCAACGCTTCAAGTTCGAGAACCTCCAGATCGTCGTCTCCGAGGTGGAGAGGCCTGAGCTGAACCCGCAGGTGATGGCGAAGCGGATAGCGCAGGCCATGATCTCGGGCGTCAGGTGGAGGAGGATCGCGTTCTGGGCGCTGAGGAGGATAATGGAGGCTGGTGCGAGGGGAGCCGAGATCGTCATCTCCGGGAAGCTCACATCGGCGAGGGCTAGGTCGGAGAAGTACACGGCCGGGATCCTTCCTAAATCAGGGTTCTATGCCACCAAGGTCAGGAGGGGTGTGGTCCACGTCCAGCTCCCTGCAGGGATCTACGGCGTGAGGGTCACCATCTATCCGCCCGAGGAGCCGTTGCCTGAGGAGTTGCAGGTGAAGGGAGGTGAGGGGCAGGTTGGTGCGTGAGGTCGCCGAGTTGCGCAAGAAATCGGATCAGGAGCTGCTGAGGGAAGTCGAGGAGATCAGGACCGAGATCAGGAAGCTCAGATCGGAGATAAGGGCCGGAGGACGGGTTGAGAACCCTATGAGGCTCAGGAACCTCAGGCGAAGGCTGGCGAGGGTCCTCACGATCCTGAACGAGAGGCGGCGTGAGGCAGGGCGGACGTAGGCGGAGAGGACGGGAGCGGGGCATCCACCCACCTGTCACGCTGCTCGGTTACAGGGTTGAGCTGAACACTGGAAGGTCCGTCATCAGGGGAACGCTGGTCGACGAGACCGCAAAGACGCTCACGGTAAGGACCGATGAAGGCTCCCTGTGCAGGTTGCCGAAGGACCAGCTGGTCGAGGTCGTCGTGGAGGTCAGCAGAGGTGTCAGGCTCAGGACCGAGGGGAGGAGGCTCATCGGCCTACCGGCCGAGAGGTTGAAGAGGGCGATGCGGTACGGCTGGTCGAGGTCCGTCTGACGGTCTCGAAGGCGAGGCTTTAGTCTGCGCGCCTTCTCCGGCACAATTCCTCCGTAAGCCAAAAATAAACGTTGAGGGCGGATGAGGTGCAACCTCTGCGGCTCTGAGATCAGGAGGCCCAACGTGCTCGGGAAGCTGGTCCTCTGCGACGAGTGTTACGCCAAGCTCTCCTCGGAGGAAGGGCCTCTCTGCGCCCACTGAAGATGCGCCATGTCGACCTTCCTCGACCTCCTCGCAGCCCTCGGTGCCTTTTAGAGAGACGGAGCCCATAGACGCGTGAACTGGTAAGTATGAGAGGGAAAAGGGGGTGGGTTAAGACGTGGTTGTGAAGGTCGTCTGTCGGCCGGGTGTTTGGGGCCTTGGAAGGTGCCGTCTCATTAGCTCTGGTCCCTGCTTTCGCAGGGGCCCCAGCCCTATGGCGGGTCTCAAACCTGGGTAACCCTCTCTAATCGAGAGGGGCCGGACACCCCCAAGGCTTCCCCCACCCGGCCGCTTTCTCCGTCACCAGCCTCTTTCTCCGTCGCCCGGATATAGCGTTTGGAGAACCTCCAGACCTCCTCCAGCAACTTCTTCGTCTTCAGCATTACCTTATCCGGTTCTCTCTTCGGATTGAGATGGAACAACTTGACTGCCAGCTGATTGGCGGCGAAAAGGAGCTTCCCATCGTATTGGAACACCTTCCTCTTCGGCCTATTCTCTGTTTTCTCGACCTCCTCTCTCTTCTTCCTCACCTTCTTCGGCACCGATTGGATTCCGATTCCTGCCTTCCGTAATACGTCTGACTTCTTCGGTATGTGATAAACCTCTAAAACGATTTCGGCACATAGCGCCTGAGCTATGACGTCATCTGGTGGTATTCTCACTCTCTCGAACACCCGTCGTATTTTGGGATAATGCATCTCTACTGTATCGACGAATTCCCTTGCCTTCTCAATCAACCTGTCCTCGTGTAAAGTCACTACTGGTAATTCGTCCTCATCTTCGCTGAGCATCTGATGGACCTTGTAATATAACATGTAGGAACGTCTCCATTTGTTCATGGCCCTCCAGCAAATGAGGTAAGGAATGTCGACCTTCCGATGGAACTTCGGCCATGTGAATGCCAAAGCGACTGCATCTACGAAGTCGTTCTTTCGCGGTATTTTGATGCCGTTATTGTCGTTGTTATTGCCGTCCTGCTTTCCCTTGTTCTTTTTCTTGTTATACCTCCTTTCCAGCATTGCCTTGAAACCGCTGAGCGCTGTCGGGCGTCTTAAAACATAAACTTCTATTCCGTGTTGAAGCAGGTCAACTAAAATCGGCACACGGCTCGGAGACAACGCATCAACAAGGACTCTATTGGACTCTATTGACGTCGTTTGCCTTCAAGAAGTTCTTTAGCTCCTCTTTCTTTACGGCGGCTATTACTGGGTTCTCTCCCGGAATGAAGACTACTGGATCTCGCTTTCGGTGGAAGTCAATACTTGCACCATCAATCGGTTTGAGACCGCGTTCTATCAGCTGTCGGTAGAAGTCTAATGCCTCTGCCTCCAACACTCCCTCATTCCTTTCCGTCTTCTTAGCCGTTTTCATCCTATCGCCCCGTCTCCCCGGGGGAGAGAAAGCGAGAGGCAGGCCGGGCATCCGGCCGCGTCCTCGAAGGCCACCCCCTGATAGGAGACGCCTCCGCAGGCCC
>Ga0079996_102630_pt1 | contig 12476 bp, 15 predicted proteins | sample PerSpoAPS_AMetaG_FD_69199 | JGI IMG/M metagenome (GOLD analysis project Ga0079996, IMG submission 69199) | Thermal spring microbial communities from Yellowstone National Park, Wyoming, USA - Perpetual Spouter A (PS_A) MetaG (SPADES assembly)... | ecosystem: Environmental > Aquatic > Thermal... | reverse complement strand
CTCACATAATTGAGTGGTATAACATTTTGGATAATAAGGAGTATAAGAGAATAGTAATAGCGGCACCACGAAATTCTGCTAAAAGCACTTGTTTTTCAGTAAATTTTCCTCTTAACGAAATTGTGAGAAATTGTAATGTAAGGATTTTGATAGTTTCGAATACATTAGAACAGGCTCAACTATTTTTGAGAGAGATAAAGGGAAGGCTTGAGAGGGATGAAAGATTTAGAGAATACGCTGGTGATTTGGTACCAAAGTATCCAGAAAAATGGACAGATAGAGAAATTATAGTGAATAGGACTAATTTAGATTTAAAAGATGCTACGATATCCACAGTTGGAATGGGTGGTTCTATCTTAACAAGAAGGGCAGATATCATAATTTGCGATGATATTTTAAACCAAGAAAATACTAGGACCCCAGAACAAAGGGCAAAAGTAAGGAGTTGGTTTTATGAAGTTTTGCTTCCAGTTTTAGACCCAGGTGGCAGGTTGATAGTTATAGGGACCATTTGGCATCCTAATGATTTACTTTCTGAACTTCTAGAAGACCCTACTTTTGATTTCAAGAAAAAGTATAAGGCAATAATTTCGGACGCCCAAAGACAAGATTTATGGGAACAATGGGCTCAGATATATGCTAAAGACAAAAAGGAGGCTAAAAAATTTTTAGAAGAACACAGAAAAGAAATGTACGAAGGAGTGAAAGTTTTATGGGAAGAAAGGCTCCCTTATGAGTTTCTCTACCTTCTAATGTTGCCTTTCAGAAAATGTATCAAAGCGAAATAGTTTCTTCAGAAACAAGCAAATTCAAGGAAGAATGGATTGAAAGAGCAAAAGAGATGGGCAAAAATTATAGATTGGTAAGGTCATTGCCAGAAGGTTCTAATTTCAAACTTATTACGCAAGGAGTTGATTTAGCTGTAAGTCAAAAAGAATCAGCAGATGATACCGTTATACTTACTTTAGCAAAATTACCAGATGATAGATTGATTATTTTAAACATAGAAAGAGGCAAATTTACACCAGCAGAAACAAGGTCGTTAATTAAAGAGCAATACGCAAATTTTAAACCCGTAGAGATAAGAGTTGAAAATGTGGCTTATCAGGAAGCAATGAGAAAAGATTTAGCAGATATGAATCTGCCAGTGAGAGGACATAAAACTGGCTCAGAAAAATGGAGTGAAATTGGAATAGATAGCATAGCTGTTTTAATGGAAAATGAAAGGCTTATTCTTCCTTATGATAAGAGTGACCCTAGAACTATTGCTTTGATAGACCAATTGTGTGATGAAATGAGAAGATATCCTTCTGGACATACAGGAGATAGTTTAATGGCTTTGTGGTTTGCTTATAGTGCGATGAGGGATATAAGTTTTGGGAAGGGATTTTTGACATATATTAAAGAAGTAGAAAGAAAACTCAAGGAAAAAGAAGAGAAACAACAAATGGATGTTCAAGATTGGTACGAATTGTATAGAAGACAATATGGGCTCGGTATTTAGTGGTTTAAAATTTTCGTTATAATAAAAAGATGGTAGAAATAATAATTTGGTTACTTTGTGGAGGGTTATGTTATTTTATAGCCAAGCAAAATAAAAGAAATGAATATGTAGCTTTAGTAATGGGAATTCTTTTCGGAGTTTTAGCGGTTGGTTATTATTTAATAGCAGGAGAGCCCAAAATTAAATGTCCGTATTGCAAAGAGAGAATTAAACAAGATGCGACAATTTGTCCTCATTGTCAGAAAGAATTAAACTTGATTCAAAAATAAAATGGTTTATACATATGTAGTGGTAGCATCAGGTACAGGGCCCGTTACAGTAGATACTTACGCTTGGAAGCCTCCTGAAAGGTCTATATTTACTCCTGCGGAAGATGAAAATTTAATAATCAACGAATGACCCTAGAAGAGCTTTTTAAAGAATACGATAGAGATTATTTTGAAGGAGGTGGAGTGAAATCTGGGTATGTAAGCTATAGGGAGGCTAGAGGAATAGTGAGAGAGTTGTTTAGTATAATTTATAACAAGTTTAAGTGGGATATAAAAACTGCCTTAGACATAGGCTGTGCATATGGATTTTCGGTTGCTTACTTGCTAGAACAAGGAATAGATGCTTACGGATGTGAGCCTCCTACTTATGCTTTGGAGGAGGCAAAAAAATACAGTTGGGGGAATAGAGTTTTAGAAAGTTATTTACCCGAATTAAAAGATATAAAAAGAACATTTGATTTAGTAACCGCAACGGAGGTTTTAGAACATATACCAGAACAATACGCCCAGAAATCAATTAAAAGGATATTTGAAGTTTGTGATAAATATATTGTTTTGCTTATAGCAATGGAAAATGTAGCAGATATAAATCACGAAAAAATTGGTGATGTAACTCACGTGAATGTAAAACCAAAAGAATGGTGGGAAAACCTTTTTAAAGAATTGGGGGTAGATAAATTTAGAAGACAAGATATAGAGCAGGAATTTTCTAATCATCCTACTTCTAAAAGAATGTATTGGTCAGGTCGGTTTTTTGTTTTCGAAATCAACCAGAATGAACGACAAAAAAATAAAGGTATTAGTTTGGGCCGATAGCCCAACAGTAGCAACAGGGTTTGCTCAGGTGGCAAGAAATATTGTGAGGGTTCTTTACGATACTGGAAAATATGAATTTGATTGGGTAGGAATAAATTTCGATGGGAGCTATTATGATAGAGAAGAATTTCCGTATAAGATATATCCAGCAGTAAGACCTTTGAGTTTAGATTCTAAATACCACGATTTGTATGGGAGATATGTTTTGCTAGATATGTTATCTCAAGGGAATTATGATTTGCTTTTCACTATTCAAGATACTTTTATTATGAAAACCATAGGACCAGTGATAAATGAAATAAAGGAAAAAACGGGTAAAAAGTTTAAATGGATTTATTACTTTCCTATAGATGCCTTGCCAGAGAAAGAGTGGATTGATAACTCTGTATTACTTGCCGATTATCCAGTGGCCTATACCTATTTTGCTAAAAATCAGTGTTTGAACCTTTATTGGGATGAAAAAGAAAAGCTCGAAAAGTTAAAAAATATGGAAGTGATTTATCACGGAATAAACCCTAAAGATTTTCACCCCTTAGAAATGACTAAAGAAGAAAGAGAAGAATGGAGGAAAAAGCTATTCGGAGAAAGAAATTGGAAGAAATTTGTATTTATGAACATAAACAGAAATCAACCAAGGAAAGATATGTTTAGAAGCCTTCTGGGAGCAAAACTCCTTTTAGAAAAAAGAAGAAAGCAAGGGAAAGATGATGTTTATTTTTATTTTCACTGCGCTGTAAAAGATGTGTCTGGGCTAGATTTAATCCAAATGTCAAGGCAGATTGGGCTGGTAGAGGGTAAAGACTGGGCTTATCCTAATCCTAGAATTTTTACGGTTGCTTATGGTTTTAGTTTGGAAATTGTAAATAGAATCTATAATTGTGTAGATTGTGTTTTTTCAACTACCCTTGGAGAAGGATTTGGGTTTTCCGTCATAGAAGGAATGGCAACAAAAAAACCAGTATTGATGCCTGCTAATACTTCTTTGATAGAAATAATCGGAGAAAATGAAGAAAGGGGGTGGTTTGTAAAAAGTGGGACCAGTATCCAAGATTGGGTAGTTCAGCCTAATGATAATAGCCGAGTTAGGCCTCTAGTAGATGTTTATGATTTAGTTCAAAAAATGGAATATATTATGGAACACCCAGAAGAGGTTAAAGAAAAAGTGGAGAAAGCTTATGAATGGGTTAAAAAATTATATTGGAATGGAGAAGAGGTGGGGGGTAGATGGAAAAAGATATTTGAAAGGGCTTATTTTGAGTTGGAAACCGAAAGAAGAGTGGGTAAAGTTGATTGGAAATCTCTTGGAAGAAACGATATCTGTCCTTTATGTAAAACAAAGATAAAGAAATGCGAACATTCAAATTTGGTAAAATGATAGTATAATGGAGAGAACAAAAAATAAAATATGTCCAGTTTGCGGAAAAGAATTTGAATATAAATTGACGGTGTTTTATGTTGGAAATGGGGTGCGAACTTGCAAGCACGATGATGTACCTGAGGCCATGCTATATTTTACGAAGAGTGAAAAAAAATTAGCAGAAAAAGTTTATAAAGAAGGGGTCTGATGGTATAACAAGGATATGTGAACCAGAAAGGGATAAAAGGGGACGAATTATAGAAAGAAAAAAGAAATTTTTATGATTAAGTCGGAAGAAGTAAAATAATCAAAAAATGGCATTTTACGACAAATTGGTTCAAAAAATTTTTAACCCAATAATCCAACCTTTTTTAAAGAATATCGAAGAGAAAGATAAAATAATAAAGGTGCAACAAGAAAAACTTGAATTACTAGAAAAATCTGTAGGAAATAATGTACCTATTCATTTTGGTACTCCTTGGGGAACTGAGTATAAAACTTCTGCTCAGGATTTGTATAAATGGAAGAAAGTAGTAGATTTTAATGTTTTGAGGGCTTTTTCTGAAAGATATGATGTGGCAAGAGCTTGTATTAACAGAAGAAAAAGACAAGTAGAGGGAGTAGATTGGGAAATAATGCCTAAAAATCCAACAGAAGACCCAAGAAAATACGAAGCAGATATAAAAAGATTGAAAGAATTTTTTGATATGCCCTCTGGTAAATATTCAAGGTTTAGAGATTTTGTCGCAAAAATAGTAGAAGATTTATTAGTTTTAGATGCCGCAGCTATTTGGAAAGATAAAGAAAACGGTGAGCTTAAAAGATTAATAGTAGTAGATGCTGCTACAATAAAACTTCGTGTTTATCCAGATGGTTCTACTCCAGAGCCCCCAGATATTGCTTATGAACAATGGATTCAAGGTATTAAAGTTGCAGAATTTACTACGAATGAAATGGCTTATCTAATGTTAAATCCTCGTTCTAATTCTCCTTATGGTCTTTCTCCTCTAGAAGCCTTAATTTTGGGAGTTGATGCTGCCTTAAAATCTCAGCTTTACAATTTGAGTATTTTAACAGAAGGAAATATCCCAGAAGGATTTTTCACGCTTCCAGAATCTTGGACACCAGACCAAATAAGAGAATTTCAACAATATTTTGATAGTTTAGTTGCTGGGAATTTTAAATATCAATCAAGAATTAAATTTATGCCAGGAGGCAAGGGTGTTGGATATATTCCTCTCAAAAAACCAGAAGATATGAGATTTTTAGAATATGAAAAATGGTTGCTTTTGAAAACTTGTTCCCTTTTTGATGTCCCTCCAGAAGAGATAGGTTTTACAGAAGAAATGAGTAGAGCAACAGCACAAGTTCAAACGGAAATAGCAACGAAAGTTGGCTTAAAACCAATTCTGCTTAGGTTGAAAGAATTTTTTGATGATATAATTCAAATAGATTTTGGATGCCCACATTTACATTTTGTTTGGTATGGATTAGACAAGAAAGAAGAATTAAGAGATGCTCAAATTGTAGAAAGATTAGCACCATTAGGATTTATCTCAGTGGATGAATGGAGAATAGAAAATGGTTTGCCCCCTATAGGATTGAAGCATTATATAATGGCTGGAGGGCAACCAATTTTAGTTGAGGATTTATTGAACAGTAGAAATAATCAACAAAAAGAGGAAACGAAAGAAATTGATACGGAAGAATTAGAAGAACAGCAAGAAACTAATTCAGAAAAGATTATAGAAGAACTAAGAAAATGGGAAAAAAAGTGTATTAACTCTTTGAAAAAAGGGAAAAAGTTTAAACCTTTTTACGCTAAATACATTCCAGAGGATGTAAAAAAACTTATAGAAGTTCAGCTTCTTTTTGCTAAAACTAAGGAGGATGTAAAAAAGATATTTAGAAAGCAGATAGAATTGGAAAGGCAAAATTATATTATTGAAAAAGCGGTTCAGTTAAAAAGAGATATAGAAAATGTCCTCTCAAATAGAGAAGATAATTAAAATTGAAGAAGCTATAGATAGGTTTTTGAAGGAAGCCAGAATCAATCCGACTTTATGGGAAGTGGAAAGAAGCGAAATATATAGGCAGGCAAGAAATGAATTTGAAAGAGCTTTTTTAATGCAAACCATCATAGTATTAAATAAAGAATTACTAGAAGAATTAGACAGAAAAATACAAATTGATGAGAACACTATTTGGAATGAAAAATTAGAACAAACAATAGAAGAAATAATAGAGAAACACTTTAAATCTTTGAGAGAATTTATAGATTTGTCATTAATAAGAACTTTTTTTCTTTTTCTAGCAAACAAAGGTGGACAATCGTTTATAGATAAAGTAAGGAGAAAAGTGATAAGAAAGGCCGCCTTTACTGGTATTGATTTTGAATTGAAAGATACTGTTATGATAAATTACTTAATGAACGACGTAGATTTTCTTTTGAAAGATTTAGATTTGACTACAAAAAACTGGTTGAAGCGACAATTTATAGAAGGGAAAAAGAAAAGATTAAGCTCTTTCGAAATAGCAGAAAAAATCAGGGAGAAGATTCCAGAGACTTATAGCCATAGAGCAGAGGCTATAGTGCAAACTGAAACAGAAAATATAGTTAATAATTTTGAATTTGAAACAGCAAAAAGAAATGGGGCTACCGCAAAAAGATGGGTTACCGCTGGATTAAATATTTGCCCTTTGTGTTTAGAAAATGAAAAAGAGGGTTGGATTGGGATAGATGCTTTATTTAAAAGCAAACACCTAAAGCCACCAGCGCATGTTAATTGTAAATGCTTGCTTGAATATCAAATACCACCTTATATTGAAGATGTAATAACAGAAACTGGTGGAATATGGACTGGAGGAGAAGATACCACTTCTCAACCATTAGAAGATGAAAAAATAATTAAAGATAGAGAAAAATTTGTTAAAGATTTATTTGGAGTTAAAAATCTTGAACAAGTTCCAGATGAACTTATTAGTGATACAATAGAAGAATATATAAGATATGACTGGTTTAGGGAATCAGAATACTTCTTTAATGAGATAGGTAGAGGTTGGTTTGTGGGAGAAAGACAAGAAGCGAAAAAGAAAATAGCAGATTATTTAAAAAGAAACCCTAAATTAAGACTGTCACAGTTGTCTGACCTTCAAAGGCATACACATTATAAAGGTATTCCTTTGAAAGAATTTTTAAATAAAGAAATTACAGTTTACAGAGGAGTTGGTGAAGAATATAATTTAAAAGAAGCAATGAAAAAACCATTTGAATCGTTTACCTTAGATAGAAAAGAGGCAGAAAGTTGGGCTATTGATTATGCTAAAGGAATTGGAGAAAAAGCTTCAGTGATTGAAGCCAAGGTTAAAGTAATAGACATTTTAGGGTTTGAAAATATGATGAACGAAAAAGAAGTTTTGATAGAAGTAAGCAAATTAAAAGATATTAAAATTAAGACATTTATAGTAAAACCTTAAAAAATGAATATGAAAAGTTTTGACGAATATCTACACAGAAAAAATAAAAAATTAGATAGAAAAAAGATAAGAGAAATTATAAAAGAGAGGATGCTTCTTATACTAGAAAATTTAAAACAAGGATTTAGAAATGGCAGAGAAAGGGGCGAAATTAAAACTAAAACATAAATGCCGTTACCTATACCAAGAAAAGACGAAGAAAAAAATGATTTTATTTCAAGATGTATGGAGGACGATGTAATGAGGGAAGAATTTAAAGATTTAAATCAAAGACTAGCAGTTTGTTATTCTCAGTGGAATAGATATCGGGAGAGTAAGGTTTTCAAATGGGAGAAGTTTTATAAAATTTTGAGAAAAGCCAGCAATTTTGCTAAAATAAGAGTTGAAGAAGGAGATAAATACTGGAGAGTAAGAGTTAAAGACCCCGAGTATTTTGATGAAAAAAGTTTTAAAATAATAGATATTAGTAAAGACGGGAAAATTCGTGCTATAATAGGGTGTAAGAAGGGAAAATTTAAAAATGGTATATGCCAAATAGGAACAGAAGTTCAATCCTATTTGTTTGCTAAGGATGCCTTTACGGCAGAAGAGGCAAAAAAATGGGTCGAAGAACATATATAAATTTATAGAAAAATGAGAAGGGATGTAAAATTCTTCATTCCCTTTACCAAAATAGATGAAGACGAAAGGATAGTTGGTGGATATGCTTCAACCGAAGCAGAAGATAGCCAAGGAGAAATTGTAGAATTAAAGGCCATTAAAGAGGCCTGGGCTGATTATTGGAAATGGGCTAATATCAGAGAAATGCACCAACTTTCTGCTGTAGGGGTTGGGAAGGAATATATTTTTGATAACAAAGGAGTGTGGATAACGGCAAAAATAGTAGATGACGATGCCTGGAAAAAAGTAAAAGAGGGAGTTTATAAGGGATTTTCAATAGGCGGGAAAATTTTAGAAAAGGTAGGAAAGGTTATTAAAAAATTGGTTATAGATGAAATAAGTATAGTAGATAGGCCTGCAAATCCAGAGTGTGTTTTTACTCTAATAAAAAGAGACCTTTCTCCTTCTAAAAAGGTCGAAATTATTAAGAAAATCATTATCCCGCAAATGAAAACAATAGAGGCAGAGTTTGACAAAAAAATAGAGGCAATGTATAATAATAGTGAAAGAGTCGGTAATTTAGAAAAATTAAATAAAATGCTACAAGATACCCGTGTTTTAAAAATGGAAGAAACAGAAGAAAAAACAGAAGAAATGAAGGAAGAACAAGTAGAGCAGGAGAATGAACAATACGAAGAAGAGTTAGAAGAATCTTTAAGGGAGTTTGTTACTAATTTAACAGAATTGATTAAGCTTTATGAAACAAAGAATGTTGATGAAAATAAGATAGAGAAGCTAAGAAGTGCCTTAAAACTACTTGAAAGTGTTTTAAACGGCGAAGAAAATGGTGAGAATGAAGAAAATGAAGTAAATGAGGAAAATGGAGAAAGAGAAGAGGTTGAGGAAGTTCAAAAAATTCTAAAAGCGGAACTAGGCTCATTGGTTGAAAAAGTAACATCTGCTCTCGCTAAAGTAGAGAGCAAAATTAGCTCTCTAGAAGAGCGAGTGGCAAAAATAGAAAGACAACCATTAAGAAAGAATGAGCCTAGGGCATCATATTTAGTAGATAAAGCATTAGGAGTTGTTGGTTCTACAGATGATGAAGTTAAAGATCCACAAACAATAAAAAACGAAATTAGTAAAATCGAGAAAGAAATTGAGAAAGTTTATGATGAAGCAAAAACCTTAATCACTAATCCAAATCCAGAAAAAGAAATGAAAATTGAAAAAAGATTGAGAGAATTAGAAAAAGAGCTTATCGAGAAAAAACTCCAGCTTAGAAAAGCAGTTTATGGAATTTAAAATAGGTCGAAATACTTAAAATAAAGGTCGAAAATAAGAATTTTCTTATTAATCAATGGAAAGCTATAGAAAAATTGTAGACCCAGAAGTCATTAAAGCATTACTTAGCCAAGAACAAACCCTTGCTGCTGTTGCCGAAGCCATTAAAAAGGCTGCGGTTACAGTAGATACTTATACTTTTTCTCCTTCTACAAGAAGCATCTTTGTTGCGGAAAATCTAGACCCTGTTGTTAAGTTAATTGTTCCTACAGCCACTCCAATTCGAAGTCTTTTGCCAAGAAGAACTGGTTCAGGCCAAGCTACAGCTTGGAAGGTATTAACTTCTAAATTAGACCCATCTGGTACTGGACAAAGCATTGCTTTTAGAGATGGTGGTACTCCTAACGAAACAACCCACACTTTTGAGGTAAAAACTGCTGCTTACAAACTCTTAGGTAGAAAGGTTTCTGTTGGTTTAATGCACATTGCTGCTTCAAAAGACCACTTACCAGTAGAAGAAGAACTCGTTAGGATTAAAACACTTGAAGTAATGTTAGGTGAAGAATACCTCATAATTAATGGAGACTCTGAGGCAAATCCTGATGAGTTCGATGGTCTATTAAAACAAATTGTTACCCACTCTGGAACTGTTGAAGATGGACTATTAACAGCTAGTAAAATAGCAGAATTTGACGAGGAAATATTTAATGATGGTGGAGGTGCAACTCACCTTTTCTTGAACGCAAGGCAATCAAGAGCATTAGCCGATGAACTTCAAGGTACTGGCTCAATTCAAAGAATAATTGTTTCAGACCAATCAGCTGCTGTTGCTAATTTAAGAGTTGCCGCTTTAGTTTCTCCTGTAACTGGAAAAACAATTCAACTAGTAACATCAAGATATATGGGTCAATGGGCTGTTCTTGGACAAATTAAAACAGATGCTGGGGAAAATTGTGTAGAAATGGAAGACTTGATTCCATTAATTAAGCTTGATGTTCCTTCAACCTCCTTCTCCAAAGATAGTTTTGTTGTTGAAGCAACTGTACTTAAGGTAATTTACGAACCTTGGTTCTATAAGATTGGAGGACTACAAGTCTAGTTTTTAAAAGCATAGGGGGGGAAATCCCCCCTATGCTTTTATGTTTAATAGTACTAAAAATTTTTTATAAACAGACAGATTTAAAATTGCCTAGAAAATGAGCGAAGTAAATTACATTAGAGTAGAAGAATTTAAAGAATGGAATCCAGAAATTGATTTCAGTTCTTACACAGATATTACTTTATCGGGAATGATTAGCCGTGCTTCAAGATGGGTTGATGATTATTTAGGTTATTCTCCTATAGCAGAAGATGTAGAAGGGGAAGTTACAGATGCACTAGTTAATACTGATAATGACCTTCTTATTTTCCCTAAAAAAATACCCTTGATAAGACTAGATAGAGTTGTAATTTTATTAGGAAATACTGAAACAGAAATAAATCTAATTGATAGCAATGGAAACGAAATTTACAACATACCAGAGCCTAGAAATTATGCTTTAATTCCTTTTTTGTATTTACAGTTGTTAGGGAAAGCTATGTTTAGAGTGCCATCAATCCTCAGGCAAAGGCAATTTTTTGTGAAAATTGATTATAGAGGAGGATATGAAGAATTGCCGCTTTCTATTAAAGATGCTACAAATTTAGTTGCTAAAGATATTTTTATGAGGCAGTCAAATCCTATGTATTTGACAAGCGTTTCTCAGGGTGGAATTTCTATGAGTTTTCAAGCAGGAGAAACTTATTTATTACAAAGAGCAAAAGAATTATTAGAGCCTTATGTAAGAAGATATTAAAATGACTTGGATAATTTATACGGAAAAAGTTAATGTAAAAAAATTACAACCAGATGCAGAAGACAGTGATAAAGAAGGATATGTTTTGCTTCAATCTGGAGTGTTAATTAATATTCAACCAGCTGGCCCAGAATATAGCTTAGTAACTCCAGCTGGAGAAATGGTAAAAACTTACAGAGGATTTACGACTTTTGATGGAATTAAAATTGGTATGATTATAGAGAGAGAAAATGGTAAAAGGCTGAAAGTTGTTGGAGTAGAAGAATGGAATGGGCCCTTAGGGAAACATTTAAATTTAACATTAGCCGAAGAAGTAGATTAAAAAAATTAAATGGCAGACTCAGTAGCAGAATTGAAAATTAAAGGATTAGACAAGTTAATAAAGAAATTCGATAGCTTGAGTAATATTACAGTCAAAAAACAATTAGAGAGAACAATGTTGAGAACGACAGAAATGGTAAAATATAGAGCAAGAGAATTAGTCCCAGTAGATACTGGAGCATTAAGAAGATCAATTAGAAACATAGTCCAGGCAAGCGATAAAGAAATTATAGGTAGAATAGGACCAACAGAACCCTACGGAGCATCAGTTGAATTTGGAACAAAGCCCCACTTTCCTCCAGTAAGAGCATTAGAAAGATGGGCTAAAAAGAGAGGTTTAAATCCTTACGTTGTAGCAAGAAGTATAGCAAAAAAAGGAACAATAGCACACCCCTATTTGATACCCGCTTTTAAAGAGCTTAGAAGGAGGATAATAGAAGAATTTAAAAGAACCATAGATTATTTGTTAAAGTTGTAAAAAAGGACTGGTAAAATTAATTAATAGAATGGAAATTTCCCAAAACAAAATAAAAAAAATAGAAAAAGTTTTGAAAGAAAACCGAATAGACTTAAAAGAACTTTTTGATTTATTTGCTAAAAATCCAGATTACTATGTTAATGTTAGATTGACAGATGGTAGAATGTGGTATAAAGCCTTGTCTGAAATAATTGCTGGACTAGGGATTCGTCCTATTAAAGTGTGGAAGGAAGTTAAACATATTCTTCATCTTAATAGTTTAGGTCCAGGTCAAAGTTCAAGCTTGGAAGATTGTGATACTCTGGATTTGAAAAATGTTAATTCATTATCCATTACTTGTAGATGTACCTATAATTCAGATGCTACTAAACAGCTGAAAGTTCATTTGAAATCTGGAGTTAATGAGGAAAATTTTGATACTGTTGATTATGCTTTTTTTGAAATAGATTTAGAGCCTGGTGCTGAAGTTCAAAAAACCGTTGCTGTAACTCCAGATATTCTTTATTTGAAAGTACAGGTTGAGAATCAAGATACAGAA
>Ga0079996_123061_pt1 | contig 12559 bp, 16 predicted proteins | sample PerSpoAPS_AMetaG_FD_69199 | JGI IMG/M metagenome (GOLD analysis project Ga0079996, IMG submission 69199) | Thermal spring microbial communities from Yellowstone National Park, Wyoming, USA - Perpetual Spouter A (PS_A) MetaG (SPADES assembly)... | ecosystem: Environmental > Aquatic > Thermal... | reverse complement strand
TTGCTCCTTCCTCTATTCCTGAAGCAACCATGCTTTCAACTTTTCTTAACTGGGCTTCTGAAACCAATGGACCCATGTCTGTATCTTTTCTCATAGGATCTCCAATTCTTATCTTTTTAATTTTTTCTACAAAAAGATCGATGAACTTTCGATATATACTTTCATGAACGTAAATTCTTGTAGCAGCTGTGCAATCTTGACCGCTATTTACGAAAGCTCCTACAACTGCTCCTTCTGTAGCAGCATCTATATCAGCATCTTCGAATACTATGAAAGGTGCCTTACCTCCTAGCTCAAGTTGTACACGTTTTACCGTTCTAGAAGCGAGTTCCATAATTCGTCTACCTGTTACAGTATCTCCAGTAAAACCAACAACATCTACTCTTGGGTCTGTTACTAATGCTTCACCTGCTTCAGCTCCAGGTCCTGTTATTACATTGAAAGCACCTTTAGGTACGCCCGCTTTTTCTATAATTCTAGCAAATTCAAGTGTGGTTAATGGTGTGAAGCTTGATGGTTTAACCACCACAGTGTTTCCTGCAGCTAAGGCTGGAATAGCTTTCCATACGGCCATCATCCAAGGATAATTCCAAGGAGTAATGCAAGCAACTACACCAATAGGCTCTCTTCTTATGATCCATGTTCCTATTCCATTATATTCATATGCAGCTTTTCCTTCTAGGTTTCTACATGCACCAGCAAAAAATCTTATGTTATCTACTCCTGTGGGTAAATCAGAATCTTTAGCTAATTTTATAGGCTTTCCTTGATTTAATGTTTCTAACATAGCAATTTTTTCCAATTCTTGTTCTACCAAATCTGCAATTCTCCATATTATCTTTGATCTTTCTGCAGGGGTCATTCTTGGCCAAGGACCTCTATCAAATGCTTCTCTAGCAGCTTCTACAGCTTTTTTAACATCTTCTCTACTGGCTTTTGCTACCTTTGTTAATACTTCCCCTGTAGAAGGATTAAAAACATCAAATGTTGCACCATTTTCTGCTTCTACCCATTCTCCATTTATATACATCTTTTTTATAGGTTCTATTTCTAATTTCATATGAAATAAATATTTTTAAAGTATAAATTTTTTATTAAAGAACATGTTATATAATTATGCAAGTTGAAGAATTTTATTTGTTAAAGGAAAAATATCTTACAAAAGCTTTACTTCCAAAAGAACCAATTATTATTAAAAGAGCCTATGGAACTAAAATAGAAGATATTAATGGTAATATTTATACGGATTTGTTCTCGGGAATTAGCGTAAATAATTTAGGTCATACTCATCCAGAGGTTGTTGAAGCGATAATAAATCAAGCTAGAAATTTTATGCATGTTTCAGGTTTTTATTATCATTACAATGAAATTCAATTGGCTGAAAAGTTAATAGAAATTGCTCCTAAATCTTTATCAAAGGTTTTCCTTTGTAATAGCGGTAATGAAGCTGTTGATGGGAGCATAAAGTTTAGCAAATTATTTGCATTAAAAAAAGGTAAAGCTGGTTCTATAATAATATCTCTTGAAGGATCTTTTCATGGAAGATTAGCTTTGTCATTAACTTTAACTGGTCAAAGAAAATATAAAAAGAATCTGGGTAATTATGCAATATATCCTGGAGTGATTCATGCTCCTTGTCCTTATTATTATCGCTACGGTGATGGTTTATCTGAAGATGAGTTTGGTAAACAATGCGCAGATAAAGTAGCTGAGTTAATAGATATCTTTACAAATGGAGACGTTGCTGCTGTAATAGCTGAACCAATATTAGGAGAAGGAGGAATAATTGTACCACCAGATACGTATTTGCCTCGTTTATCTAAAATATGCAAAGAAAGGGATATTCCTTTAATTATAGATGAAGTACAAACAGGTTTTGGTAGGACTGGAAAAATATTTGCTTGTGAGCATTGGAATATTGAACCTGATATAATGTGCTTATCTAAAGCTTTAGGAGGCGGATTACCTTTAGGAGCAATATTGATAAGTAAAAAAATAGATGACGCTTGTGAACCAGGAGATCATTTTAATACTTTTTATGCAAATCCTGTTTGTTGCGCAGCAGCATTAGCTTCGATAAATGTTTTAATTAGAGAAAGATTATGGGAAAATGCTGAAAAAATAGGTAGTTTAATATTAAAAGCGCTAAAAGAAGAGCAAGAAAAATACAATTTCATTGGTGAAGTAAGAGGAAAAGGTTTAATGATAGGAATAGAAATAGTTAAAGATCAAAAAACTAAGGAACCTGCACCTACAATAGCTGAGAATATAAAAATTGAAATGAGAAAAAGAGGATATTTGATAGGTGTAGGAGGAATTTTTAAAAATGTTGTTAGAGTTCAACCTCCTTTAATTCTTTCCGAAGAAGAAGCAAATAAAGCCATTATAAGCTTTTCTGAAAGTTTTAAAAATATAAAAATTTAATTAATTAAAAAAACTAACTTAAAGCAGGTGCTACTTCTTCTTTTAATAATCTAGCTTGTTCTACAAAGTCAGGCAGTCCTGGAATATCTCTTCCTGTAAAGAACTTAACTATAAATGGATCTATAATGCACGCGATCATATGAGATACACCATAAGGTACAAAGTTTTTCTTTAATTTTTGTATTACATCTTCTGGTGAACCAGATAATGATAATTTTTCTACTATATCCATGGTAGTTAATTTTATTACAGTTTCAACGTCTCCTCTAAAGAATGCATTATTAATTTCTTGGACACTTGCAGGATCTATGCCATGTAATTTTAATTGCCTAGGTGGCATGCTGGGTATATAGAAACCAACTATTGTTTTTGCAGCTTCCCTAGCTGCATCAGCATTCCTTGCTACGGTTACGACGGGCCAGCATGCCAATTCAAGTTCTTCAACCTTTCTACCAACTCTTTCAGCCCCCTTCTTAAAGTTTTCTTGAACATCTTTCCAGAATTCTGCGCTATAACCTAAAGCAGGGCATAAACCATCAGCTATTTCTCCAGCTAACTGGAAAGATCTAGGCCCACCCATTGCTCCCATGTACAATGGAACTTTTCCATAAGGTCTAGCCGCAGTAAATAATCCTGTATATTTGAAATGTTTCCCTTCAAAGGTTACTTTTCCTTCTTCAAGAAGAGCCCTCATAACTTTAAATGCTTCTCTTAATCTTTCCAATGGTCTAGTTCCTTCCCATTTTACGTGGTATTGTTGTAACATTATTAAGTTACCTATGCTTACTATTGCAGCAGCTCTTCCATGGCTAAGTTCGCTTAATGTAGCTAGCATTTGGGCAATATGAGTTGGATCTCTTAAATAAATATGTGTAACAGCTGGACCCATAACAATTCTTTTAGTTTCTCTAGCAGCCGCTGCCATTATTATCCAGCAATCTTTATGGTATGTTTCATCAACAAACCAGAATCCATGAAGACCAAGCTCATCTATTTTTTTCATCAATGCTAGCATTTCTTCTAGTGGATGTTCAGGCAGAGCTACTACGCTTATTTTAAAAGCCATGCTTAATCTATAATTGTAAACAAAATATTTAAAATTTTTCTAAGTATAAATTTAGGAATAGAATGGAAAAATTCAATAAAAAAATGATTATTTTTTAATTTCTTTCCAGCGCTTTATTATACTTTCGCTTGTTGTTATTTCAGCACCATATATCGTTTTTAAATATTTGATTCCTTCTATATGATCTTGTTCGGTAAAAGAATCTACACAATCTTCAGGAACTATAATTTTATATCCTCTAAAATATGCATCGGCAGCGGTATGCCTATCGCAAATATTTGTATGTAAACCAGTTATTATGACAGTTTTAACATTTAATTGCTTAAGCAACAAATCTAATCCTGTTTCATGAAAAGCACTATATGTTCTTTTTTCTAATACGTAATCTTTATCTGTAGGAGCCAGCTCGTCTATTGTTTTAGCACCTTCTGTACCTTTCATTGCATGAGGTCCCCATAAGGAAATTTCAGGATCAACAGGCAAATGTGCATCACCGATGTATACTACAGGTACACCTACCTTTCTTGCCTCTTCAATTAATTTTTTGATATTTGGAATTATTCTTTGGGCTCTTTCACATTTTAATGCTCCGTATACAAAATCTTTTAGCATATCAATAACCAGAACAGCTTCTCCCATATAAAAAATATCTAAGAGGAATTATTTATTGCTAATGTAAGCAACATTTCCTTTTCTTAGCTCTAAATTCCTTATATTTTTCTATTTCTTTAACTATATATGTCAAAATACTTCTCCTATTTATTTTAGAATAGAATAAATATAACTTACATCCCGTAAGTTGCTTACGGGATACTTTATAAGTGACTTGGTCAAAATTCGTTTATGAAAACTTTTTCTAAAATGCAATAAAACGTTAAGCCTTGACAATCAAATAATAAACTAATAAGTTTATTATTTGTGAATATTATTTGACAATAGATTAAAAGGCGTTATTTAAAAAACACCCTAAGCTTTTAGCTCTATTAATTCTTAGGTTATGATGTCAATCCTATATAACATTTCTAGGCTAAAAACTAAAATATGGAATTAAAATATGAAATAGATTTTGTTGTAACTCTTTTAAGACACATAGTTTATTATTTTATTAAATGAGTAATCAAAATATAATCTTTTATGAAATTTATACTTTAAGTAATCCTTCATTTAGCTATTTCTCAAAGGAAGCAATATATAAACTTGAAGAGCTCTTAGAGAAAGAAGTTATACAAGATCTCGTTAATAGACTTGAAGCGGGTCGCGAAGAAATAGAAAAAGTATTGAATTCGAAAGATTTTGAAAAAGATTTTCCTTTACTCTCGATAAGTTTTTTCTTTAAAATAGCACAACCTTTATTTAAGATAAGCTTGATTTTAAAAGAAAGATCAGAATGTGTTGAAGATCTGAAAAAACTTGCTCTCATCATGGCTAAAGTCCTGCGGGAAAGCTCTCATCCTCGTAAAGAAGATTTGATCTACTCGATGTCAATTTTAATTGATAGAGACATTTGGGTTATTGAAAAGATGTCAAAATATGGATTGGAAGAATTAATTAAAAAAATGATAGAAAGAGCAAAAGATATTTCTATAGGTTTTATAAATGCTACAATTAACTTAACTTTTGCTTGGTTATCTGCTATTTCAGCTATTCTTAATATTGTTAAGAGATATAATGAGGAAAATTTGAATAAAATTATCGAATTATCTTTGGAATTATCTAAAGAGCTGGATTCATATTTAGATACTTTAGATTTATTATTAGATGATGAAACGTATGAGGAACTAAGGGAGCTTAAACTAATTTAATGAATTTTTCTTCATGCAGAATAAATTATACAAGAAAAGCCCAAAAAGATTTGAATAATCTGCCTAAAGAGATCATGGAAAGAATACTTGAAAGACTTCGTTGGTTATCCGAAAATCCAATCTGTGAAGATAAACTTAAATTAGCTGATCTTTGCAAAACAAGGGTTGGGAGCTATAGAATCATTTATAGAATCGGAAATTGTAACATAGACGTAATAGCTATAGGAAAGAGAGAAAGTATATATGATGAGTTGAGAAGGTTTTTCTAATCTATACCACTTAAAAATTGTAAACTTTTTGTATACTTTTATAGCTTTTTGCTCAATTTAATTTCTTCTAAAACTATTGCTAAATTGTTCAGCATTTCTTCTATATCTTCTTTTGTAATATATCCCATATGTCCTATTCTAAATGTTGTTTTCTTGAAAGGCCCGTATCCAGCTGCTAATTCATAACCTCTTTTTCTCATTCTTTCATATACTTCGTATCCATTTATGTTTTCAGGGACTTTTACACATGTAATTGTAGGCGACTCATATCCCTCCTTTGCAAATATTTCCAGCCCCAACTTTTTAACTCCTTCTCTAACAGTTCTTGCTCTTTCGCTATACATTTCAAGCCATTTACTTTTTCCTCCCATTTCTTCAATAATTCTAAGTATGACATTTAATCCTATTATTTGCGGAATTGGAGGAGTCGAAGGTGTTGACCATTCTTCTTCTTGAGTTTTAACATATTCCAAAACATCGAAATACCATCCTCTATTTGTAATCTTTTCTGCTTTCTTTAAAGCTTCTTTGCTAAATATACCTATTGCTAAACCAGGAGGTAAGCCAAAGGCTTTTTGGCTACTGCTAAAAACCGCATCTAGCTCCCACTCATCGAATTTAATATCTGCTGCTCCCATTGCTGAAACTGCATCAACAAAAACAAGTTTATTATGTTTTTTTGCTATAGCAGCTAGCTCTTTCAAAGGATTCAAAACTCCTGTGCTTGTTTCGTTATATGTTATTGTTACTGCTTCAACGTTGGGATGTTTTGATAAATATTCATCTAATTCCTCAGGTAAAACAGGATGACCTGGAGTTTTTGTTAAAGTTACCGCTTTTCTTCCATTTGCTTCAACAACTTCTTTATATCTTTCACCAAAGGCTCCTATTATTGTAACTAAAACAGAACCTTCATTTTCTACAAAATTCCTTATGCTTGCTTCCATAATTCCTGTCCCGCTACTTGGAAATAATAATACTTTACCTTCTTTTACTTCTAAAAATCTTTCAAGTCTTTCTACTGTATCTTTATGAAGCTCCCTATATTCCTTAGATCTATGGCTAAACATTTGAAATTTCATTGCTTCCAAAACTTCAGGAAAACATGCAACAGGTCCAGCTGTGAAGAGCTTTTTTTGTGTTGGCCAAATAATTTTCCTTACTTCTTCAAGAACTTTTCTATTTATTTCTAACAGAGCCATAATATAATAAGCAAAAATAAAAATAAAAATTTGTTTCTTAACAGTTTATGAAAAGATATTTTAATATATAAATTTAATCTTAAAAATATTTGATAATTTAATTTTTAAGCGTTCGCATAACTGTCGATTAAACGAACTTTTTAAGCAGAATTTTAATCAATTTTCATATTTAAATATACAATTATTTTATCATATTATCATTTTGGCTGAAATATTAATTTAATGTCTGTTTCCAGATTGATTTTTCCAGCTAGATCTTCAAGCTATGAAATTTTAAGAATATCTGAAGTTAAAGTAAATTGCGAAGGAACATTTGCTAAAAATCTATGTCTTTGTAAAAAATTACTCAGTATTAAGATTGATGCGAAAGTCTCATAACCTTTTTACCTCTTTCACTAGGTATGATCTTTATTTTAGCGTTGCTGAATTCGCTGAAAAATTCTCTTTCCTCATGGATTTTATCCAAAAATATTGCCAGCGCAGCTATCTCAGAGTGAGGCTGATTGGTTATGGCTATATTCATGTCGCTAAGAAAATAGACTTCCTTGGGAACCTTCGTTGAGCCTACAATAGCTAGAATCCTTTCGTTCTTCTTTATTTCCTCCAGCTTATTCACTAAAGGAATTCCATACATTGTCAGATGAACTCTTAGTCCTTGGAATTCTTTTATCAGACGTTTCCAGTCTTCGACGTATTCAACAGAAAATTCTCCTCCGAACGTTTCATTAACCTTTTTAATTTTTTCTTCCAGCAATTGATCCTTTTCACCGCTGTAATACATTTTCTTTGCTAAAAAAGCCCTTGAAACTAAGGCGCAATGCGTTGCTACTCTTTTATCTCTTTCTCTTCTATGTCCCAGTCTGAGAACATATATTTCCACAAATAAAAAATTAATGATTAAACTTATATTAGCATTTCGATAAATGCGCGGCTTAAAGTTCTTTAAGTTTCTCATCAGTTTCCAAAGCTTTTCTTAACTAAAGCTAAATAATCAAACTGCTTATTGAACTTGCATATTGAAGTTAATGAGATAATTTTTAGAAATATATGTTTAGAAAGATTAAAGAAGTTTAACTTTAATTAAGAAAATTTAATATGATAATTTTTACTTTAATATATTTCTATTTCTTATATTAAAAAGTTAAATACTAATATTTTTAAATTTTTATCAATAATTATATTTATATTTCTATTTTTCTTATAATTGTAGCTATTTTTTATATAAAATTCACTTTCGGTCAACCCTTTATTTTTAGCAAAATATAAATGTTGAAATCTAGACCTTTGTTATAAAAATTTTACATGAATCTTTATATTTTCTTTATAATAAATATATTTAAATCAAAATTAATCATTTTATAAAAATTAATGTTGATAAAAAGGTAGTAAATTTTTTATTCATTGATTACTTTTAAAAATTGAAGAAGTATTCATGAATAATTGAAAGAAATTATGTAATAGTTTTTATCTTAATTACGTTACTGAATACTTTTTTATTTGTAAAAATGTCAACTTTTCTTTTTATAATTCATAAGTTTCTTTAAAATTTAGCCAAAACATTTACAAAGTGCAATTTATCACCATTTAATTTTTAGTATAAAAATTCGCTTTTTGGAAGGAAAAAGTTTTTATGAAGTAACAAATGGTAGTATTAAAATAAGGAAAGATTTGAAAGAATAATTCATGAAAGTAGCTATGAGAAAATTTGGTTATAAAAAGGCGCTTTAAGTAAAGCTACAGAAGAAGCCATAGAAAAATGGCTGAAAGCATTGAGGATATTAAATTTGAAGGAGATCCTGCAGAAGCTATCAGAGGTATTCTTTCTGAAGTTAAAATGAATTCTGTGGTGTTACAATATTTAGCTAAGAATTATTAATTTTATAAAAATTTTAAATGTTCAATTGTGAAACTTTAATTCCTCCTAATTCTATTAACTTTTTATCTTCTGTTACAAGCTTAGCATTCAATCTTTTGGAAGTTAAAAGATAAGCCATATCATAGTAGGTAACGTTATGTTTTATAGCTTCATTTAAAATCTCTTTATCAATGTTTACATGAATTACATTCATTTCGCTCAAAAGCTTAGCAATTGCATCGAAAACAAGTTCTACGTTTATTTTATTCCTATATTTCCATAATACATTACCCAATTCATAATGAACTAAGCTTATAGTGTAATTTCCTTTGACATATCGGAGAGCATCTGCTCCTTTAACTTTTATTAGCTCGAATACGCTGCTTGCATCAAACAGTAAGCTCATCTTGTTTCTCTCATTTTTCTTATTTCAGAAACTATTTCTTCGGTACTTATTTTACTAAGCTCTTTAGATGCTTCTTCAAATAATCTCTTTGTTTCTTCAATTTCTTTTCTTTTAACTTCCTCCTCTAAAGCTTTCCTTAACGTTTTGCTTACATTTATTCCATATTTTCTAGCTTTTTCTAACAATTCCTTCCTAACTTTTGTAGACACAGTTACCCATGAACCCATAACTACATATATTTTTCCTACCTATTATATAAGCCTTAGTATAAGAAAATGGAAAAACGATTATTTGTGGCAAGGACGCATTAAGAGACTCTAGAACATTATCGATTAAAGTTATTATAATAATTTAAATGGAACTTTAAAGGAGAAATTTTAAGCTTTGATTTTGATCCTGAAGATATCAAGGCGATTTTTGAAGATATTATAGCTGAAGAAATAAAGAATGAAATTAAATCTAAATATGGACTTTCCGAATTGAAAGTTTTATCTTGCAATGTAAACATAAAGGAAATCATTCCTGTTTATGCTCCTATTTGGATAGCTTCCTATAAATTTAAAGATATGATATATAGCATTTCTTTCTCAGGTAAAACATGTTCTCAGCTTGTTGCAGTTGAACCAATGTTTAGGTATCAAAGAATTATATCAGTGGCATTATCTTCGATTTTTGCTTCATTGCTTACATTTTTTATATCTTCTTTATTTATCTTCAATCCTTTTATATTCGTTTCAGTAGAACTTACCATTATAACTTTAATTTTCATCATAATTTTGTTGGGTATTTCAATTTTTTTCATGAATAGAGCTTTTAAAGGCGAAAGAATAGAAAGATGAGCTTTGAAATAAAATGTGAAAATTGTTATGCAGATTTTAAAATTCCTCACAAAGTACCTGTCGCTACTTGCCCTTATTGTGGTTATACATTTGTTGCAGATAAAAGTGTAACAGAAATATATTACTTTAAAGTAAACTTTGATTCATCTAAAGCTTTTGAAAAACTTATGAAATTTATTTTAAGAAACTTTGGGGTTCCACCAGATTTTAAGCTAAATACTTCTTTAACAGGATATTCTTTACATTATATACCTTTTCATACAGTTAAAGCTGAAGCAAAAGGAATATGCCAATATCAAGAAGGAATAATTTTCCACAAAGGATATAAAGGAAAATTTATTCAAGTTTTAGATGCTTATATTCCAGCTTTACCCCTTCCTAAAGGATTTGAAATTCTTACAAAATTTAAGTTTGGATTGAGGGGAAGAGAATATTTTAAACCAAGAATGACTAAAATGGGTAAATATTACTTAGCTCAATATGATAAAGATTATGCTATAAATTTAGCAAAACTGAAAGTCCAAGAGGATTTGATCAATGATATACGTTCTGCATGTGCTGGAAAGGAAATATTAGAAGAAATAAAAACAGAATATCTTGGTATAACCTATTATCCCTTCTGGGAAATTTTTTATGAATACAAAGGAGAAAAATTAAGAGCAATAGTAGATGCTACTAACGGTAGAGTTTTAACTTCGGAATATGTAATTGATCCTAAAGCTAAAAAGTTTGCTTTAATAGCTGTGGCAGCGGTAGTAATTCCAGCTTTAGTTACAGGTTCACTTTTTGGTTTTAGCGGATCTATTATAGGTTTATTTGTTGGTTTAATATCTTCACTTCCTGCTTTTCCAAGAATTTTTAGCAAAAAAATAAAAGCTAAAGAAGACTTTACGGAATTTGAACTTCGTAGCTTAATAATTGGTAAAACAGGAATTAAAGAACGTAAACTAAACTTATTTACTAAAACAACTTGGGTATAAAAGAAAGTAATAATCTTTTAAAAATATATATTAGTATAATACAATTAAAAATTATGAAAATCCGATACGAATTCATAGTAGCAACGATATTTTTTATTAGTTTAGGTTTTGCTTTAATCTTAGTAGGTCTAGGAAGAGTAGATTTTTTGAGTTTTGAATTTTTTGCCATAATTTTAATACCCTTGGTGCTTATACTATAATTCATGGTTTAATTTCAAAGGAAGATACTTACTATTATGTATGGGGTTCAATAATTTTTATAGTAGGTTTATCTTTTTTATTCTATAATATAATTCCTTTACCTATTTTGATAGGAGCTGTAATAATCTTGATTACTTTAATAGGTTTTCTATCATATATTAAACGTAAAGGTTAAGAAAGAATTTCTTCAAGAATTTGTCTAACTGTAGGAGCAACCAAGGGCATAGGAGGCCTCCTTGTATAAGCCTCTTTAATGGTTACAAAAAATGAGTAAAATGCTATAATACACATTGGTACTACTGAAAAGCCGAATAAAACTACTAAAAGTAAAGTTGCATCTAAGCTAAATGTAATTTTAAAATTAAGAAACATGTATTCATAAGCTAAGATTCCTCCTCCAAATCTTATTACAGTATTTAAAAAAGAATAAATGTATGCTAAAGATAGAAGAATAGGAGAAATTATATATTTTTCCAAAGCCGATGCTGCTATACATATAATTAAGATCTCAAAGAATAATCTATCTATGTAAACTGGCTTATATAAAATAATTGAAGGTATCAAGATCATAATAAGATAAATTAAAAACGTTCTTATAGCCGCTTCTATAGTAATTTTGATCAAATAATATTTAATTAAAGTGGTAAGCTTCATTTTCTTTCCAAAGTAAACTCTATTTTATAAACACCCATAATATATGCGCTAACATTAACCTTTATTTCGCTAATTTGGAATAATGGTTTTAAAGGAATTTTAATTTCAATAACATCTCCTTTAGCAAAAACATCTACATGTAAAGATTTTATTTCTTTGGAATCATTTTGGTATGTAATTTCGCTAACAAAATTTACGTCAGTAAAGTAAGTAAAACCATCATTATGTATGCTTATAATTATTGAATAGCTTGGTGTCGTTTCAATTTTGAATGTTGCATATATTTTTCCAGAACCTATGTCTTGGAGAAAAATTAATAATGGGCTAAAGGCTATAAATAAAACTGCTATTGCTAATAAACTAATATAAATTTCGAATCTTACAGCCATTATTTCTTTTCTTTGATCATTTCAATTCCAAATCTTAATAAAACTGAACCTACAGCTATCAAAATACCTAAAAATGCTACTTTAACTACTAGAATTAATAGTTCAGCTGCTAACTGTGATAATACAGCTGATAACGTAGGAGAACCTGAAAATGTTACTTTATATGTAAAATATTCCCTTAATGCAAAGCCTGCTGAAATTAATAGAAATAATACACCTACTAAAATTAAAATTATACCAGCACTTCTTGTTTTAGCTTCCATGATATTTTATTAAGATGAAAATTTATATATTTAAATAATTTTGTTGTGCATAATTTTAATTCTAATCATTTAATTCAGAAATTACTCCTTTTCTTTTTCTTCCAATATTTTAACAAATTTTCTTAAAGTTATTAAAGTAAATCCAAAAATTGTTAATACGAATCCACATATCATAACCACACCTAAAAATAATATATCTGCAAATCTGG